>CAJHXR010000051.1_pt1 | contig 20926 bp, 26 predicted proteins | sample 9198421 | NCBI WGS metagenome assembly CAJHXR01 (sample SAMEA7708331, study PRJEB35096) | sediment metagenome | biome: marine neritic benthic zone biome [ENVO:01000025]; feature: sediment [ENVO:00002007]; material: shallow marine sediment [ENVO:03000034] sea grass bed [ENVO_01000059] ... | reverse complement strand
GCGTAAATCCGTGTCCAATTTATTCTTTGTGTCTCTGTACTAAATTGTTTGTGTTGTTATTCACCATACACGAAGAAAAGGAGAGAAAGAAGAATGGTTAGAAGTGTATTAACAAAATCAAAAGGAATACTATTAGGAACATTGATAGGGATCATGGGGTTGACCACCACTCCGGCGCAGGCAGCGCTGGATTCAACTGTCTTTACCGCCGACCTGAACGGTCTCGTGGCACAGGGAAACGAGATTGTCGCAACAATGAGCAGAACGACGCTGACGGCGTTGAACATGGGCACGGGATTGTCCCAGCTTGAACAGTCTGTTGCCGCCTATCAACAGAATGTGATACAGGTGTATAATACGGTTGCTTCGGCATCCGGCACGTTCAGTCTCACCGGGGACATGCTCGCATCACTCCAGAACCTCGCGACGATCAACGCCTCGCTGGGCTCGGGCATACTGGGACTTTCACAAATGGTCGTGGCCCTGTCGCCGGTAACGTTCCTGGCCACGCTCCAGAGCTCGATGACATCAATGCTCCAGCTTTCCACCGACATCGGAGTGATGGCGGACCGCATCCTCGAGATGGCCGACGCGATACTGGTCATGGCAGACAACATCGGCCTGATGGCCGACCGCATCCTGGCGACCCAGGTGATCCAGAACACGAACATCGCCCTCGTCGTCGACGCTACGCTGCAGACCCAGCAGAACATGATCCTGTTGGCGGCTATTTTTTAACAAGAAGTACCGTTGTAATGCAGTGAAAGCAATTTCGAAATTGGTATTTGAATATTATTTGGGATTTGGTGTTTGAAATTTGGAGTTTGTATAACAATAGGAGGAAACAATGTATATCGCAGACACCAAAACATGGTATTTGGAAAGATGGGTCAGGCTTATCGGCGGCTTCTTGTCGCTCGGGAGCCTGCTCCTTGGGTATTTCGTGCATCCGGGCTGGTTCATCCTCACGGGCTTTGTGGGCCTTAATCTCATGATTTTTGCCTTGACAGGATTCTGCCCGATGAGTATTATATTACATGCATTTGGAGCGCGGGAGCGCTGCAAGTGCTGATGCGAACTCGATACCGGCAGGGGCATGACATCATACCCCTGCTGATTTTTTGAAAGGAGTTTTCCCCTATGCCTTTCTATGAATATCTCTGTGAATCATGCGGCAAGGATTTCGTGCTGCTGCAGTCGATCAGCGACAAGGCGGAAAATACGGCCTGTCCCTATTGTGACCAGAAGAAGGCCAAAAAGATCGTTTCCCAGTTTTCGTCTTACGGCTCGGGCGCGGCATGCAGCACCGGCGGTTCCGCGTGGGGCGGCGGCTGAGGCGTCTAACGAATCCGCCGTCGGCGGATCATCAATAGGTAACAATATTCAAAGCCTGAGAGTCTATTGATTCTCAGGCTTTTTTTTTGTTGTCCCGGATCGGTCGTCTGCCTACTGTTTGCTGACTCCTGTTTACTGTCTACTGTGTCCTTTTCCCTTGACTTTCCCCGGTATGTGATGCAAAATAGAATCAAGATGACTCATAAGTGAGTCATAAAGAGGGGTGATGTCCATGAAACAGATTACTCTCCGGGGACTTCCCAAGGATGTTGAAAAGGTGGTTGAGAAAGAGGCGGAGCGCAAGGGCTTGAGCCTCAACCGGGTGATTGTTTCGCTCCTCGAGCGGGCGGTTACCGGGAAGGGGAAAACCCGGGAGAAAAAGAAGGCCCTCTACCACGACCTGGACCATCTTGCGGGTCTGTGGTCCCGCGAAGAAGCAGCGTCATTCGATAACAACCTCGGGCTGCAGAGAAAAGTGGATGAGGAGCTATGGAAAAAATCAGGGTGATGCTCGATACCTCGGCCTATTCCGCTCTCTTGAGAGGGCATGGGGAGATCAAGCAGGCAATCCAGGAAGCGGACGAGATTTTCCTGAACCCGGTGGTGCTCGGCGAACTTCTCGCCGGTTTCGCCATGGGCGGCAAAGAGAAACGGAACAGGGACATCCTCAAGGAGTTTCTCTCATCCCCCCGTGTGGACGTTGTCAACCTCGACGACGAAACCTCTGAGCGGTACGCTGCCATCATCACCTATCTTCGTGCCCGGGGAACGCCGATACCCACCAATGATCTCTGGATAGCCGCCACGGCCATGCAGTACGGTCTCAAATTGCTGACCACGGACACCCATTACCGGAAAGTCCCTCAGGTTATTGTTGAGTGCTGCAGCGTATGAGAGTGTCCCTCGTATGGTACGGGGGCAGACTCCAACAAATAAGATTATCTTGCCCATGACCGTGCTTGGTGATAGTAGATCGCCTGCATATCCTTTTTTAACACGCGCATATATTCACCACAGCGCGACTTCCAACACCCGCTATTTCCTCCTTGCCTTCTCCATCATTCTGTACTATGCTTTCCCTAACCCGCATAAAGCGGAATTGAAAATTGGAAATTGAAAAGTGCACATTTATAAAAAACGACAGTACAAAAATCGTCATATAGACCTCTATTCGTTAGTTTTTTATGACTTTCGACAATATTTTCTACCCATTTTGGGTAGAATTTGATTCTTCAGTAACTAATGAGAGATGGAATGCCTGATCCCGCGGCCGTCCCGCCCACGCGGGACTGCGGGATGTCGCGTTATCGATGTCCCGCCAAGGCGGGACGACTCCTCAGAAGGGGCTCCACAACGCACGATGCAAGACTGGTCCGGCCCAATACGCCCTATGAATTACCTCGCCCATATGGTCTGTTCCAACAACTCCCCTGAATCCATGCTGGGGAATTTCATTGCTGATTTCGTCAAGGGCAATGTGGAGGGCAGGTTCCCTCGCGCGGTCGTCGAGGGGATCCGCAATCACCGGAAGGCCGATTTCTTCACGGACACACACGATATCTTCGCGGCGAGCAGGAGGCTCATCAGCAGGTCGAGACGACGCCTCGCCGGTGTTATCATTGATGTCCTCTATGACCATTTTCTGACGACAGGCTGGGATTGTTACTACTCTATCGGGTTGGATGAGTTCGTTGGAAGGGTCTATGAAAATCTGGGCAGCCATGCGGTCTCGATCCCGCACCCGGTGCCGATGGTCATCGAGAAGATGATTCAGGAGGACTGGCTGCGGTGCTACGGGACCGTGGAAGGGATCGACCGGACGTTCAGAAGGATCTCCCGGAGGCTGCAATGGGAGAATACCCTTGGCACGGCAATTGAGGAACTGGAACAGAACTATGACCGGCTGCAGGACCATTTTCATTCTTTCTTTCCCCAGCTTACGGCACGGTTCCGCACGGATCACGGCGACGTTGTTGCACCCGTTGCGCAGCGCTGATACCACAGTAGTTCAGGTCTGTCTGCTTTGCATTCAGGGTCAAGGGGCATGGGGCAAGGGTCATTATAAATGCAAAGTGCAAAATGTAAATTTTATAGTGTCGAGGAACAAGACGGCGTTCACATACTTTGCTATACTGTAGCAAAGAGGATGCTGAATGAATGTTGAAGAACTCGCAAAAATAGTAAACTTTCTGCTGCCTGTCCTCGTCATTTTTTTCATCTTTTCTTTTTATGTCTTCTCTGTCAACCTCTGGCATGCCCACGCCAGCCGCTCCTGGCCTGTTGTCGATGGTGTGATACGATCCGCAGATTTAGAACGGGTCGAAGTCGCCACTATGTACTATGCCGGTACATCGTATCGTGTCAAGGTCCACTTTGACTTCACGGTGGACGGAGTAGTGCATACCTCAGACAGTATGTCTATCATAGTATCAGAGAAAGCCTTTTCTGAAGAAATAAAAGCCAATGTATATGCAGAACAATTTCCGGTAGGCAAGCAGGTCAAGGTCCATTATGATCCAAAAAATCTTGCCTTTGCCGTTTTGCAGCCAGGATTCAGCGACGATTTCCTGCATTACAGAAAAGATGCTCTTTGGCGGTTGACCTTCCTGGCCGCCGGCGTTCTCATTATTGAAGCGATACGGTCGAATGTGTTGAAAGACCTTTGGGAAGGCCTCATACAACACTGGCCGAGGTAGGATCAGACAGCAAGAGGGAAGTGCACATGGCGCTTTCTATAAAAGACCGGCCTCTCCTCAGGATCGCATAGAGTTCAAGGCTGTTCAGTCATAACAGGGACCGAATCAGATGTGCGTAATGGCTCTTATTGTCGGATAATGTTTCAGTCATGGGTAGAGGAGGGCCCTATGGACATTCTTCTCAAACGGGGTGACATATTTCTTACGAAGGGGAAGGGCCCGATCAGCTGGGGCATCCGGTTCTTTACCCGCTCCATCGGAGAGCGCCGTACCAAGGTGAACCACGTGGGCGTGGTGGTGGAAGAAGGCACGCTCCAGACCGCGGTGGTGGTCGAGGCGAGCGCGAAGGTTAAACGTCACCGCCTCTGGAAGCGCTACGGCCCCCCTGCGAAGGACGATGTGGCAGTCTACCGGCCGAAGAACCTGAACGATGAACAGATCGTGACGATCGTTCAGGAAGCCGAGAAACAGGTGGGGAGAACATTCGGGACATTCAAGCTCTTTGCCCATTTGCTCGACTGGGTCCTCCTGGGTGCGTACGTGTTCAGGCGGCTCGCAAGGAACGGTGACTACCCCATCTGCTCGTGGCTCGTGGCCCACGCCTTCTCAGAGGCGGGTAAGTATTTCGGCGTTGAGCCCAACGCAGCGGCTCCCGACGATATCTGGGATTTCATCCAGGAGCACCCCCAGATCTACGAGACCATTCATCCACTGAAGCGGTTATGGTAATTGACGAGTTGCGATTAGGCTTCCCAGGGCAGATTCACGCCGACCTGCTCACACTCCGGGACGGAGCACTCATTCCGGGGGGTAAGGACCTGGGAGAGATATTTCACGACGCCGTCCCGCTGGTCCGGCGGAAGCGGTGTCCAGGTCACGAAGAGGCCGTGGCGTTGGTAGTGCAGAATGTGGGGATCGAGGCGATGGGCGATCAAACAATCCCAGATCGCTCCCTGGCCGATGGTGATGACCGTCGGCTCATGGCCGCCGTGCCAGATGATATACACGCCTTCCGTACGGTCATAATACAGATCGCGTAAATTGACATTGAGAAAGTTATGCCAGAGAGCTTCCTGAGACCTGACCCAATCGACTTTGAGCGCCACTGTTGCTGCTCCTTGCTGCACGTATTTTCATGCTTGCGATGATCTTTATTGTACCATATTTTTGCCGGTACGTGAAGCATCGGGGGCCATCTCAGCATCATTTAACGTATTGCAATGTTATGATACTTGGAAGTCATACTGAACAAACCATATGAGGAGAAAGGGGGAAGTGGAGAGAGAAGCGGGGAGTAAATTTCAAAACGGTTTTTAAAGATGCGGCCCAACGGAGGGCGTCTTTTTCTCCCTTTCCCCGTCATTCTTCACCATTTCTCCTGACGCCATTCGCATGTGCACCTGCTCCGAAGGGGCCAAGTCTCCGCTGGCTTCCGAACGTCACCTATGGCAGTCCTCCCGCGTATCTCATCTCATTTCCTGTTGACATCAATGCAGCCCGCCGATATAATGGCAACGAAAAGCGGGCGTAGCTCAGTTGGTAGAGTACAAGCTTCCCAAGCTTGGGGTCGCGGGTTCGATCCCCGTCGCCCGCTCCAGAATTATTCTGGAAGACCGTTGGCCGCGAATAGCCTAGAACCAGAAGCGGCCACTCGTAAACCCGAATTGTCGAGAAGAAAGACTCTATTGGACGCAGATAGCCAAAAGTAGGCGCCTTTAGGCGACGCGGAAAAGGCGGATTTAAAATTCTTCTCTCACCAGAGGCAACGGTTCTGAACGGCGAATAACTCGTGTGTTAGACAGGATTATAAATTGAAGATTATTATGTATTCAAGCCGATGATCTAACCGTGTTTATCCGTGTGTATCCGTGGAAAAATGTAGCTAAACATTGTACCCCCTGCCTGCGAACGGGTAGGGGATTTTTTGTCTCAGAGGATCATTCCATGACATTCTCTGGAATGTACAAGACGTTTCTGTGCTGTCTGTTGCTCTTTGTCCTTGTTTCTGCCTGGGCCGCGGACAGGGTGGTCATAGCCGACTTTTCCCAGGGTGTCGATGACCAGGGGGTTCCGAAGGGATGGAAGCTCAAAGAAAAATCGGGCAAAGCGGATTTTTCTCTCGCCCGGGAGGGAGATATTCATGCCCTGCATCTGAGGAGCGCTGATACGTCATTCTCCATCCAGAAGCAGGTGAGCCTGGACCTGCAGCACCATCCCCTGATGAGCTGGAAATGGAAGGTGACCAAACTTCCCGCAGGCGGAGATTTCAGGAAAACGAAGACCGATGATCAGGCTGCCCAGCTGTTTCTCGCCTTTTCCAAGACAAAGGCCATCGTCTATATCTGGGATACTACTGCGCCGCAGGGGATGATGGAAGACGCTCCGGCGCCGCCGTTCATGTCGATTAAAGCAGTTGTCGTCCGCTCGGGCGCGGAGAAAACCGGCGCGTGGATTCATGAGACCCGGAATGTCTATGACGATTACCAGAAGCTCTTCGGTGAAGCGCCGCCGCCGGTCAGCGGAGTAAGGCTCCAGATCAACTCCCAGCACACGGGGACCTCGGCGGAGAGCTATTTTGCAGATGTGGAGTTGAAAAAACAATGACCAATCAACAGGGAAACAAAATTCAGCCACGAAGGCACTAAGACACAAAGTAAGGCCAGAAATTGACACGTAAAGCAAGACACTAAACTGCCTTTTTTTATTCTTCGTGCCTTGGAGTCTTTGTGGCGGATTTTGGTTCCGGCATATCAGCGCTGAGAGGTTAAAGAAAGGAAGATGGCCAAAAAGATATACTTCATCACCGGCGGCGCGCGCTCGGGAAAATCCACTTTTGCCGTAACGCTGGCTGACGGACTGGAGGGAACGCGCGCATATATTGCGACTGCCCAGGCGCTGGACGATGAAATGTCGGCACGGATAGAGCAGCACAAGGCCGAGCGCGGCAGCACGTGGGACACCTTCGAAGAACCCCTTGCTGGTGAAACGATTTTTCCAAAACTGAATGGCCGGTACCAGGTGGTTCTGTTCGATTGCCTGACGCTGTGGTTGAGCAATGTCATGGCGAAGGAAGGAGAGGACCGGGCCATATCCGCCCGTATCGAGAAACTGATCGAGGCGGTAAAAAAATACGACGGGTCCTGCATTATCGTGTCGAACGAAGTGGGTCTCGGGATCGTGCCGGAGAACCCGCTGGCCAGGAAGTTCCGCGACGTTGCTGGCATCCTGAACCAGCGGATGGCCCAGGCAGCGGATGAGGTGTATTTCATGGCATCGGGCATTCCGGTGAAAATCAAATAATGCAATCCAAGGGGTCACGGGTCATGGGGCAAGGGTCCAGGATTCAAGAGTTCTCATCAGTGTTTATCCGTGTACATCAGTGGCTGATAAAAATTTAGTGATGTTAGCTCAGTTTTTATGATGATATAGAAGGAGGAAAGAACAGTGGGAAAACTGCAGGATGTATTGAAGAACATCAAGCCCGTGGACGAGTCGCGCACGGCACTGATCCAGGAACGCCTCGACAACCTGATAAAGCCGCCGGGAAGCCTGGGACGCCTCGAGGAACTGGCGAAGCGATATTGCCTGGTCACGGGCACGGACAAACCGCGCATCGGGAACAAGATCATCTTTACCTGTGCAGGAGACCATGGTGTTGCGGAAGAAGGCGTAAGCGCCTTCCCGAAGGAAGTAACGCCCCAGATGGTCTATAACTTCCTGCGCGACGGGGCCGGGGTGAACGTCCTCGCCAGGCAGTACGGGTGCAGGGTGATCGTGGTGGATGTCGGCGTGGACCATGACTTCGAGCCCATGGAGGGCCTTGAGATCAGGAAGATGGGCCGTGGCACGCGGAACATGACGAAGGGACCGGCCATGACGCGTGAGGAAGCCGAACGTGCCGTGCTCGTCGGCGTGGAGATGGTCGAGAAGTACCGTGACGGCCTCGACATCATCGGGACGGGCGACATGGGCATCGGAAATACCACGCCTTCGAGCGCCATCGTCTCGGTCATTACCGGAACCGATCCCGTGGAGGTTACGGGACGGGGAACGGGCATCGACGATCATTCTCTCAAGGGCAAGATCGCAATCATCAAAAAGGCCATAGCAGTGAATGAGACGGACCCGCAGGACAGCCTTGGCGTGCTCGCGAAGGTCGGCGGGTATGAGATCGCGGCCATCGCCGGGCTTGTCATCGGCGCGGCGCTCCACAAAATACCCGTCGTGGTCGACGGCTTTATCTCAACTGCCGGGGCCCTCATTGCCGCGGAGATGAACCCGCTGGTCAAGAGCTATATTATCGCTGCGCACCAGTCCGTCGAGATCGGCCACCGGAAGATGCTCGAACGCCTGGAGCAGATACCCCTTCTGGACCTTCACCTTCGGCTCGGCGAGGGTACGGGCGCCGCTATCGGCATCTCTCTCGTTGAGGCAGGCGTGAAGATTCTTACCGAGATGGCAACGTTCGCCGATGCAGGGGTGTCCGAGAAAGAAGAAGAGAAGGTGAAGCAGTAAGGCCCTGGTGCTGAGACAAGAAGGAGAACAGTAAATTCCAAGTCGCAAATAACAAATCTCAAATCAGATGCAAAGTAAGATGACTGAAACGGGTGCAATTTGAAATTTGGTGCTTGGGATTTATTTGAGATTTGGTGCTTGTAATTTGGTAATTGAGGGTAACAAGATGCTCCGAAACTTCATCACAGCGCTCCAGTTTCTCACGATATTTCCCGTAAGCAGGAAGCACGAGATCACCGAAAAGAACCTGGCGAAGTCGATGGTCTACTTTCCCCTGGTTGGCTTTCTCCTCGGCGTTTTCCTCATCTATGTCGACAAGGCCCTTTCCCTGGCCTTTCCGAATGCCAGTGCCAATGCGCTTCTGCTTGTGGTTTTCGTTCTTGCAACCCGTGCCCTCCATATCGACGGGCTCGCCGATACGCTCGATGCCGTCATGGGTGGATATGACAAAAAATCCCGCCTCAGGATCATGAAAGACAGCGGTGTCGGTACCGCCGGAGCGCTGGGGATTTTTTTTGTTCTCCTGATAAAATACCTCTGTCTGAACGATCTTCCCCTTTTGTATAAAGCCGAGGCGCTGCTCATCGCACCCATGCTCAGCCGCTGGTCCCATATTCTTATGGCCTTCCGCGCGCAGTACGGCCGCGATGAAGGAATGGGACGGGCATTTGTCGGCCACCTGAGGCTCGGCGGGGTGATCGCGGCATCCATCATGACCATTCTGCTCACTGCCTGGGTAAGTGGGCTCTGGACGGTGTATCTCGTCATCGGCGTGGTGCTCTTCACCTTCCTTGTACGGCTCTATGCGGTACGGATGTTCGGCGGCGTGACCGGGGATGTTATCGGCGCCGTAAGCGAAATGAACGAAGTGTTGATCTTGCTCTTATTCGTGGCACTATCGATGGGAGGGTAACGCCATGCCCACGCGGGTCTATCTCATGCGCCACGGCGAGGTGGTGAACGGCGGTGAGAAGCGGTACAACGGCCATATCGATATCGACATCACGCAGAACGGCGTCGAGCAGATGCACCGCCTTGGCCGCACGCTTGTGGGAAAACCCCTGGCAGCGGTATACTCGAGTGATCTTATCCGATCAAAAAAAGGCGCCGAGATCATAGCAGGCCGTCTGAACCTGACGGTTTCACCGATGCGCGAACTGCGGGAGCGGGGCATCGGCGTGTGGGAAGGGCTTACGGTCGACGAAATAAAGGGACGCTATCCCGCAGAATTTACTGCCTGGAGGACCGATCTGCTGAACTACCGTCCTCCCGGCGGCGAGTGCCTGCTGGACGTGCAGGACCGGATCCTGCCGGTATTCCAAAACCTGGTGTCACAGCACGCCGGCCAGGAGATCGCCATGCTCCTGCACGGCGGCGTGAACCGGGTCATTCTTGCCCACGTCCTCGGCATGGATCTGAACAACCTCTTCAGGATCGAACAGGCCTTCGGCGCCCTGAATATCATCGAGTATTACGACGACGGCATGGCTGTGGTAAAGCTGGTGAACGGGTAGTGATCAGTCATGAAATCAGGGCCGTCAGAAAACCGTTGACTTTGCGCTGTACGTGATGTATGGTGAATCCAGTTGAGGAAAAGAGCTGGGGGAGCCGATAGGCTGAGAGTCCTTGTGACAAGAGGACGACCCTTGGAACCTGATCCGGATAGTGCCGGCGTAGGGAAGGCGAGAACATGATGTACCTGAAAAACCTTTCCAGCCACGCCCCGGGCGTGGCTTTTTCTATTGCGAGGGTAACCACAGATAAGCACAGGAAATCATCGAAAAAACTGTTTTGAGAAAGTGTATTTCAGCCATAAGATTCTCTTTTAACGAATATACGTATTGTATGACCCATCTTTCTGTTTTTATCCGTGTTGATCCGTATTCATCTGTGGTTTCAACAGTCATGGGGAGGAAACATGAATATTTCGCTGAATGGGGAGAAGAAAGAGATACCGGACAATGTGACGATCCACGGCTTGCTGGAGTTTCTGAAGACCCAGCCCGAGCGCGTGGCCGTTGAGCTGAACCTGAACATTGTGAAAAAAGACGCATACGGTACAACACAGATCAAGGAAGGCGACAGCGTGGAGGTCGTTGCGTTCATGGCAGGAGGACATGTGGGTGAGAACAATGAAAAGTGAAAAAGGTAAATTGCAAAATGCAAATTGAATGTAACGGAGTTTCGATATGGAAAACGACAAACTGGTCATATCAGGAATAGAATTCACCTCCCGTCTCTGGGTAGGGACAGGGAAGTACAAGGATTTCGAAGAGACGAAGCGGGCAGTTGAGGCGTCGGGAACGGACGTGGTGACCGTCTCGGTGCGCAGGGTGAACATCATCGACAAGAGCAAGGAAAACCTCCTCGACTACATCGACCCGAAAAAATACAAGATCCTTCCGAATACCGCCGGCTGCTATACGGCACAGGACGCCATCCGCACCGCCATGCTTGCCGCGGAGGCAGGGATCACGAAACTGGTGAAACTCGAAGTGATCGGCGATGAAAAGACTCTGTTCCCCGACAATGAGGCGATGCTCGAGGCCACGCAGGTGCTTGTGAAGGAAGGTCTGATCGTACTTCCCTATATGAGCGACGATCCGATCATGGCGAGGAAGCTCGTCGACATCGGCGTCCCGGCTGTGATGCCCCTGGCGGCGCCCATCGGGTCCGGTCTGGGTATCAGGAATCCCTATAACATCAAGATCATCATGGAGACCGTGAAGGTCCCGGTCATCGTGGACGCAGGCGTGGGAACTGCCTCGGATGTTGCCGTTGCCATGGAACTCGGCTGCGACGCGGTCCTGCTGAACACGGCCATCGCAGGCGCGAAGGACCCGATTGCCATGGCCGAGGCCATGAAGCACGGCGTAATTGCAGGCCGCCTTGCCTATAGGGCCGGCAGGATCCCGCAGAAGCTCTATGCAACAGCCAGCAGCCCGCTGGAGGGGTTGATCGGGAATTGAAGGCCAATAGGGGACGCAGATGTTCGCAGATTAACGCGGATTTTCAGGCTACGATAAAAAAGTAACTTCTTGGTGCCCTGGTGTCTTTGTGGCACAGGAGGCACTTTGGCAGTTGATTTCAAACTGTACCTTATCACCGACCGGCATGCGTCGACGCTGCCGCTGCCCCAGGCAGTCAGGCTGGCCCTCGAGGGAGGGGTGCGGGCAATCCAGCTGCGAGAGAAAGATCTGCCCATACGCGAGTTCCTGGCCCTGGCGCAGGAACTTCGCATTATCACCAGGGAGTTCGGGGCAAAGCTCTTCGTTAATGACCGTATCGATGTGGCCGTTGCTGTTGGGGCGGACGGTGTACACCTGGGCACGCAGAGCATCCCGGCCTCGGCAGCACGGAAGGTTGTGGGCAAGGACATGCTGATCGGCGTTTCCACCCACGGCATGGAAGAAGCAAAGATGGCCCACGCCTGGGGAGGTGACTTTATAACCTTCGGGCCCTTATTCTCGACGCCGTCCAAGACCAGATACGGACCTCCAGTGGGATTGGAAGCCATGAGAGGGGTAAAAAGTGTGGTTAAACTGCCGGTTTTCGGCATAGGCGGCATCAAAAGTGGGAATGTGGGAAGAGTCATAGAGGCCGGTGCTGACGGGATCGCCATGATCTCGGCAATCCTGGCCGCTGATGATATAAGGAAGGCGGCGGAAGAAGTTTTGGCGCAGATTGATCAAAAATAATGACTCTTTCGTATTTAGTTGAAGCAACGCTATTGCCATGCGTGGACAGGCAAGAGCGCGCCCCCTGAAGAAAAACCGTTTTCGCGCAAAGCCGCCAATAGCCTAGAACCAGAACCGGCCACTTGGCACGCAAAGAGAAACAACGGCAGAGGCTTGGGGGAGACCGTAGGATTTTGATGAGCAATTCATATTATCCTTTCTTTGCGTCTCCGCGCGAGACAAGCATTTGCAGTTGTTTTTTAACTTCATTACGAATGAACCAGAATAACGACAGGGAAAGCCGGGGATCCAAGCTTTCTCAGCGTAATGCGAAGCGAGGTTTACCATGACACAGATTATCGAAGCGCGAAAAGGGAATACCACTCCTGAGATGGAGGCTGTTGCCCGGGCAGAAGGGGTGAGCCTGGAGCACATCGTGCAGGGCGTTGCCGACGGCACGATCGTGATAACGCGCAACAGGATCCACGGATCGATCGCTCCCTGCGGAATCGGCCGGGGGCTCAGGACGAAGATAAACGCCAATATCGGCACGTCCAAGGACCGGATGTCCGTCGGGGAAGAAATCGACAAGCTCAAGGCCGCAGTCTTCGCCGGGGCGGACGCGGTGATGGACCTCTCTACGGGCGGCCCGATCGTCGAGATCCGTAAAGAGATCCTGAAACAATCGACGGTTGCCGTGGGTACGGTACCGATTTATCAGGCCGCAGTCGAGACCGTAGGGCAGGGTAAATCAATCGTGCAGATGGACCCGGAGCTTCTGTTCCGCGTGATCGAAGAGCAGGCGGAGGAGGGTGTCGACTTCGTAACGGTGCACTGCGGCGTGACCCTGGGGAGCGTCGAGCGACTCAAACGGCAGGGACGGCTTATGGACGTGGTAAGCCGGGGCGGCGCGTTCCTCCTCGAATGGATCATCTATAATGAAAGGGAAAACCCCCTCTATACCCATTACGACCGTCTAATCGATATTGCGAAAAAATACGATCTGACCCTTTCCCTCGGCGACGGTATGCGGCCGGGAAGCGTGGCCGATGCCACGGACCGGGCACAGATCGAGGAACTCATTACCCTCGGCGAACTGCGGGACGCCGCCCTCGACGCCGGCGTGCAGGTGATGATCGAAGGGCCGGGCCATGTGCCGATCCAGCAGGTGGAGACGAACATCAAGATCCAGAAAGCGCTCTGCAAAGGGGCGCCTTTCTACGTGCTCGGCCCCCTGGTGACCGATGTGGCGCCGGGATATGATCACATTACCGCTGCCATCGGCGGCGCGATCGCCGGCATGGCAGGCGCGGACTTCCTGTGCTACGTTACTCCTTCCGAGCATCTGCGCCTGCCGGACCTCGATGACGTTCGCGAAGGGGTGATCGCGTCCAGGATCGCGGCCCATGCCGCGGACATCGCAAAGGGCGTGCCGGGGGCAATGGACTGGGACCGGGAGATGTCGAAGCGGCGGAAAGCCCTCGACTGGCGGGGTCAGATCGAACTATCGATGAATCCGGAAAAGGCCCGAAGGCTGCGCGAATCGAGCCTGCCGAAGGAGTCCGACGTCTGCACCATGTGTGGCGAATTCTGCGCCATGAAGGGCGTGAGCGAATACCTCAAAAAAGAGAGCGTAAAGAAATAAGGAGATATCATGGTCATGAGCTTGAAACGTATCGTGTTTGCAGCAGTCGTTGTTGCATTGCCCTGTCTGGCCCAGGGAACTGACAAGGCTGTTGGGCCTGAAGTGATCCTGGAACCGCAAACGCCGGGACGGGGCGAGATTATGCTGGTGACGGTGAAGAACGCCATGAAGGGCGTGGAAGGGAAGTTTAACGGAAAGAAGATCTATTTCAACCCTTCCCGTGATTCCTTCAAGGCCATGGTGGGAATCAACCTCTACGCAAAACCGGGGAAATACAAGCTTGCTCTTTCCATTGACGGCACAAAGCTTCGGAAGACAGTGATCGTTAAAAAGAAGCAGTATCCGTTGCAGCGGTTGACGCTGCCGAAGGACATGGTCACGCTCTCTCCGGAAAACGCGGCCAGGGTCAGGAGAGACGCCAGGAAGTTCAAGGCAATCTGGCCGGGCGAAACAAAACGTGTATGGACCGGGTCGTTCATAAACCCCCTGGAAGGTGAGGTCCGGAGCCGGTTCGGACTTCGCAGGATCATTAATAACATACCCAAAAGCTCCCACACCGGCGTTGATGTGTCCGGCGACATGGGCGCAGAGGTGCGGGCGCCGAATGACGGCGTAGCCGTCCTGCACGACGATATGTACTATTCGGGGATATCTCTCGTTCTGGATCACGGCCAGGGCATCTATACCATGTTCTTTCATCTTTCGAAACTCACGGTCAAACCCGGCCAGAACGTCAAGAAGGGCGAGGTCGTCGGTCTCGTGGGCTCTACGGGCCGTTCCACCGGTCCGCACCTGCACTGGGGCGTGCGGATGCAGGGCGCCCGCGTTGATCCCGTCGAATTGCTCAAGCTGGACCTGGAATAAAGGCGCAGACAACGGCGAAAAGAGTTCAGACCGCAGACGGAAACCTCCGCTCTTTCAGTGGCGATCCGTGCCCGATTCAATCGATCATGAACAAAGTCCTTACCATTGCAGGCTCGGACCCCTCTGCCGGCGCAGGGATCCAGGCGGACCTCAAGACATTCCAGGCCCTGGGGGCTCATGGCCTGTCCGTGATAACGGCCGTCACTGCTCAGAACAGCCGCGGTGTCTCCCACGTGTATCCCCTGCCTCCCGCTATTCTTTCCCGGCAATTGAAATCACTGCTTGCCGACGGGACGCCTGACGCCGTCAAGACCGGGATGCTCTTCACCAGGGAGAACGTGGAGGTCGTCTCAGGACTCGTGAAGCGGCATCGGATCAAAAACCTCGTCGTTGATCCGGTTATCCGGTCTTCTTCAGGAAAGACATTACTCCGTTCTGGAGCCCTTGCTTCTCTTAAAAAGAATCTTCTTCCCCATGCCCTGATCGTGACCCCGAATTTCCTCGAAGCGGAAATCCTCTCGGGCCTGACCATTACCAGTACGGCGGACAGGGAGCGCGCCGCAATGAATGTGCTTGCTCTCGGGCCGTCCTATGTGCTGATAAAGGGCGGGCACGACGCCGGTGGCGCCGCAAGCGACGTCCTGTATGGCGGGAAAAAAGCGCTCACTTTTTCCACACCCAGACGGCGGGGCGAATTTCACGGCACGGGGTGTGTGCTTTCCTCGGCAATCGCCGTGTTCATTGGCCGGGGATTTTCTGTGGAAAAGGCTGTGGAGAAGGCGAAAACGTTTGTGGACAATATGTTGAAAACCGCGAAACCGATGGGGAAGAACAAAAAGATGCTGTATTTTCAGTTTTAGCCACGGATGGCCTAGAGACAGAAGCGGCCACTATGGCCTAGAGACAGAAGCGGCCACTAGTGGGCACTGATACAATCAATGATGGTATGGTCTGAAGAGTAAGGCATGAATTTTCGCATCCGTGTTCATCTGTGTTAATCTGTGGTAAATTTATTTTGGAGGTTTTCATGCGTATTGACGGCAGGAAGGCGGATGAACTTCGCCCCATATCCATCACGAAGAACTATATCAAGTCGGCCCACGGGTCGCTGTTGATCGAGATTGGAGATACCCGCGTTATCTGTACGGCGACAGTGCAGGAATCGGTCCCTCCCTTCTTGAAAAATACCGGTACGGGCTGGGTCACTGCCGAGTATGCAATGCTGCCGCGTTCTTCCCCCCAGAGGATAACGCGTGAACGGAGTAAAGTGGGCGGCCGTACCCATGAAATCCAGCGTCTCATCGGCAGGTCCCTCCGCGCGGTTACCGACCTGAAGGCACTTGGAGAACGGAGCGTCCTCATTGACTGCGACGTGATCGAGGCGGACGGCGGAACGCGTACTGCTTCGATTACCGGAGCGTACATCGCACTCGTCGTGGCGCTACTGGAGGTAAAAAAACAGGGATTGCTTGGTCGCGTGCCCATCAATGACTTTCTCGCCGCAGTGAGTGTCGGGGTCGTCGACGGAAAGAGTGTGCTCGATTTATGTTATGCCGAAGATTCGAAGGCAGACGTGGACATGAATCTGGTAATGACCGGAGCGGGGAAGATCGTGGAGGTGCAGGGCACAGCGGAGGGTGAGCCCTTTTCCAGAGAAAATCTGGACGAGTTGCTCATGCTCGGCGAGAAAGGCATTACCTCGCTGATCAAGAGGCAGAAAGATGATCTGAAGTGGGAACCGGAGACGGTGTAACAAACACCGTTACTCATTGTTCATCCGAGGTTTTTCCGCCCTCAGCGTCGCGTCGGCTATCGGTGTGTACCTCGCCGGCAGGCTGAACCGATTTGTTCGCGGCAGATATATAACCATTGTTTCCGGACTGCTCTTCTTACTGCTGGGAACCGCAACGCTCATCGTGCGCAACTAGCGTTGTTTTTCCGCCTCGCCGACAATCTATTTTTCCTTGACAAACAGGCGGCGTTGTTATAAAACTAAACAACTGTTTTAAAACCAAGAAGGTGAGCGCGATGCAAAGAGTAACGGTTGTCATACTTTGGTCCGGTATTATGGTGTTTTTTGCATCCATGGCAGCGGCACAGGCCCTGTTTATAAACGCAGAGACGGTGAAGGCCTGGCAGGAGGGAAAGAGGGCTGTTCTCCTTATTGACGTTCGGCTTCCCGATGAGTATGCAGCGGCGCATATTCCCGGGGCCATCAATATTCCTGCCCAGCGAATGGTGATAGAGAAGAAAAAACTGCCGAAAAGCAAGGCTACGCCGATTATTTTTTATTGCCGAGGCGCTGGCTGAACGCTGAGTCAGGATGCCGCGGGCGCGGCACTCAAAATGGGGTATACCTATCTCATGATCTTCCAGGGCGGCCTGCCCGAATGGACGGGGAAAGGCTTTCCCGTGAAGCGAGGGGCGCGCCCCTAGGGAAAAGAGGGGCAATCGCGTTTTCCTAAATCGATAAGGGTGGAGGGTACAGAGAGGGATGCCCGCCCGTTGTTAGACGAATTCATACGTTTCACGCCGTGCGCTCTACAGATAAGGAGTTATGCAATGAAGAGAGAGAAAGTCAATTATATGATCAAATCGGTATCGCATGCCCTCGACATTCTCGAATCATTTACGAAAACGGAGGACGAACTGGGGGTAACCGAGTTGTCAAAGAGGCTGGGGCTGCATAAAAACAATGTATTCCGGCTTCTCGCCACACTGGAGCATCGCGGGTACATTGAGCAGAATTCGTCTACCGAGAACTATCGTCTCGGTCCAAAGACACTGCAGATCGGCGCCATCTTTATCGAGCAGCGTGAGTGCCGTCGTCAGGCGCGACCCATTCTCGAGCGTCTCATGGCTGAATCAGGAGAGACGGCGGTCGTTGCGGTCCTCCGGGCCAACAAGGTCATCTACATGGACAGCGTGGAGACCGACAAGACCGTGCGCGCCGTATCGCGCATTGGAGAAATGCTTCCCGCGCACTGTACCGCAGTGGGAAAAGCGCAGCTCTCGACCCTGTCCCAGGCGGATTTCGATCGATTGTATCCGGACAACGACCTGCAGGGGTTGACCGAAAAAAGCATACCGAAGCGTGAAGCATTATTTTCCGAACTCAAGTCGGTTGTCGAAAAGGGGTACGCTTTCGAGGACGAAGAATGCGACCTGGAAGTCAGGGGGATTGCGGTGCCGGTGAAGGATTTTTCGAAGAACGTTATCGCCGCCGTCGGCATCGTGGCCCCGGTCAGCCGGCTGACGGACGACAAGCTCAATAAGGGGAAAATCCTCTCGCTTCTGAAAGAATCAGGAAAAGTGCTTTCTGACGCCCTGGGATTCAGTGCTTCGACCGGTCGTGGCTGAGCCAGACAGACCGGGGAACCAGGGCTGTTGACCACGAATGGCCTGAGAGCAGAATCGGCCACCAGTGGCCTGAGAGCAGAATCGGCCACCAGTGTACACGAAGGACACGAAGTTATAATTCTAAAAACTGAAAAATGGATAGAAAATAGCACGAAAACCAGAAAGACCTTTTCTCTCGCAAAGCCGCAAAGTCGCAAAGAAAAGCATGACTTATGGGTGAAAAACGTGGCCCGTCGTTTGCGCCTTGATGAAAAATCCCGGGGTTTGATTATCTTCGTGGTGAAAAAGTGTTGCCGGCATCTACAAAAAATATAGAGGTGCCAGGCGGAATCACCTAACGTTGTTGTCAGTTCCGATAGCTCGTTCATGAAGTTACAGGACTCTCGTGTTTACGGAGAACTACACCGGGTGATCCCGGGAAAAAGGAGGATGATATCAATGAGAAAATATGTCGTTCCTGTTCTTCTGTTCCTCTGTTTTGCGGCTCCCGGCGCGGAAGGCGCCGGCAACTGGAACTTGAAAAAGAATGTGCTGCGCCTTGAAAGGGTTTCTCCGGACTATAAGAAGGGGAAGGACATAGATGCCAAGTTTCTGAACGTCCTCAAGCTGACGGAAAGGACCAAGAAAGAAAATCAAATATATGCAGAATCCAAACGGATTGCCTCGAACGCACCGCTGGCGAAGAGCAAGTACATGGATTCGTTTCTCTACTACATGCTGGTAAAGTCGCTTGGTGAGCAGAAAAAGGGCACGAAGGAACTGGATTTCTGGCTGGACAAACTGAAAGAGTACGATGACAGCCATTTGTTGCTTCCGGCCTATCTCATACGGCTCCGGAGACTGCCGGAGAACTCCCGCGAGGCACGAAGCGATATCCAGCGTATCGTCGAGTGGCTGAAGACCAAAAAGTCGAAGTTTAAACTCCATGCGCCGGAATATTCGGGGAACATCCTGTTCGGGTATAAGCCGAGATCGAATTATGCCGAAGGGAACCGCCCGACGCTCTATTTTCTCGGCGATTATATGCGTGCAATCAATCCTGCCCCCGGGTTTCGGGACGACGAAACGTACCTGTCTCTTCTCAGCCGTATCAGGAAAGGACGGGAAGATATTCTGGAGGAAATGATATCCCTCTACGGCAAAAGGAAATCAACTCGCGAGAAGAGGGCCGAGCTGTATTATGAACGGGCCATGCTCAGATATCAGGCCAAAGATCTCAAGGAATCCCTCAAGCTGCTGAAGACGGCAACGTTTCTTGACAAGAAGAACGTCAAGATAAAAGAACAGAGAGACAAGGTCGAACTGGAGATGACGTATCAGGGACTGTCCCCGGCTGAAGAGGGGCCGGGCGAAGGAGCGGAGCCGGCGGAACGGGAAACAGGATCGGGAATCCCGAAGCATTTGGATTCGGTCAACGGGCATCTGACGCCCGCTGACCGGATGATCACGACAGCGGAGCTCCTGGGCCGGAGCAAGGGAGAGCTCAGGGTCATGCGGAACGAGATATACGCGCGCCATGGAAGGGTGTTCAGCTCACCGGATCTTCAGGCTTATTTTTCCCGGAAGCCCTGGTACAAAGAAAACCCGGCCTATTCCGACGGTCTGCTCAGTGAGATTGATAAAGAAAACGTTAAGATCATTCAGGAGCAAGCGAAACGTATACCGTAGGCCGGAATTGTGTGCACGATGTTCCGGTCGTTGATTGACACGTCTGAATGCAGTGTGCTATTATCAAAAAAATGGTGATTGAACACAAATGGGACCGTCTCAGAGAACTGCTCCGCGGAATGGACGGCGCCGTGCTCGCATACTCTGGGGGCGTAGACAGTTCCCTCCTTCTCAAGGCTGCATCAGAGACCCGAGGACTTCATTGTATAGCCGTTACCGCTGTTTCTGAAACCTATCCTGAAGTCGAGCTGTATCCAGCTCAGGAGTATGCCCGAACGCTGGGGGTAATGCACCGCATCCTCCATACCGAAGAACTCAGCTCGGAGGCATTCATCCGGAATGATCCCGACCGGTGTTACTACTGCAAAAAGGAGTTGTTCGGAAAGCTCAGGCAGATCGCAGATGAGGCCGGTCTTCCGTTCCTCCTCGACGGCTCGAATGTGGACGACCTTGCAGATCACCGTCCCGGCATGACGGCAGCGCGGTACTATTCCGTCAGAAGCCCTCTCATTGAGGCGGAGTTTACCAAGTCAGAGATCCGTGAACTTGCTCACCGCCTGAAGCTGCCCATGTGGGACAAACCGTCACTCGCCTGCCTTTCTTCCCGCATCCCCTACGGGACCAGGATCACATCCGACGTACTCAAGACAATACAATCGGCCGAAAACCATCTGCGGGGCCTTGGTTTTCGTCAGGTGCGGGTGCGTCATCAGGGGGAGACGGCGAGGATAGAAGTGGATCGTGATGAATTCCGGAGAGTGCTTACCGGGGACCATTCCGAGAACATTACGGCATTCCTGAAAGATCTCGGGTATACCTATGTCTGCCTGGATCTTGCAGGATATCGGACCGGGAGTATGAATGAGGGGCTGGTTCGATTGCCGAAAGCGACATGAAAAGTCGTGAGCCATGGCCGGGAACGGCATCATTAAGGAACGGCAACGCGGTTGCCGTGGTCCAAAGGAGTGAACCATGAACGTATTGATCATCGGCGGAGGGGGCAGGGAACATGCGCTGGCCTGGAAGGTTGCCCAGAGCCCGCGGGTCAGCAAGATCTATGCTGCACCGGGTAATGCGGGTATCGCCCGGCTCGCGGAGTGCGTTCCGATCAAGGCCGATGACATCGCCGGACAGCGTGCCTTCGCCGGGGACCACGGAATCGACCT
>CAJHXR010000036.1_pt1 | contig 21145 bp, 17 predicted proteins | sample 9198421 | NCBI WGS metagenome assembly CAJHXR01 (sample SAMEA7708331, study PRJEB35096) | sediment metagenome | biome: marine neritic benthic zone biome [ENVO:01000025]; feature: sediment [ENVO:00002007]; material: shallow marine sediment [ENVO:03000034] sea grass bed [ENVO_01000059] ... | reverse complement strand
CGTCTTGCCTTCCAGCGCCATGCCACGAGCAAGGTCTCGTCAGAGAGCGACCTGGAGGCCATACAGACGATGGGATTCCGCGGCGAGGCCCTCTCGAGTATTGCCGGGGTATCCCACGTCCGGGCAACGACGGCGTTACGCGCCTCGTCCTCAGGCGCCTGTGTCGAGATCGAGGGCGGCACGATCAAGTCCTCCGGCCATGCTTCTGCGCCGCCCGGTACTTCGATAGAAATACGGCATCTGTTCTACAACACTCCGGCGCGGCTTAAATTTCTGAAAAGCGCCGCCACGGAGTCTGCGCACATCGTTTCCGCTGTTTCCCGCCAGGCCATGGCGCACCCGAAGCTTCGATTCAGGCTGTCCCACAACAAAAAAGTGGTTCTCGATCTGCCGCCATCCAGGGATATGCAGGAGCGCATACGCCAGATCCATGGCTCCGAAATCGCCGATAATCTGATTGCATTCTCCGGCGGGAGAGACGGCGTCGGGGTATCCGGACTCATCGGTCGTCCGGCGTACACGCGCGCCGACCGGACGCACCAGGATTTCTACGTGAACCGCCGGTTCGTCAAGAACCCATCACTTACTCATGCCCTTTATGCCGCATTCGGCGACATGCTCATGCGGGGCCGCCATCCCGTCGGCTTTGTGTCTGTCGAGATCGATCCCCGGTTCGTGGATGTGAACGTACATCCGGCGAAGGCGGAGATTCGGTTCAGGAACCAGTCCCAGATCCATGACCTTATTCGTGATGTGCTGCGAGAGGGGCTGCGTTCGGCGGGGATGCCGGAACATCATGCGTCTGCTTCCGATTCGCGTGCAGAGAGGGTCACCGAGGCGGCAGCCCATTATATCGACCGCCAGGGGCCGAGCGGAAGCATCCCGGAAATTCCGCCGAAAACGCCCCATTCGACAATCTTTTCCGGTAGGCGGAAAACGACGTTTACCTCTCGTCCGATACAACCGGACTTCAGTTCCCTCCAGACCTCCTTCACCGGTTACTCTCCCCTCGATATTCCGGCTGATGAGGAAATGCTCATTCCCGTAGCTCAGATTCATCATTCCTTTATCATTGCCCAATCCCGGGACGGCATGGCACTTGTTGATCAACATGCCGCCCATGAGCGCGTGTTATTCGAAAATCTCCAGGACATGTATCGGGCGGGGAATATTCATGTCCAGGATCTGCTCATCCCCGAGCAGGTGGACCTCGGTCCCGCCGAGAGCGAGTTGCTATCGGAATATCTGCCGGAGATGCAAAAGCTTGGACTTATGGTTGAGCATTTCGGAGGCAGTACGTTCATCATCAAAGCGGTGCCTGCCCTCATTGTCGGGGGAGACTACAAGAGGCTGCTTATCGATATCCTTGACGAAATTACGGTCCACGGGACGAGCGAGAAGGTTGAGGAACTTCGGGACACGATCCTGAGTACGATGGCCTGCCACCCGGCAATAAAGGTCAACAGGAGCCTTGCGTCACGAGAGATGGAGGCCCTGCTCCACGATCTCTTCTCCTGCCGTATGCCCCACACCTGCCCTCACGGACGGCCGACGGTCGTGCGGTTTTCCCTGGACGATATCAGGAAGCTGTTCAAGAGAACGTAGGATGTCCCGACTCTTTCCCGGGATGTGGGGTACGAGCATTATTTTCTGTTGTTTAACGGCGAGATATGCTATGCTCCAGGTGTTTCTTGAATCGATGCGATGCATTCATGATGCATGCTCGCCCGCACGAGGGAGTGGAGCCCCTTTTTTGCAGCGTCTCAACCACAAAGGAGGAGTGGCTATGCGAAGAATATTTTTTACTCTCGTCATCGTAGTTCCCTTTGTCGTGGCGGCATGTGCTGACAGCGGCCTTGTCAGCGTGAAAAGTTCCCGTACGGTACCGGCGACGGCAGACCGCCTCGAAGAGGCGCTCAGGAAAAAAGGGATGACCGTATTTGCCAGGATCAATCACGCACAGGGGGCTCAACGGGTCGGGAAGACATTGCGTCCAACACAACTGGTGATCTTCGGCAATCCCAAGGTAGGCACGCCGCTCATGCAGTGCGGCCAGAGCGTGGCCATCGATCTGCCCCAAAAAGCGCTTATCTGGGAAGATCAATCCGGGCAGGTATGGTTGACGTACAATGCCCCGCGTTACCTGGCGAAACGTCATGGTCTCACGGGGTGCGATGACACCGTCAAAAAGATCGAGAAAGCATTGAGTTCATTCGCAGCGGTAGCGACAGGAACCTGAATTCATTTGTTGCCGGTTCCTGCGGTCATATACCGGCATGGAAGCAATGATGCAGCGACGAAAGCTTCTTGTTTCAGCTGTTCAGCAAAAAAAAACGTGAGGATATGGTGATGATGGTGCGACGTGTCAGTATTGTTCTGCTGTGCGCAGCTGTCCTGGGTGCAGGGGCATGCGCTCCCCATGCCGCCGGCCCGGTACAGGGGTATGACGGCCCGAAACGCCCTTCTCAAGAGGTCGTGAAACTGATCGTGCTGTCATCCCTCGAAGTGCTGGCGGTGGATGAAAAAAAGATTGATCTGCCGTATTTTTCGGGGAAACACTACGAAATGGAATTGCTGCCGGGTTCTCGAAAACTGAAAGTGATCTATCGGGAAACCTGGACAATGCCGGACGCATCGAGCGAACTTGTCGTGTCGGACGCTTCCCTTTTTCAATGGAACACCAGGGCAGGCGCCGCATACCTGCTCAAGCATGATGGGCCCACGAGGGATCAACCGGTCGACGATTTTACCAAATTGCCGAACATCTGGCTCGTCGATCCGGAAACCGGGCGGCGCATTGAACCCACTGCCATGGAAAAATACGGTGCACCGATCGTGCGTATGTTCCGCAAATCGGTCATGAGCGATACGACACCTGCGGCAGATGCGGGGAGGCAACCGCCTGAAGGAACAGTGGGTTCAGCGTCGCAGGCAGAAGACCTCGTCATGCAACAGGATGCCCTTAAACGATTGAAGTTTTGGTGGAAGGCAGCGGGAAAGGACGAACGACAAGCCTTTCGGGAAGGGGTGGGCACGGAGTCTCCTTCTGCCGGAAAAGTGGGTTCAGCGTCGCAGGCAAAAGACATCGTTATGCAACAGGATAACGTTAAACGATTGCAGTTTTGGTGGAAGATGGCGGACGAGAATGACCGAAAAGCCTTCCGGGAATGGATGGGCACGGAATCTCCCTGAGCCTGCCAGTCACTCCGGAATGGCCGGGGCGTTCTTTGTTAGAAGGGAAACGATGACCGTTGACGCTTCGTGCTGTACCCTGTCGAATGATGACATTTCGCTCTCTCTTTGTATTACGGACTGATGCCTTCCGATAAACAACCCATCCTTATTATCGCCGGGCCAACTGCCGTGGGCAAGACCGACGCCTCCATTCTTCTGGCACGGGAATTCCATGCCGAGATCGTGAGCGCCGATTCCATGCAGATCTATCGCGGCATGGACATCGGCACGGCAAAGCCAACGCGGAAGCAGCGTTCCCTCATATATCACCACCTGATCGACATTGTAGACCCCTCGCAACCGTACAGCGTCGGGGACTATCTCCGGGATGCACGCACTGCCATAGACGGCATCCTGGCTTCGGGCAGCGTACCTCTTATTGTGGGAGGCACCGGAATGTACATCCGGGCGTTGACACGCGGTTTGTTCTATGGCCCTCCGGCGGATATGGAACTCCGCGGACGGTTACTCCAGAGGGAAGCTGCAGAGGGCCCGGGCGTGTTATATGCTGAACTATCGAAGACCGACACTGATGCGGCGGTGAAGATTCATCCGAATGATCTACGGCGAACAATACGGGCCCTTGAGGTATTCCATCTCAAGAAGCGGCCTATCTCGGATTTTCAACAGGAACATGCGTTCCGGGACAGCCCGTACCGCTTCCAACTGGTTTTCCTCACGCGAGACCGGAAGGAACTCTACAGGAGAATAGACAGGCGCGTGGACCGGATGATAGCTGAGGATTTCGAACACGAGGTCAGAAGCCTATACAACCGGGGATGCCGTGGGGATCTGGCATCCATGCAGGGGCTGGGGTATAAGCATTTTATGGACTATTTCAAGGGCCGAACTGCGCTGGAGGAAGCGATCATCCTGCTCAAGCGGGATACCAGGAGGTATGCCAAGCGACAGTTCACGTGGTTCCGCAGGGAACCCCAGGCAGTCTGGATTGACATAACCGGAATCGGGGAAACAGGGAAAATTGTGGAGCGAATAAAGAAAAACATTGAAATTTAAGGCAAGTTAGGATAAGATTAAAAAATGTTTTTCAAACAGCAGGCAGGTGCGGGCAGGTGCTTTCTTACTGCTTCCCGGAGGGATGGATGGCAAAGTCACAGGTAAATCTCCAGGATATCTTCTTGAACCAGATGCGGAAGGAAAAAATCCCGGTTACGATGTATCTCGTCAACGGGGCGCGGCTGACGGGAACGATCAAGGGGTTCGACAATTTCGTTATTCTGATGAAGCAGGAAAACCAGCAACTCGTGTACAAGCACGCCATATCCACCATCATTCCTGATAAGCCGATAGAACTCCTGGACAGTATGGAAGCGAAGAAACCAGAGCAGGAGCAGGCAACAGCCCAGGCAGGATGAGGCTGCGTGGCGGCGTTCCTCCCTGAAGCACCATGCATCATGGATGCGATTGGAAACCAGAGGGAAAACGTCTCCCCGTTGTTGCTGTTCGAACACCGTGATGTTCCTCAGGCATGCAGGGTGTCATTGTTTAGAGGACGCAAGAGGAATGACGATAGTCAGAATAATGTTACGAAAGAGGTTTGATGGCGAACAAGCGTATACATACTGAAACAGTGAATATCGGTGTGATCGGCGGAAGCGGCCTGTACGAAATGGAGGGGCTTACGGGGATCAGCAACGTCAAGATGACCACCCCCTTCGGGAGTCCGTCTGATGAGTACGTCATCGGGACGCTTTTCGGCAAGAGAGTGGCCTTCCTTCCGCGGCACGGCCGTGGACATCGCATTTTTCCGAGCGATATTAACTACCGGGCGAATATCTACGGGATGAAAAAGCTGGGTGTGGAGCGTATCATATCGGTGAGCGCGGTGGGCAGCATGAAAGAGGAGATCAAGCCGGGAGATATCGTGATCCCCGACCAGTTTTATGACCACACCAAGCACCGGAGGAGCACTTTTTTTGGGGACGGTATCGTAGCGCATGTGGGTATGGCTGATCCGATATGCGGCCGACTTGCCGCTGTTCTTGCACAGGCCGGCGAGGCGGTCGGCGCCGCGGTGCACCGCGGCGGTACGTATCTCTGCATGGAGGGTCCCCAGTTCTCGACGCGTGCCGAGTCCCTTACGTACCGGAAGTGGGATGTGGATGTTATCGGGATGACGAACGCTACGGAGGCCAAGCTCGCGCGCGAGGCCGAGCTGTGCTACAGTACCATAGCTCTTGCGACGGATTATGACTGCTGGCATCACAGCGAGGAGGACGTAACCGTGGAAGCCGTCCTCGCGGTAATGAAGAAGAACATCGAGACGTCCAGGGCGATGATCCGGGAGGCCGTCCGGCAGTTGGAGGAAGAAAGCCCCTGCTCATGCAGGGAAGCCCTGAAAAATACGATCATGACACCGGAAAACCTGATTCCCGCAAAAACAAAAAGAGATCTGGCGCCGGTTATCCAGAAATACATCAAGTTAGCGTGAACTATGTAAAACTATAATCGTACCATTATGCACTTTGCAATTTGATTTATTCATTGGAGGTTTTTCTTGAGTTTGCTCGTTGTCGGTTCTGTTGCGCTCGATTCAGTAAAGACGCCCTTCGGAAATGCGGAGGAAGCCCTCGGCGGCTCAGCCACCTATTTCTCGACATCTGCCAGCTATTTCACGGACATCAGGCTCATCGCCGTCGTTGGCGAAGACTTTCCCAAAGAGCACGTTCAATTTCTCAAAAGTAGAAACATCGACGTGCGCGGCCTTTCCCAGGCAGCGGGCAAGACCTTTCGATGGGCCGGCGAGTACAGCTACGATCTGAACGAAGCTCACACGCTTGCGACACACCTGAATGTCTTTGAGTCGTTTAAACCGGAGGTGATCGAGGACTACAAGGATTCCGAAGTCGTGTTTCTTGCCAATATCGACCCGGAACTTCAGCTCGATGTCCTGAGGCAGGTGAATAAGCCGAAACTCGTGGCATGCGATACGATGAACTTTTGGATAGAGGGCAAGCTCGAAGCACTCAAACGAACGCTGAAAGAGGTTGATATCCTCACCATAAACGAGGGCGAGGCACGGGAACTGGCAGGGGAACCGAGCCTCGTGAAGGCCGGAAAAGTGATTCAGTCCATGGGGCCGCGTGTCGTGGTTATCAAACAGGGGAGTTACGGTGCGATCATGTTCAACGGCAACAGTGCGTTCAGCGCTCCCGCCTATCCGCTTGAGGCCGTGTTTGATCCAACGGGTGCAGGCGATACGTTTGCAGGGGGCTTTATGGGGTACCTGGCAAATACCATGAATTTTTCGGAGTCCAGCCTTCGACAGGCTGTTGTGTTCGGCAGCGTTATGGCTTCGATGAACGTTGAAGCGTTCAGTCTCGACCGTCTCCGGAGTCTTGATTATAAGGAGATTGAGGCCAGGTACCGGGAGTTTAAAAAACTTACCCATTTTGAAGACCTATAGGAAAAAACTCATGTCGAATATCGTCATTCTCGGTGGCTTAGTCATTCATGCGTCGGATAGGGGGCTCGTCTAGCATGTTTACCGCAGATCCGAATATAACCGATCTCCACATCCGGGAAAAAAGCCTGTACAAGGTGATGTTTTCCATCGACATTCACCAGGTCGCCACGCCGGAACTGAGCGTAGAAGACGCGCGTTGTTACGTTGTCTTCTTTCAGGACGGAAACGATTATTCTGCATACCTATGCCTCTATTTCCTCAATACCGACAGAACGATATATTACGCATACTCTGCAAATCCCTTTCATCCATCGCTCTTGCCCGCCGTCGAGGAGGAAGCCCATGGTTTCATCGAAGACATGGGCTTTATGCTGGATGAGGTGAATACAGCGGGTCTGTCCGTCGAAGAAAAAAACCGCTGGATCGACGAGCAGGACATATTCAAGGTGAAGAAGCATCCGTCACCTGCAGTGCGACCGGAGTCGTCGGTACAGTACAAGGAACAATCTCCGGAGCGTACGGAGATGGTCGAGGGTGGCCTTTCCCGGGAGTCTGTTCACCAGGCCGGACAGGGGCCTGGCGGTGCCACCGTCCTATCGGGAAGAGAGCGAGAAGCCATCGCGCGCCTTATGGCATCATTTTGAAAGGAGCTGTTCCCATGCGAACAATTGCCTTTGTAATCCTGTTGACGCTTGCCGGGTGTGCCATGACGAGTGCGACGGTGCCCAAAGAGAAAATGGCGGAAGGGTATTATATGAAAGGCCTGGCGCATCTCGAGCAAAAGAATTATGAATTGGCCCTGGTAGAGTTCCAGCGTTCCGTACAAACGGATAGTAAAAATAAAAAGGCCTATTATGCCCTCGGCCTGGTGCACTATATGCAGGACAAGTTAAAGGAGGCGGAGAGGTTTTATAAGGAATCCCTCGATATCGACTCCAAGTTTTCTGAAGCGCACAATGCTCTTGGCAATGTGTATGCGAAACAAAAGAAATGGAATAAGGCAATCAAGTCCTACAAGAAGGCCCTGAAGAACACGCTGTACACAACTCCGCATCTGCCGCATCTCAACATGGGGAGTGTGTACATGGCCAGGAAGGAGTACGGGAAGGCAGCGGAGGCTTACCATGAGTCGAAGAAGTATGCGAATCTGGAATGGACCGTATACTATCTGGGTATGGCCCTGCTTGAGGGAGGCAAGACAAAAGCGGCGATCAGGGAGTTTCAGGAAGGGGTGCAACTCGCTCCGAAGAATGCTTTCATGCGCTATGGTCTTGCTCTCGCCCTTTTGAAGAGCGGCCGGAAGAACGAGGCCGCGGCATCGTTTAAAAAGGCCGCGAAGCTGGCGCCGCCGAAGAGCGACATTGCCCGTATGGCAAACGATTATATAAGAACCCTGAGGTGACGGATGGGGACGTTAGGAACGTATCTGATCAGTGCGCGAGAGGCTATGGGCCTTGATTTACACGACTCAGCCCAGCAGACCAGGATCAGTATGCATTACCTCAAGGCGCTTGAAGAGGAAGATTTTTCAAAGCTGCCCGGTGAGGTGTTCGTAAAGGGTTTTTTAAAAAACTATGCCCGCTTTTTAAATCTCCCTGAGGCGGAAGTGATGAGCCGCTACTGCGAGCTCAGGCCCCAACCGAAAACGCCTGAAGAAGCCGAGTCACTGGGCAGGGACTCTGCCCCGTGCGAGCGGAAGAAGCCGGCCGAGACACCGTTGGAACCGGTGATTTGGGGGTCGATCATTTTTGTTGCCGTTGTTATTTTTCTGTTCGCTTCTCAGCCGGGTAACCATGCCGATACCGAGGGTCAGCCTGATATTACGGGGTTCACCGGCAGTCAGCAGCAGGTTATGGCCATTAACAAGGAAAAACCGAAAGCGAAAACGGAAGCGCTCTATTTGAAAATCATCGCCCTTGACGATGTATGGCTGCTGGTAAGAACAGACACGAGCCCCCAGAAGAAGGCGATTCTCAAGAAGGGAGAGAGCATCACCTGGAGCGCACAAAAACGGTTTCTGCTGAGTTACGGAGATGTCGGCGCGCTCAAGCTGCTGCTGAATGAAAAAGAATTGTCCGTGACGGGGCCGAAGGGAGCGGTCGTCAGGGACCTCATGGTTACGTCGGCAGGTATCACCAGCAAGAAATTCCGTGTCGACAGGACTCGGACCGTTCCCAGGAGGTCGACGAAAAAGCCAAAACCGAAACCACAACCGCTTCGTGAAGAACCGCGTCCCCAATCAGAACACGTTCGGCCTGAATCGCCGCTTCAGCCTTCTCCGACACCGCCGGATGCCCCGGAATCTGCGCCACCGCTTCCGCCTGAAGAATAGCAGCGTGTCATTCTTCCCTGCAATCCGATCTACCCGCAGCCGTTGAACAACTGTTCCTGGTTTGCCTCTTGTTCATGGCAACGTACAGCGTATCAGAATGTTTTCGAAAACCTGCTGTTCTTGACGGGGACGGCGCTCCTGACGCTCGATGAACGATGATCCGCTACCGCCGACCTTCAAAAAATTCTTTGTAGTTGCAAATGATAAATATTTATGATATTTTTTAACCATGTCGGGTCAAAAGATAACATTCGGGACATCCGGATGGCGCGGTGTGATTGCCGACGACTTTACCGTTGACCGGGTGCGGGTCGTTACCCAGGCGATTGCTGATCACATTGCGGAGCAGGGACTGAAAGACCGGGGCATGGTTGTCGGCTATGACACGCGGTTTTTGTCTGAACGGTTTGCAGAAGAGTCGGTAACAGTTCTTGCCGCGAACGGGATCCGGACATATCTTTCCACGAGAGATGCTCCCACGCCTGTAATCTCATTCGAAATCATTCGGAAGAAAGCGGCAGGAGGTATCAACATTACCGCCAGTCATAACCCTCCTGAATACAGCGGCCTGAAGTTTTCTCCTTCCTGGGGTGGGCCCGCACTTCCGGAAACAACACGCGACATAGAGTCGCGTGCAAATGCGCTCTTGAATAAAAACTCGATTCTCGCCATTCCCTTCGCCGAGGCAAAAGAGAAGGGTCTCGTTGAGGAAGTTGATCTGCAAAAAGCGTATTCTGACGACCTCAGGAAAAAAATCGACATTGAGTCCATCAGAAAAGGAAAGCTCAAGGTAGCCGTTGATCTCCTGTATGGAACGGGGAAGGACTATCTGGACAGCGCGCTCAGTGACGCAGGGTGCACGGTAACGGTTATTCATGGGAATCGTGATCCGTTGTTTGGTGGACGATCCCCTGAGCCGTCTGAAGCAAATCTTGCAGAGCTATCGGCGGTGATGAAAAAAGGAAAATTTGATATCGGCCTCGCCGTGGACGGAGATGCGGACCGGTTCGGGATTCTGGATTGTGATGGCAGCTATGTCAATCCGAACCAGGCACTGGCACTTCTTCTCGATTACCTTTGCCGAACGCGCACCTGGAACGGGGGGGCCGCGCGTTCATTTGCAACGACACACCTGATCGATGCTGTTGCAAAGAAACACGGTATCGACGTATACGAGACGGGTGTGGGCTTCAAATATATCGGCGATTTGCTCGTACAGGGCAAGATCATGTTCGGAGGAGAGGAAAGCGCCGGCATGACGATCAAGGACCATGTGCCGGAAAAGGACGGCATCCTCGCCTGCATGCTTGCTGCAGAGATGGTTGCGCGTGAGAAGCGGTCGTTGAAGGATATGCTCAAGCGGTTGTATAAGGATGTCGGGACGATCCTGAATGAAAGGATCAATATACGCATCACGGATACAAACCGCAAGGAAATGGCGGAGCGCCTGAGCAAACCACTGACGGAAATCGGCGGCCTGCGCGTGAAGGGAAAAAAGACGACTGCCGACGGGACAAAGTACATGCTCGAAGACGACAGCTGGATTCTTATGCGCGCTTCCGGTACGGAGCCGGTCGTCCGCGTGTACGTGGAAGCGGGTTCGGGAGAGAGGATCGAGGAACTCGTCGGGGCCGGGAAAAAATTTATTCTGGGACAGTAACAAATGGGGGAATCGGCGTGCGGACCAGGGAGGCAGTAACGTTCGTGTTCTTCTTTTAATTCCACATTCGCCGTTCGACATTCCGAAATTCATCGAGGGGGATTGATGAGCGAAATTATTGATGTCTTTGCCCGGGAGGTTCTTGATTCCCGGGGGAATCCGACCGTCGAGGCGGATGTCATTCTTGACAGCGGGGCAATGGGTCGTGCTATCGTGCCGAGCGGTGCCTCAACGGGGGAACGGGAGGCGCTCGAGCTGCGCGACGGAGGGCCGCGCTACCTCGGCAAAGGGGTCCAAAAGGCGGTCAGCAACGTTATCGAGATGATCAGTCCGGTCCTGCTGGGAATGGACGCGTTGGAGCAGGCGGTGATTGATCACGCCATGATTGAGCTGGACGGCACCGACAATAAGGGCAAGCTTGGCGCGAATGCGATGCTCGCGGTCTCCCTTGCCGTAGCAAAAGCCGCCGCAGAAGAGGCGTCGCTTCCTCTCTACCACTACCTCGGCGGGCCGAATGCCCGGGAGCTCCCGGTGCCTATGATGAATGTGCTGAATGGCGGGGCGCACGCTGATAACAATGTCGACATTCAGGAATTCATGATCATACCGGCCGGTGCAGCAACGGCAGCGGAAGCCGTGCGGATAGGCGCGGAGATATTCCATGCCCTCAAAACGGTACTGAAGAAAAAAGGGTATAACACGGCCGTTGGCGACGAAGGCGGCTTTGCCCCGAACCTCAAATCGAACGAAGAAGCCGTCCAGGTCATTCTCGAAGCAATCGAAAAAGCCGGTTACAAGGCGGGTGAGGAGGTTTCACTCGGTCTTGACGCCGCCGCGAGTGAATTTTATGTCAAGGGAGTGTACGAGTTACCGGGTGAAGGAAAGAAAATGTCTTCTGAAGAAATGATTGCGTTCTACGAAGATTGGATTCATCGTTATCCGATTATATCCATAGAGGACGGTCTGTCGGAGAAAGACTGGGACGGATGGAGGCTTCTGACTGATCGCCTCGGTGGCAATGTTCAGCTCGTTGGAGACGATATCTTTGTGACGAATACGAAAATATTCCGGCAGGGCATCGAGAAAGGGATCGGCAACTCGATCCTGATTAAATTAAACCAGATCGGGACGCTCACCGAGACGCTTGAAGCGATTGAGATGGCGAAGCGTGCCGGGTATACGGCCGTCATTTCGCACCGCTCGGGTGAAAGCGAGGATGCAACCATTGCCGATCTGTCTGTCGCAACGAATGCCGGACAGATCAAGGCCGGCTCCCTTTCCCGTACCGACCGCATTGCCAAGTATAATCAGCTCATACGCATCGAGGAGGAGCTTGGTGACGCGGCAGTGTACCGGGGAAAGGATGTTTTTTACAGCGTGAAAGCGTAAGATGTGAGGCCTGGTGGTATGGCGGAGAAGTGGTCTTCTTCGAAGATTCGATGAGATGCGTGAACAGTGAATTCAGGACCGGATGAAGAAACGTAATTACACAAAAGCCTATCGCGGCAGGCGAACGGTCAAAAGAAGAAAGCTGCTGGTCGCGGCCGCTCTTCTTCTCGGGGTGTATTTTTTCGCTTCCCTTCTCTTCGGCGAAATGGGGATAATAAAATATTACCGGATGAAGTCGCGTCATGGCACTCTTACGGAGCGGATTGCCGAGCTCAAGCAGGACAACATCCGGCTCATCAGGGAAGTTTCGGCGCTGAAGACTGATCCGGCATATATCGAACTGCGTGCCCGCGACATGCTGGGTCTCGCACGTCCCGGTGAGATTATTTATTACTACAGCGAACCGCTCAAGGGACACTAAGCCTGACAGGTCCCCTCAATGCATCGTACCCTGAGGTGAATCTGCGGACCTCATGCTCTCGTTGCCACTGTTTCCCGCGCAGTCCTTTTTCACCCCCCTCTGCAGAGGCACTCCACGTGCGGCGTGTTTTCCCGCGACTGAGTAAAGCGTTTTCCGCTGTACGCTTTTTAGCGAAGATCTCCTGCGAGCAGATTTGCGCCGTGATCTTCCGTTTTTCACCTGCCTGGGCGAGAGGGAGCAGGGCTTTCGGCCGTACATCATGATTGCACATCTTGAAAAACCGATATTTTCTTGACAAGAGGGGTGTTTTTTGTATAATAGCAGTCTGTTTTTATCTTCTCGCATAAGGATAATCGTTGACCTTTCAAGAGCTTATACTGACACTCCAGCAGTTCTGGGCATCAAAGGGATGTGTCATTCACCAGCCCTATGACACGGAAGTAGGGGCAGGGACATTCCACCCGGCCACGTTTCTGCGCGTTCTGGGGCCTGAGCCGTGGAAGACGGCCTATGTCCAGCCGTCGCGGAGACCCACGGACGGCAGGTACGGAGAGAATCCCAACCGAACGCAGCACTTTTATCAGTTCCAGGTCATTCTGAAGCCCTCCCCCGAACAAGTCCAGGAATGGTACCTCGAAAGCCTCGTGAGTATCGGCATCAACCCCCTGAAGCACGATATCCGGTTCGTCGAGGACGACTGGGAGTCTCCGACGCTCGGTGCCTGGGGGCTCGGATGGGAGGTTTGGCTCGACGGCATGGAGATCACCCAGTTCACCTACTTCCAGCAGGTAGGCGGCATTGACCTCAGGCCGGTATCTGCGGAACTGACGTACGGCGTGGAACGAATTGCCATGTATTTGCAGGGCGTCAACAGCATGTTTGACCTGGAATGGACAAAAGGAGTAACGTACGGCGATATTCACCACGACACGGAGGTCCAGTTTTCCACGTACAATTTCGAACGATCGAACACGGATATGCTTTTCCGCCAGTTTGAGGCGTACGAGAAAGAGTGTGAAAATCTGGTATCGGCCGGGATCGTTTTTCCTGCATACGATTACTGCCTCAAGTGTTCCCATGCCTTTAATCTTCTGGAAGCGGCAGGAGCGATCAGCGTGACCGAGCGGACGGGGTACATTGCCCGGGTACGGAAGCTTGCCCGGTCCTGTGCGCATGCGTACGTGGCGGAACGTGAAGAAAAGGGATTTCCCCTGCTGAAAAAAGCATAAAGCACGTTGACCGCAGAAGAAAGGCAAAGGCACACGGATACACGCTGAGAAGCGGATCAATTTACTTGTACACGGCTCCATTTCAAGAACATGCATCGATAAAAAATAAGCAGAAGCCGATTGTTTGTGCATATCCGTGCCCCCGTGAGAAGTAAATTGCGTACCCTATTGGTTTTCAGGAGTTGTGTTGTCTAAAGAATTTCTCTTAGAGATCGGAACCGAGGAGATCCCGTCACGGTTTATCGGCCCGGCCTTGGAAAAGATGAAGGAGCTTTTTGCCGTCCTCCTGTCGTCGGGCCGCGTTTCCGCCGGGGATGATACGGTTCAGGCATTCGGAACGCCGAGGCGGTTGGTGCTGTATGCGCCACAGCTGGCAGACCGGCAGGAGGACGTCTCGCGCGAAGTAGTCGGTCCCCCGAAGAACATCGCCTTTGACGCCGCCGGCCGTCCGACGAAGGCGGCCCTTGTATTTGCTGAAAAAAACGGCATCACGGTTGACGCCTTAACGGTCAAGGCAATGCCGAAGGGGGAATACGTCGTTGCGAAGGTGGAGGAACAGGGCGCTGAAACAGGGGCATGGCTCCAAACGATGCTGCCTGGCTTTATCCTTTCCATCCCCTTTCAAAAGACGATGCGCTGGATGGACAAGGAGATCCGGTTTGCAAGGCCCATCCACTGGGTTCTTGCCCTGTGGGGTGATTCCGTCGTAGACTTCGAGCTTGACGGTATCAGGAGCGGGAACGTTTCCCGGGGACACCGGTTCATGAGCCCCGGCGCATTCCTCGTTAAAGACTTCAAATCGTATCTGTCTCAGGGCGAGCCGAACTACGTCGTGATCGATCCCGAGGTTCGACGACAGAGGATCTTGAAACAGATACAGGAACTTGCAACGGCACAGGGAGGGACGGTTCTTGAAGACCCGGGCCTCGTCGATGAAGTAGCAAACCTCGTGGAATATCCCGTGGCCGTTTTGGGATCATTCAACAAGGACTACCTCAGGATACCGAAAGAAATCCTGATAACGGCAATGCGTGAACATCAGCGCTATTTTTCCCTTGTCGATTCCGCAGGGGAACTCCTTCCCTATTTCATTGCCATAAGCAATACCCGAGCGGATGACATGGACGTGGTCAGGGCGGGGAATGAGCGGGTGCTTGCCGCCCGGCTTTCCGATGCGGTATACTTTTTTGACCATGACGTAACGACCAAACTTGCGGACCGGGTTGAAGCCCTGAGGAAAGTAACCTATCAGGAGAAACTGGGATCGCTCCATGACAAGACTGAGCGTGTTGCCGCATTGTCCGCATATCTGGCAGGCATAGTTACGGCAGACATCCCGATAGCGGAGCGTGCCGCTGCTCTCTGCAAGGCAGACCTGCTCACCGGCGTTGTTGGAGAGTTCCCGAAGCTTCAGGGCACGATGGGCAGGCAGTACGCGCTCCTTTCGGGCGAAGACCCCCGGGTTGCCGAAGCGATCCGGGAGCACTATTTGCCCCGCTTTGCCGGTGACGAACTGCCGAAGACGGCAGAGGGTATCTGCGTCGGCATCGCTGACCGGATAGACACCATTGCAGGATGTTTCCTGGCCGGGCTCATTCCGACGGGCTCGGAAGATCCCTATGGTCTGCGCAGGCAATCCGTGGCCATTATGACCATGCTGAAGGAGCGGGGTCTGCGGCTGTCGCTCAAGGATCTGATTGCCGAGGCGTGCAGGAAGTATGCGCTCAAGAAGGGCGATGCAGACCGTGTTGTCGTTGAAACGCTGGATTTCTTCCGGCAGCGGCTTGCGGGCATGCTTGCCGCAGAGGGATTGCGTCCGGATATCGTTGATGCGGCCCTGAGTGTGGCATTTGACGACCCGACCATCGCCGGGGAAAAAGTGCGTGCCCTCGATGCACTGAGGACTTCCGTGGATTATGAGCCCTTCGTCACGGCCCTGAAGCGTGCAGGAAACATCCTGCCGAAAAAGTTCGAAGGCACCGTCAAAAAGGGTCTCCTGCAAGCTGATGCGGAAAAGGCGCTGTATGATTCCTATATGAAAATCAGGGACCGTATCGTTGCGAAGACCACACAACTGGATTTCCGCGGCGCCTTGACCGATATCGCATCGCTCCGGAAACCGGTAGACGCATTTTTTGATTCAGTCATGGTCATGGACAAGAACGCCGACGTGAAAGCGAACCGCCTCGCCCTTCTTGCCGGGATCACCAATCTATTTGCGGGGATAGCCGATTTTTCCCGATTGATGTTGAGCATCGAAGAAAAGGGATAGAAGCCAGAGCGGTTTTTGTTTTTTTCTTATTGGTTGAATTCACACGCTGACAATAACAGGGTACCAGGGAGGAAGTTCAATATGGATACGGAGAAGAAGTTTGTTTACTTTTTCGGCAATGGACAGGCTGACGGGACCGGGGTGATGAAGGACCTCCTCGGCGGAAAGGGGGCCGGCCTCGCTGAAATGACGAACACCGGCGTGCCGGTTCCGCCGGGATTCACCATCACGACGGAGGTCTGCAACCTGTTCTATGACCTTGGCAAGCGCGTTCCCGACGGTTTGGATGAACAGATGCACGAGTACATGAAGAAGGTCGAAGAGGCCGTGGGCGACGGGTTCCGCTTCGGCTCGGCGGAGAAACCCCTGCTCGTATCCGTGCGGTCGGGCTCCAAGTTTTCCATGCCCGGCATGATGGACACGGTATTGAATCTCGGTCTGAATGCGCAGACCGTGGTCGGCCTGATCCGCATGACGGGAAATGAGCGGTTCGCCTGGGACGCCTATCGCCGGTTTATCCAGATGTTCGGCAACGTGGTGCAGGACATCGAAAAAGAGGAGTTCGAGCACATCATAGAGCAGGCGAAAAAGAAAAAAAAGGTGAAGCTCGACATCGATCTGACGGCAGATGATCTGAAGGGAATCGTCGACAAGTTTAAGGCCAAGGTAAAGCAGAAGACGAAACACGATTTTCCGGAAGATCCCTTCGAGCAGCTCCGGATGTCCCGCGATGCCGTATTCAACTCCTGGAACAACCCCCGTGCGATTACCTACCGCAGGCTGAACGATATCCCGGGCAACCTCGGCACGGCGGTGAACATTCAGTCGATGGTGTTCGGGAACATGGGCGACAGTTCCGCCACCGGCGTCGGATTCACGAGAGATCCCTCGACGGGAGCGAAGGAATTCTACGGGGAGTACCTGACGAATGCCCAGGGTGAAGACGTTGTGGCCGGTACCCGCACACCCCATCCGATCGCCGATCTTGAGAAGGAGATGCCGCCGGTCTATCGTCAGCTCCGTGACGTTACGAACAAGCTCGAGCAGCATTATCGCGACGTCCAGGACTTTGAGTTCACGGTCCAGGACGGTACGCTCTACATGCTCCAGACCAGAACGGGAAAGCGTACTGCCCAGGCAGCCATCAAGATTGCCGTTGACATGGTGAACGAGGGACTTATTACGAAGGAGGAGGGGGTCCTGCGGGTAGAGCCGGCCTCGCTCGACCAGCTTCTCCATCCCGTCATCGATCCCAAGGCCAAAGTGAATATCGTCGCCAGGGGGCTGCCGGCTTCCCCGGGCGCTGCTTCAGGCAAGGCGGTATTTACTGCCGATGAGGCGGTGCAATGGGGAGACAAGAGCCCTGTCATCCTCGTGCGGCCCGAGACCACGCCCGACGACATCCACGGCATGGATGCGGCAAAGGGCATCCTGACTGCCCGGGGCGGCATGACGTCCCACGCTGCCGTCGTTGCGCGCGGCATGGGCAAGCCCTGCGTGGCTGGGTGCGAATCCATCAAGGTCGACCTGAAGACAAAGAAGTTTACCGTGGGTAAGGTGACCGTGAAGCAGGGTGATTTCGTGACGATCGACGGTGGCGTGGGCACCGTAATCATCGGTAAGGTGCCGACGCAAGATCCCGAAGTAAGCGGCGATTTTGCGACCCTCATGAAATGGACGGACGAGGCGCGCGCCATGGGCGTGCGCGCCAATGCCGACGTCCCCCGCGATGCAAAAGTTGCGCGGGAGTTCGGCGCCGAGGGAATCGGTCTCTGCCGCACCGAACACATGTTCTTCGCAGAGGACCGGCTGCCGATCGTGCAGCAGATGATCCTGGCGGATACGACAGCAGGCCGGGAGCAGGCGCTCACCAAGCTCCTTCCGATGCAGCGTTCCGACTTCAAGGGGCTCTTCGAGGCCATGGAAGGATACCCGGTGACGATCCGCCTCCTCGATCCGCCGCTCCATGAGTTCCTGCCCCGGCGGGAGGATCTCATGGTCGAGATCGCCGTGATGCAGGCGAAGCGCAAACCCAAGGCGTCGATCACGAAGAAGGAAAAGCTCCTGAACCGGGTGGAGGACCTGCACGAGTTCAATCCCATGCTCGGCCATCGCGGTTGCCGCCTCGGCATCGTCTATCCGGAGATCACCCGTATGCAGACGAGGGCCATCATCGAGGCGGCCTGCGACCTCGCCGCGAAAGGCAAGAAGATCGTCCCGGAAATCATGGTGCCCCTTGTCGGCATTGACAAGGAGCTGAAGAACCAGAAAGAGCTCATCAAGACCACGGCGGAAGCAGTCATGAAGAAGAAGGGCGTGAATGTGGACTACCTGGTCGGGACGATGATCGAACTCCCGCGCGCCGCGGTGACGGCGGACGAGATCGCCAAAGAGGCGGAGTTCTTCTCCTTCGGCACGAATGACCTCACGCAGACAACGTATGGATTCAGCCGGGACGACGCCGGCAAGTTCATCAACTATTACACCGAGAACAATATTATGGAGAAAGACCCTTTCCAGACCCTCGATCGTGACGGCGTGGGCCAGCTCGTGAAGATGGGCGTGGAAAAAGGCCGTTCGACGCGGAGCGACATCAAGATCGGGATCTGCGGCGAGCACGGAGGCGATCCGGCCAGCGTCGAATTCTGTTTTGAGACGGGGCTCAACTACGTGAGCTGTTCGCCCTTCCGGGTCCCCATTGCGCGGCTTGCAGCGGCCCATGCGGCGCTCAAGAAAAAGGGCGTCGGTGGTTCGGTGTCGAAGTAAGGTTCGGAGCAAGTTAATGATAGGGCGGCCTCAGGCCGCCCTTGTTGTTTTGCTCCTTTGGCCACGGATAACCAAAAGTAGGCGCTTCTAAGCGACACGGATTATCACGGATATAATAAAAGAGTATTTAATAATTTGTTCCAGAGATCATGGAGAACTACGGGGAACCCATTTTTTAAAAAAATATTTTCTGTGTGTTCTGACTTGTTCTGACAAGCAAAGTGAAGGCGGTGGCACAAAGTATGTTACTGCTCTGGGTAGTAATAAAATATAAGGAAAGTTCTTTTATATCCGTGTTTATCTGTGTGCATCTGTGGTAAATAGTTATGGATCCAAAATCTCTTGACGAAAAATACATGCGCATGGCATTGCGGCTCGCCGCGAAGGCCCGGGGACGGACGAGTCCGAACCCCCTGGTCGGGGCCGTCGTGGTCAAGGACGGGACAATCGTCGGCCGGGGTTACCACAAGAAGTCAGGCATGCCTCACGCCGAGGCCGTTGCGCTGCAGAAAGCCGGCGCTGCCGCTGCCGGCGCCACGCTCTACGTAACGCTCGAGCCCTGCTCCCACACAGACAAGCGGACGCCTCCCTGCACGCTGGCGATCCGGCAGAGCGGTATTCGCCGGGTCGTCATCTCCATGATAGACCCGAATCCGAAGGTGTCGGGAGGGGGCGTCCGGGTACTCAGGTCGGCGGGAATCGACGTGACCACGGGAGTCCTCGAGGATGAAGCCCGAAGGCTGAACGAGGCGTACGTCAAGCACGTAACGTCAGGTCTGCCTTTTGTAACGCTCAAGATAGCCCAGACCCTGGACGGCAAGATTGCGACGGCGACAGGTGAATCCAAGTGGATCACCGGGGAAGAGGCACGGAAGCAGGCGCATCGGCTGCGGGACGGGAACGATGCCATTCTCGTGGGCATCAACACTGTAATGAAGGACGATCCCTCGCTTACGGCGAGATTGCCGGGAGGCAGGGACCCCATTCGCGTCGTCGTGGACAGTAGACTAAGCATTCCGCTCAACGCAAAAGTCCTGCGACAGAAATCTCTTGCCGGCGCGCTCATTGCTACTGTTTCAGATATTCCTCAATCGAAAATTACAAAAGTGGAAGAATCGGGTGCGGAGGTAATTGTGGTCAAAGGTGTTCGCGGGAATGTTGACCTCCGCGATCTCATGAAGAAGCTCGGAAAGCGGGACATCATGAGCGTTTTGATAGAAGGCGGGTCTGAAATTAATGCATCGGCATTAAAAGAAGGCATTGTGGACAAGGTTGTATTGTTCGTTGCCCCGCTGATCATGACCGGCAGGGATTCGGTCTGCTCAATCGGCGGCATGGCACCGGAGAAGCTCAGCAAGGCCCTCAGACTGAAACGATTGACCACCACTCCCGTCGGGCAGGACCTGATGATCGAAGGTTACCTCACGTAATATTCCCGCTATTTGACTTGTGCGCATTTCCTCGCCGGAACAGTATTCCTCCCACGATCATCTCTGTAACTCTTCCCATGGTTTAACGGAACTATTCTATTCGGCAACCAGTTTGAATATCCCGCTGCGTATCAGCTTCACGGCAATAGCGGCGAGAAGGAGCGAGGCGATCTTGGCTATGGCCCGGGAGCCGTTGATGCCGATGATCCTGATGATCCTGTCTGCCAGGGCGAAGGCGATCCATACAAAGACGAGGTTTACACTCAGCGAGAGTATGACGGGCGTATATCCGTAACTGCCGACGAGGACGAGAGAGGTAGTGAGTACGGCAGGGCCGGCGATGAGCGGCGTGCCGAGGGGCACCACGCCGACGCTCGGGCCGGGCGGCAGCTGCTTTTCCCCGGCCCGGATGATATCGATGACGGCAATGATGAGGAGCAGTATCCCGCCGGCGATCAGAAAATCTTCGACGAGTATGCCGAGGGCCGCAAACACGGCGGTGCCGAGGAAGATGAACCCGATAGTGATGAGAAAGGCCGTCAGGATCGACTGCCCGATGACCTTCTTCCGCTCCTGCCGATCGAGGCCCTCGGTCATGGCAATATAGATCGGAAGCATGCCCAGGGGATCGACGGCCACGAAAATAGGGATCAGGCTGAGCAGAAAGGGAGTGAGGATTTCGCTTGTGATCATCAGTGATAAACCGGACAGGGGCGGGCCCTGTCCGGCCTCCTCAGGGGATCGCATCCCATGCTATCGTACTATTTTTTGAATGCCGAGAGAATATCGATGGGCAGGGGAAAGACAATGGTGGAATTCTTTTCCGTGCCCAGCTCCGTCAGCGTCTGGAGGTATCTGAGCTGGAGGGTCGTGTTGTTCTTGCTGATGATTTCGGCTGCTTCGGCCAGCTTGCTCGAGGCCTGGAGCTCGCCTTCGGCGTGGATGACCTTGGACCGCCGTTCACGCTCCGCCTCTGCCTGCTTGG
>CAJHXR010000282.1_pt1 | contig 22475 bp, 19 predicted proteins | sample 9198421 | NCBI WGS metagenome assembly CAJHXR01 (sample SAMEA7708331, study PRJEB35096) | sediment metagenome | biome: marine neritic benthic zone biome [ENVO:01000025]; feature: sediment [ENVO:00002007]; material: shallow marine sediment [ENVO:03000034] sea grass bed [ENVO_01000059] ... | reverse complement strand
GATGGAAAAGGGAAGCACAGGTTTGTCGCGACGCGTCTTCCCTTACTTCTTTCGCTGAAATCGAGGTCAATAATGAAATCGTTTGCAGCCATTACACTTCTGGCGTTTCTGCTCGCTGTCCCCGCCTGCCAGAAGGAAAAATCTTCGCGCCCCATCGTGGGAAACAAGGCGCCATCCTTCGCACTTAAGAACCTGGATGGAAATACCGTACGCCTTTCGGATTTTTCCGGCAAGGTCGTGGTAATCGACTTCTGGGCAACGTGGTGCGGGCCCTGCAAGGTTTCCGCGCCGGAATTCGAGGCGCTCCACCGGGCCTTTCGGGGGAAAAACGTCGCCATTCTCGGCATCACCATGGATGAAGGCACGAGTGCCATGGAGACGGTCCGGGAATTCGCGAAGGCCTACAACCTGACGTACCCGTTGCTCATGGACGATGGAAAGGCGGGCAAGGCCTACGCTGTTCGCAGCATCCCGATCACCTACATTCTGGACCGGGACCACACTATCGTGAAGATCTATCCCGGTTATTTTCCGGGAATGGGTGAAGCGATTGCCGAAGAAATCGTAAACCTCTTGAAGAACAACGCATAGCATCCTGGGGCCGCCTGTTTGCATGCCGTTTCCCGTTGTAGCAAATAATCCATTCCCTGCAGTAATAAAGACAACCCGTCAAACACGCACTGTCCTTTTTCCCTTGTAAATATTGACTATTTATCTGCGTTGTTCTCCGGCACAAGCCTTGCAGAAATTTCTATGAACTGCCGAAATGCAGCAAGCCCCGGAGGAGCAGACTATTTCAGTGGAACCCCTCAGTCAGGCAAGAGGTCGGAAAGATAATAGTAATGCTTGAAAACGAGAGATAACTATCATGTACACCAGCAATCACGACATGAAGCATGCTGCGCAGGAAGAGCACCGGGAGACGCAGCACGGTGATCATCAGGCCCCTGATCACGGCAGCCACCATGCCCATATGGTTGCGGACTTCAGGAAACGGTTCTGGATTTCCCTGACCCTCACCATCCCGGTCCTCATACTCTCCCCGATGATACAGCAGTTCCTCGGACTCGGGGAGACGATCCGGTTCACCGGCGACCTCGCGATCCTGTTCCTCCTGTCTTCGCTCATCTTTTTTTACGGCGGCCACCCCTTCCTGAAAGGACTCGTTGACGAACTGAAACAGGCAACGCCGGGAATGATGACCCTCATTGCCATCGCCATCACCGTGGCCTATGTATACAGCAGCGCCGTGGTCTTCGGCCTGCAAGGCAAGATATTCTTCTGGGAACTCGTCACCCTCGTCGACATCATGCTCCTCGGCCACTGGATAGAGATGAAGTCCGTTATGGGCGCTTCCCGGGCCCTCGAAGAACTTGCCCGCTTGATGCCCGCTGAAGCCCACCTCGTCGACCCCGACGGGAGCACCGAGGACGTTCCGCTGGAGCGGCTGAAGAGCGGGGACCGGGTCCTGATCAAACCCGGTGATAAGATCCCGGCCGACGGCGCAGTCGAGAAGGGCGCGAGTTCGGTCAACGAGGCCATGCTGACGGGTGAGTCGAAACCGGTTTCCAAAAAGCCGGGCGACAACGTCATCGGCGGCGCGATCAACGGTGAAGGCTCCATCACCGTGGAAATACGGAAAACCGGCAAAGACTCCTTTCTTTCCCAGATCATCGAGCTCGTGCGGCAAGCCCAGGAGAGTAAATCAAAAACGCAGGACCTGGCGAACCGCGCCGCCCGGTGGCTCACCATCATTGCCCTGGGAGGCGGGGCAGTAACCCTGTTTCTCTGGCTTGTTGTTCTGCACAAGGATTTCGCCTTTGCCCTCGAACGGACGGTCACGGTCATGGTCATCACCTGTCCCCATGCCCTCGGCCTTGCCGTGCCCCTCGTCGTTGCCGTTTCCACGGCGTTGTCGGCCAAAAACGGCCTGCTGATACGGAACCGCGCAGCCTTTGAACAGGCCCGGAACATCCAGGCGATAATCTTCGACAAGACCGGCACGCTCACCGAGGGACGGTTCGGCGTATCCGACACCATCCTGCTCGATGAAGGCATGGACGAGAAACGACTCTTGAGGTTCGCGGCGGCAGTAGAGGACCATTCGGAACATCCGATCGCGCGGGGAATCGTGGAATCGTCTCCGGAACCGCCCGCAGTCGACGGGTTCAGGTCAATCACCGGAAAAGGCGCCGTGGGCAGGGTCGAAGGACAAAACGTCAAGGTGGTGAGTCCCGGGTATCTCCGCGAGAACGGCCTGTCCGTGAACGATGAACGGATCGAGCGACTCTCGACACAAGGGAAGACGGTCGTGTTTGTGCTGATCGATGATAAGCCCGCCGGAGCCATCGCCCTGGCAGACATCATCCGGCCCGAGTCCAAAAAGGCGATTGCACAGCTGAAGCAGATGGGAATTCAAACCATGATGCTCACGGGAGACCATCTCGCCGTGGCGCAATGGGTGGCCGGGGAACTGGGTCTCGATGATTATTTCGCCGAAGTCCTCCCCCACGAGAAGTCCCAAAAAGTGAAAGAGGTGCAGTCCCGGGGGCTCGTCGTGGCCATGACCGGCGACGGCGTGAACGACGCGCCGGCCCTTGCCCAGGCCGATGTAGGCATCGCCATCGGCGCGGGCACGGACGTTGCCGTCGAGACAGCGGACATCGTTCTCGTGAAGAACAGTCCGCTCGACGCCGTAGCGATCATCGGCCTTGCGCGGGCCACGTACCGGAAGATGGTCCAGAACCTTGCCTGGGCCACGGGATATAACGCCGTTGCCATCCCCCTCGCCGCCGGGGCGCTCTATCATGCGGGTATCCTCCTCAGCCCTGCCATGGGAGCGGTGCTCATGTCGCTGAGCACCGTCATCGTGGCGATCAACGCGCGCATTCTGAAGGTCCCGCAACGCTGATGGCCGCTTTCACCTTTACTCCCTCCTGAGAATATGATAGAATTTATTTGCTCCTGAACATGACGTGACGAAAGCACGAAAACTCGCTCATGGAGAACGCCCCTGCGCGCGGATGCCCAGCCGAAATCGTCTCGTCGGCGCCCTGCAGAGAAGGCATCACCACCCCATTCACCGGCAAGCCACGGAAAATCTTCATGCCGGAAGGAGCATAATGAGTTTCTGGAAAAAAGTAAAAAAAGATTTGACGAAAGGGATCAAAAGCGGGCTGGGCCTCGGGAAAAGGGGGAAGTCGTCGCGCGGCGCAAAGAAGTCCGATAGCATCACGCGGGCCATGGACCGGCGGCCGCAGATCGCAAAACGAAAAGAGAAACTGGAAAAGGCGCTGTTGGAACTGGGTAGGCGGATCCACTCCCTCAAGGGGCAGGTGAAAAACCCCCTGGACGACAAGAAGGTAAAGGAAATTTTTTCTGCCATCAAAGAGCTCGAGCAGCGCGCGATCATCGTAAGGCCGAAAAGGAAATCACCGCCCCGGAAAGCGACGAAAAAAACGGGGAAAAAGACGGCAAAAAAGAAAACAACGAAGAAAAAAACAGCGCGGAAGAAAACAGCGAAGAAGGCCCGACGCCGGAAGTCATAACCTGACCGGCACGGGAGAAATGTAGTGGCTGATGAATGATGGTGAGCCTCTCGCGTGGTTCATCCCCGGGTTCGGCGACAGCGCCTTCGAATTCACCCTCATCTGCCAGGCAGGGAAATCTGTCGACCAGTATCCTGTACAGCATGAACTCCGGAAAAGAATTTTCAAGCGATTCAAACAGGAAGGGATCGACATCCCCTTCCCCCATCGCACCGTCTACCTGAGAGAGGAGAAGGATTGGAAAAAATGAGCAAGTCCTTCCAGTTCAATCAGTGCATCAGCATTTCAAAATCAACGGGAAAAAAGGCAAAGAATCTTCGCGAGTTGCGGGAAACCATAGCGGAGATCAGCGATGAGTCAATCTATCATCACACTTATCAGTACTTCCTGAAAGGGATCGTCCGTGAATACACGAACGATTTCGCCCATTGGGCCGGCGAATGCCTGGAAGAGCGCGCCCTGTCGGAACATCTCTCGAATATCGATTCCTACGCCTTTTCGGATATCGGCGACTTGCGGAAGGAACTGCTCAGCGTCATCGACGCCTACCTGGAGCAATTCCCCGAACCGCGGGAGTCATTGCCCGGCGAAGAGTTCTATTTCAATGAAACCGTGACCCTCGTGTTTCCCGTCGGCACCCGGGCGAAAAACCTGGCCGAGTTTCTCATGGCGCTGAAATACATAGATCCCGGCGCCATCTACTACCATTTTTACGAGGCGCGGACCCGCCTCGGCAGCGGCACCGACGATTTTTCAAAGTGGTTCGAAGAGGTGATAAAGAAAAAGAAACTGGCGAAACGGATACGGAGCATCGATCCCTTCATGCACAGCATCGAGGCGATTCGGGAGCATATCGTAGAAGAAATAGAGACGGAGCTGAGAAAAGACATGGACAGTGCGGGAGCAATGAAATGATCGACCAGTATACGGGCATATCTCCGAAAGGCGACCTCCAGCTCCTCCAGAAACTCGGCGCCGTCTTTCACGACAAATCCTTTCTCCATGTGAATTCCACCCGTGAGGGCGGCGGCGTAGCCGAGATCCTGCACCGGATGATTCCGATTCTGAAGGAACTGGGCATTGATGCCCGATGGGAAGTGCTCACCGGGGACGCGCGGTTCTATGACATAACGAAGAAAGTGCACAACGCCCTCCAGGGAAACCCGGAAACGATAACGCCGGACATGTGGAAACACCATCATACCGTGAACAAAAAGAACGCGAAAAAGATCAACCTTGACGCCGACGCCGTTATGATCCACGATCCCCAGCCCGCCCCGCTCATCGAATACAGAAAAAGCGGCGTCTGGTTTTGGCGGTGCCATATCGATGTTTCGAATCCACTGGAGGACGTCTGTAATTATCTGAAGCAGTACTGCGAACAGTACGACGCCGCCGTGTTTTCCGTCTCAAAATTCGCCCGGGCGTTCCCGATAGACGAATTTATCATCCCGCCCTCCATCGACCCGATCAGCGAAAAGAACCGGGATCTGACGGAGGGGGAAATACAGGAAACCATAGAGAAATACAACATTCCCCAGGACCGGCCGATCCTCCTGCAGGTCTCGCGGTTCGACCGGTTCAAGGACCCCCTCGGCGTTATCAAGGCCTATCGAATCGTAAAGAAGTATAACGACTGCATTCTCATCCTCGCCGGAAGCCCGGCCACGGACGATCCCGAAGGCCAGGTGGTGTTGGACGAGGTCAAGGAGTATGCGGCGAACGATCCGGACATCCATATCCTGCTGCTGCCGGCCTTCAGCGACAAGGACATCAATGCCCTCCAGCGGACGGCGACCGTCGTGCTTCAGAAGTCCCTCAAGGAAGGCTTCGGCCTTACCGTGTCGGAAGCCATGTGGAAGGGCAAGCCCGTTCTGGGCGGCGCCATCGGGGGGATCCCCCTCCAGATCATCCACGGGTTCACCGGCTTTCTCGTCCATTCCGTCGAAGGCGCTGCGTTCCGGATACGGCAGCTCCTGAACAATCCCGAGATGGCGAACAGGATCGGCGAACATGCCCGGGAATACGTGAGGACCAATTTCCTTATCACCCGGCAGGTCCGGGACTACCTGGCCATCTGGTATTCCATGATCAACAAAGGCAAGAGTATGCTGGAGCTCTAGATGTCGAATGGTCTCACGGCATATATCGAAAAGGATTTCGAAGGCACAAGCCTGATCATCGTCTCCAACCGGGAACCGTATATCCATAAGAAAACGGGCATGACCGTCAAGGTCGATCAGCCCGCCGGTGGCCTCACCTCTGCCATGGACGACGTGCTGAAGGCGACGGGCGGCATCTGGACCGCCTGGGGAAGCGGGAGCGGCGACCGGGAGGTCGTGGATGCGAAAAGCCGCGTTCCCGTGCCGCCGGAAAAGCCCGCGTATACCTTAAAACGGGTCTGGCTTACCCCCGGCGAAGTCGACAACTATTACCACGGGTATTCCAACCAGGTCCTCTGGCCCCTCTGCCACATCTCCCTCGACCGGGTGTATTTCCGGAAGCGCTTCTGGGAAGACTATAAAAAAGCGAACCAGTCCTTCGCCGACGCCGTGCTCGATGAAGCCGGCGAAAACTCCATCGTCTGGGTTCACGATTACCATCTCTGCATCGTTCCGGAGATCCTGCGGGAGAAAAAGCCGGAGCTGACGATAGCCCATTTCTGGCACATCCCCTGGCCCGACTGGAGCGTCTTCCGGGTCTGCCCCCAGGCGAGGGAAATCCTCGAGGCAATGCTCAGCAACGATCTTATCGGCTTCCAGATCCCGCTCTTCGCCAGGAACTTCATGGACTGCGTCAGGGAAAGCGTCATTGATGCCGAAACCAACTACCGGCAATCTACGATCACCTTCCGGGGGCATACGACCCGCCTGAAAGCCTTCCCGATCAGCATCGATTACGACAAGTTCAACACCCTGGCCTCGTCCTGGCAAACGTCGCGGGCAATTAAAAAATTAAAGAGCAAATTCGCCCTTCCCGACATCGTCGGCATCGGCGTCGACCGGCTGGAATACACCAAGGGGCTGATCAAGCGGCTCCAGGCGATCAACCTGCTCTTCGAACGGTACGAGCGGTTCCGGGGAAAAGTTGCGTTCATCCAGATCGCCGTTCCGACGAGGCTGAAGGAGCCGTACCTCAGCTACAAGAGGAGCGTGGAAGCGCTGGTCAAGAAAATCAATGACCGCTTCTCGACAAGAGCCTGGCGGCCCCTCGTCTATCTCGACACGAAGGTGGAACATAAGGACCTTGCCGCCTATTACCGTATGGCGGACATGGGGATCGTCAGCTCCGCCTACGACGGCATGAACCTGGTGGGGAAGGAATACGTGGCTTCCCAGGTCGACGAGAACGGTGTCCTTATCCTGAGCGAGTTCGCCGGCGCCGCCGACGAGCTTGAGGGAGCGATCCTCGTCAATCCCTACGACATCGAGGACTTTTCCGATTCCATCAGGAAGGCCCTGACCATGACGAAGGAGGAGAAACAGAAACGCATGAGCACGCTTCGGACGCAGGTCAGGGAAAACGACATCTACAAATGGATATCCGATCTGCTCCGGGAGATGGTGTTCCTCTCTTCGTCAAAGCAGCAGAAAGGCAGCTATTTCTTCGACTACACCGACACCGTCCACGCAAGCCTGGCGGGCCGCAAGCCTGCCAAGGCACCGAAGGCAAAGCGGACTAAATCTCCCTATTTCCTGTTTCTCGACTACGACGGGACACTGACACCCATCGCGGAATCCCCGGACAAGGCGCGCATTTCCGAAGAGATGCGTTCCCTGATCTTCGAGCTGAAGAAACGGGTGCCCGTTGCCGTGATAAGCGGCAGAGGACTGCAAGACGTCAAGGAGCAGGTCGGCATCGAAGACATTGTCTACGCGGGAAACCACGGCTCCGAGATATGGGACGGTGAACGGATCGTGGTGAGCCGGCACACCGACAGCAGCGCCCAATTACTCAAGAATTTTTTATACGCGCTGCATGAATCGACAGCGCACATCCCCGGCGTACTCATCGAAGACAAGGGGGTGACGGCGAGCATCCATTTCCGCCAGGTAAAGACAAAAGCGCTGTCCGAGTTTTATGAGCTCTTCACCAGGACCGCGAAAGATTATGAGCGTTCCTTTCGTATCACCTCGGGCAAGAAGGTTTTCGAGATCCGTCCCCTCGACGCCTGGAACAAGGGAGACGCCGTGGTATGGATCATGGAGCGGATGGGGAACGGCAGGCTTCCCATATATCTGGGCGATGACACGACGGACGAAGACGCGTTCCGGGCCATCAAAAATAAAGGCATCAGTATCTGTATCGGAGGAAGTCCGGACGCCGACTATTTCCTGAAGGACCAGGACGAGGTAAAGGACTTTCTCCAATGGCTCGCAGAGCGATAAGCACAGGGCTTTTCCTTCTCCTCCTGCCTCTTCTCATCCCGGGCTGTGCCCAGGGAGAAAGGCAGGGAACCGGTGCGTCGGAGAGCGTCCGTCTCGTCTTTAAACACGGCAGGATCGCAGGAGACCCCCGGCTCTTCCAACAGCTCCTCAGAGACTTCGAAGAACAACACCCGGGCATCACCGTCGTAGACGAAACCCTTCCCTCTTCCACCGACGAGCAGCACCAATTCTATATCATAAACCTTGAAGGCTCGAGCGCCGACTTCGATGTTCTCAGCATGGACATTATCTGGGTCCCGGAATTCGCCCGGGCAGGGTGGCTGCGGGATCTCAGTCCGCTCATGCCCCTTCAGGAGCGAGGGAAGTTTTTCCCCGGCCCCATGCAGGCCGTTACGTACCGGGACAGGGTCTATGCCGTCCCCTGGTATACGGACGCCGGCGTGCTGTTTTACCGGAAGGATATCCTGAAGAAGTATGGCCTTTCTCCTCCCAAGACCTGGCAGGAGCTTGCAGCAACGGCCCGGGCAGTAATCGACAAGGAGCCCGGCCTCTACGGGTTCATCTGGCAGGGGAAACAGTACGAGGGGTTGATCTGTAATGTCCTTGAATATTTCTGGAGCAACGGCGGGGAAGTGTTGAAGGGTGATGGAGCAGTCATCAACAGCCCCGAGAACATCGAAGCACTCCGTTTCATGAGGGACTTGCTCGTCACGTATAGCATTACCCCTCCCCTCGTAACCACGGCGATCGAGGAGCCGACGCGCCATATATTCGGGAACGGCCGGGCGTTATTCATGCGAAACTGGCCCTACGCCTGGAACATCTTCGACCAGGAGGGATCGCCCGTGCGAGGCAGGGTCGGCGTGGCGCCCCTCCCTTCCTTCCCGGGCAAGACCTCCGCGTCCACCCTCGGCGGATGGCAACTCGGCGTGAACCGGTATTCGCGGAACCCCGAGGCAGCCGAAAAATTGATCCTCTTTCTCACTTCTCCAGCAGTGCAAAAAACCCTGGCGCGCACCATAGGCTACAAGCCCACGAGAACATCGCTGTACCGCGATAGGGACCTCGTGCGGGAGCAGCCCTTTATAACGAGTCTCTACGACATCTTCATGAAGGCACGGCCGCGACCGGTCTCGCCCTATTACATGATGATCACCCAGGTGATGCAGCCTGAGTTCAGCGCTGCCCTGGCCGGCATCAAGACGCCGGAAGAGGCCTTGAACGCCGCCCAGGAGCAGATAGAACATATTCTCGGAGTCGAGCGATGACGAACAGAGATAATGGACAGCGGTTTGTCACACCGGCCTTGTTGTTGCTGGCCCTGGTCACGGTCTATCCCGTCCTCTCCGTGCTGTACCTGAGCCTCCACCGGAAGCTGCTCATTTTCGATATTTCCCGTTTCGTGGGGCTTGAGAACTACCTTTTCCTTCTGCAGGACGACCGGTTCTGGAACGCCCTCGGAAACACGGCATACTTCACGCTTCTCTCCGTGGTGCTCGAACTGGCCCTCGGCCTTGCCATCGCAATGCTCCTGCACCGGGAATTTCGTTTCAAGGGGTTCGTCAGGGCCGTGGTGCTCATCCCCTGGGCGATACCCACGGTGGTCTCCGCCAAGATGTGGGAGTGGATGTACAACACCGATTTCGGCATCCTGAACTATCTCCTCGGCGCGGAGGTCAACTGGCTCGGCAGTCCCCTCTGGGCGCTGAACGCCGCCGTGTTCATGGACGTCTGGAAGACAACGCCCTTTGTCGCCATCCTGCTCATGGCAGGGCTCCAGGTCATCCCCCGGGAGCTCTTCCAGGCAGCGCGGATCGACGGCGCAGGAAGCTGGGCGGTCTTCCGGAAGATCACCCTGCCCCTGCTCAAGCCCGTCATCCTCGTGGTCCTCATCTTCAGGACCCTCGACGCCTTCCGGGTCTTCGACGCCGTGTATGTGCTGACCGGCGGCGGCCCGGCGAACACCACGGAAACGCTGTCCATCTACGCGTACAAAGTGCTGTTCCAGACGCTCCAGTTCGGCTACGGATCGACCCTGTCGGTGGTGGTGTTCCTCTGCGTCGGTATGATCAGCGTGGGGTATATAAAACTCCTGAGTAAAGGAGTTAAATGACTGTTTTGCCACGAAGACGCGAAGACACGAAGGAAGACCTGGTAGAAAAGTTCAAATGCCAAAGCTCAAGGTTCAAGGTTCAAGGTTCAACAAATATTACCAAAAACTGCACTGTATTGAGATTTGATCATTTGAAATTTATTTGACAGTTGAAACTTACGTCTTGCTTCTTTTTCGCGCAAAGCCGCAAAGACGCAAAGAAAAACAACGACAGAGGCTCGGGAAAGGCCGCAGGATTCTGATGAGCAATTAATGGACCAAAGCCTTGATTATCTTTGTGCTTTACGGCCAAATTGTTCCTATGCGCTTTATCCTTTCTTTGCGTCTTTGCGTCTCTGCGCGAGACAGGCATTCCAGGCATTTGCAGTTGTTTTTCAACTTTATTACGAGTGAACCGATGTTTTGAGATTTGATCATTTGAAATTTCAAGGGAACGATTGGATACTACCATTATGCTAAAAAAACGCATACTATTCTCCCTTTTGCTGCTGGTGATGATAACGTACTGCGTAGGTCCTCTCCTGTGGCAGTTCATCACGAGCGTCAAGCCGACAGCGGAGCTCACGAAACTCCCCCCGCTCCTGCCCGACCGCCCGACGATCGGGCACTATCTATCCATATTCACGGGCCACCCCTTCCTGCGGATCATGGGAAACAGCATGGCCGTGGCCTCTTTGACAACGCTGCTGTCGATCGTCATCGGGTCTCTGGCAGCATTCGGTCTGGCAAAGCTGCGCGTCCGCTATAAGGCGATCATTCTCCTGTTTATCCTTTCCGTATCGATGTTCCCCCCCATCGCCACGGTCAGCCCGCTGTACCTCATCATCCGCTCCCTGGGCCTGCGGGACACGTGGTGGGCCCTCATCATCACCTATACGACCTTCTCCCTCCCCCTCTCGATCTGGATCCTGACGAGCTTCTTCAGGGAAGTGCCTGACGAAATATACCTGGCAGCGCGCGTTGACGGATGCAGCCCGTTCCAGGCCTTTTACAAGATCATGCTCCCCCTGGCAGCGCCGGGGCTCTTTACCACGGCGATCTTGGTGTTCATTTTTTCGTGGAACGAATTTCTCTTTGCCCTCACCTTCACGTCCACTGCCGCAGCCCGGACCATACCCGTGGCCATCGCCCTGTTCCCGGGCCTCCACGAGATCCCCTGGGGGGACATTGCCGCTGCCTCGGTCGTCGTGACCATACCCCTCGTTGTTCTCGTCTTCGCCTTCCAGAAGAGGATCATCGAAGGACTGACTGCCGGGGCAGTAAAGGGCTGAAAGCGAAATGGGACGCAGATGAACGCGGATAAACGCGGATGAGAGAAGCAGAGAAAAAGTCTAAATGCCAAAGCCCAAAGTTCAAAGGAATGCCAAAACGGCAAACATCAAGTATTTGGGCTTTGTCTATTTGAAATTTATTTGGCATTTGGATTTTGACATTTGAATTTTTTTTCGAGGGAGATACCATGGCTCAGATACGCTTCGAAAAGGTCCAAAAGAGGTTCCACGACACCCTCGTGGTCAGGGAGTTCGATCTCACCATTCACGACGGCGAGTTCTTCACCTTCGTCGGGCCCAGCGGCTGCGGCAAGTCGACGGTGCTGAACATGATCGCCGGCCTCGAGCCCGTGACCGAAGGGTCCCTGTATTTCGACGACGTTGTGGTGAATGAACACTCCCCCCGGGAGCGCGACGTGGCCATGGTCTTCCAGAGCTATGCCCTCTACCCCCACATGACCGTAGAGGACAACATTGCCTTTCCCCTGCGCATGAAAAAAGAGGGACAGGAAATCATCGACAGCGAAGTCCGGAGAGTCGCTTCGCTCCTCGGCCTCGAAGACCTTCTCCGGAGAAGGCCCAGGGAGCTTTCCGGCGGCCAGCGGCAGCGCGTTGCCCTCGGCAGGGCAATCATTAGAAAGCCGAAGGTATTTCTCATGGACGAGCCCCTGTCCAACCTCGATGCGCGGCTCAGGGTCGATATGCGGGCGCAGTTAAAGAAGCTTCACCAGGAATTGAACATAACAACGGTGTACGTGACTCACGACCAGGCCGAGGCGCTTAGTTTGTCCGAGCGGATCGCTGTGCTCAACCGCGGCGAGATCCAGCACCTCGGCACCCCACAGGACGTCTACCTCAAACCGGCCACGCTCTTCGTCGGCGGATTCATCGGAAGCCCTCCTATGAACTTCGTCAGCGGAACGATCAGGAAAACGCAGCCTCCCGAAATCGACTGCAACGGGATCACCCTCTCGCCTTCCCTCGAAACCACGCCTGTTGGTACGGCCGTGACCATCGGCATTCGGCCCGAGGACATTACAATATCGGACAAGAAATCGGATGGCGATATCGAGATCACGGTCTCCATCGTGGAACCGGCAGGCTCCTTCAACTGGGTCGATGTCGAGTGGAAGGGTGTGCCGATGAAAGGCACGGCGAACCTGGAGACCGTGCTGAAACCAGGTGAAGTTGCATACATGAAGTTTCCGGAAGAAAAGATCGTTATCTTTGATGTTGGCTCCGAACGACGGCTGTGATCCCTGTGTTCCCGATCGTTTTTCCTCACCAATGCTTCCTTTTCAGTGCCCAAGAAATACGCTGAAACATGCTGTCTTCCTGGAACCTCTATGCCCTCCATCGTGTGCCGGAACCGGGAGACGAGTGCCGGAATTCCCGGCTAAAAAATCAGGTATTGACAAAAGGATAAGTATGCTATAATGGTATCGTACCAGCCGCAGCATTCAATTCTCTTTCAAGGGGGGCAACCATGAATCGTGGAATCAGAGGATTCGTTATCAGCACCATAATACTGGCCATTCTCATCATCGTCTTCGTCTTTGTGGGCGGCGGCGATGTCCTGAAATCCGTGGGCGAATGGATCTCGGGAACGGGAGGCAAGGCCGACCAGATGAAGGGCGAAATCCAGAAGAAGACCGACGATGTGCGGGAAAAGGCGGCCGACAAGCTGAGGAAGAAGAAAGAATAGTCCGGTCAGAGAGCACGCCCTGTCCCGTCGAGTAGCCTTGCCCTTCCCGCGGGACGGGCAAGGCTATTTCCGCATCCTGACGGTCTCGCGGATGGCGATTCCGCGGAGCAGGCGGCCAAGGATGTCCGCGCCGGTTATAACCCGTTTTTCCGGACCCCATACCAGGATGATGTCGTGGTCCACCACATCGTCGGTGGAACTCACGGGCCGCACCTTGAGCCGCGAGATCACGTTGCCGAGCAGCACGTTCGGGTCCTTGGCGATGATCGGCCGGTGGCAGTAGGCATAGGGATTCACGGTCTGGGACTCGAACAGCACGTCGCGGAGAAAGGCGTCTGCATCCAGGACGAACAGGGGCTCGCCTGCCGGATCGGTCACGATCACCCATTTTTTGCCCGAGGCCTGGACGCTCTGGAGAAAGGGGTCTGCCGAAGACCGTTCGAAGGCAGGGAACAGGGGCAGGCCTGAGGGGGTCGTCGGCAGGCCAATAACGCTCTGGGGGTCGACAGGCTCTCCCTCCTGCGATACGACCAGGTCGTCCATGGCCAGGAAGTTCAGGGCCCCGAATCCTTCCAGCCGGTCGATGTCTGAATCCTGGGCGTAAATATGCTTTCGAATGACGACCCTGAGGTCCCGTTCGCGGAAATACTGTATGCCTTCTTCACCGAGCCACCAGTCGAGGACCTTTGCCGAGGGCTTGGCCACGGGATACAGCAGGATCTGGTAGAACCGGATGAGAGGAGAAAGCAGGGATGCCATCCGGAGGGCGTTCCGGGAAAAGTAGGCCTGGGGCATGATTTCTCCCGCAAAGGTGATCACGACGGTTGAAAAAAAGAAGGCGCTGATGCCGGCAAGCACTGAATTCGACAACAGCGTCAACAGGACATTGATCCCCACATTGCCCCAGAGGATCGTCGTCAGGAGAAAGTTTGAGTCCTTCCGCAGATTGAGGATAGCTGCCGCCTTTTTGCTGCCCGTCGAGAGCTCTACTTCGAGTTGCAGCCTGCTCATGCCGAAAAAGGCGAGATTAAGGCCGGAAAACGCAGCCGACTGGGTAATACAGGCAACAATGCCGATCCACGGCAGTGTGCTTGCTGCAATAAGTTCTTTCATGGTGATCCGCCTCCTGTTCATCTGATCACATTGCACTATTCATCATACGAGCGCGAAAAAAAGAGGTCTTCTCCCCTCTGCAAGCCTTTTATGCGGCTTGTGCCGTCGCTGTTTTTACCGTGCATCTCCTTGCCGGCCATCCCCGGACCCGGATCCGCGGCATAAATAATGCATATTATAATGATGTGAATAAAGTATACAGCAACCTATGGAATTGCGTCAAGAATGATGGAAAAGGCCCCCCATAATAAGACATTGCCTGATCATTCGTGTGCTGATAAAATGGCAGCAATTGTTCCCGTGCCTTATCCGGTTTGAATTGAACGCAGAGACGCGAGTAATGCATCTCGTGGAAGTGTCAGAGAATATGCCGACTCAAATCCATAACGAGCCCCTCGACGAACTGGCGGAACAGTGCGGCCTCGTTTCCGAATATACTGACGTGTTCGGAACGAAACGCACGACATCTCCCGAAACGAAAAAGGCCGTCCTCCGGGCCATGCACCTCTCCATCGATAGGCCTGAAAAGGCGCAGCAGGCTGTCGACGACCGCCGCGTGCGCACCTGGATGCGCATGCTGGAACCGACGATGGTCTTCTCCGTTCACGAGCAGCCGATCACGATTCCAATCCATCTCCCGGTCCAGGAGGGAGAAGAACCGAAGGTATCCATTTCCGGGACCCTCACCGATGAACAGGGACGAAGGAAGACGTTTTCCTTGAGCGGCAGGGAGATAGCCGCGTCAAAGCACCAGGTCATCGACGGCATACGCTATGTTCGCTTCTCCTGTTCTCCCGGTTTCGATCTGGAAATGGGTTATTACGCATTGACCGTGACAGGCTCCCAGGGAGGCCCCGGCACCACCCGTCACGGAGCCGCAACAATCATCATCACGCCCGACGCCTCCTACATCCCGCCTGAACTACGTACCGGACGGGCTTGGGGGCTTTCCCTGAATCTTTATGCAATCCGCTCTTCCCGAAACTGGGGCATCGGCGATTTCACCGACCTGAAAGAGATCGTGCGGTGGATCGCCGGCCTGGGGGGAAGCTTTGTCGGGATCAATCCGCTTCATGCCCTGGCCAATACACGACCCTTCAATATCAGCCCCTATTCTCCTATCAGCAGGCTGTACCAGAACGCCATCTACCTCGATATCGAAGGCATTCCGGATATCAGGGATTCAGAGGAAGGGCTACGGATGTTGGAGTCGGACTCCTTCCGGCAGCGAATAGCATTGCTCAGAGAGGCCGATGTCATCGATTACGATGCCGTCGGAGCGTTGAAGGAAGAACTGCTGCGCCACGCCTTTGCCGCCTTCTACGAGCTGCACTACAAGCGGAACACCGGCAGGGGAAATGCCTTCCGGGCCTATGTGGACGAGGAAGGTGCCGCCCTCGCCCTCTTCTCCCTGTTCCTGGCCCTCCGTGAACACCTGGGCACAACGCAGGGCCTTTTCTCGTGGCAGGAGTGGCCCGAGGAGTACCAGTCCCCTGACCGTGATGCCGTACTCCGGATGAAAGAGGAGCGCAAAAACGACATCCTCTTTTACCAGTATCAGCAGTGGCTCGTGAGCGAACAGCTCGACGAGATCACGGCGGAATCCCGGCAACGGGGTATGTCACTGGGTCTGTACCTGGACCTGGCCATCGGTTCGAACGGCGGGGGAAGCGACGTCTGGAACCACCGGGAAGCCATTGGTGCCGCCGCCGTGGGTGCGCCGCCCGATACCTTCAGCCCCACCGGGCAGGATTGGGGATTCCCGCCCATGATCCCGGAAAAAATGAAGGAAACGGGGTATGAACTGTTCATCGAAACCATGCGGAAGAACATGCGATACGGCGGCGCCCTCAGGATCGACCATGCCCTGGCGCTCTTCAGGCTCTACTGGGTACCCCACGGCATGTCACCGGCCGACGGCGCATACGTACGGTACCCGGCCCGGGACCTGCTCCGCATCACGGCCCTCGAGAGTGTGCGGAACAAATGCATGGTCATCGCCGAAGACCTGGGGACCGTGCCGAGGGAAGTGAAACAGGAGCTCCAGAAACAGCACATGCTCTCGTACCGGCTTTTGTATTTCGAGAGAAACTATCCCGAGCCCTCCTTCGTGCTTCCCGAGCAGTACCCCGCAATGGCGCTCTGCGCCGTGACGACCCACGACCTACCGACACTGGCAGGCTACTGGGCGGGCAGGGATATCGAACAGAGAAGAGAGCTCGGCAAATATCCCGATGATGCCGTGGCGCGGCAGGAGCAGGCCGAACGGCAGCGGGACAAAATGCTCATCCTGAAGGCTCTGAAGTTACGGGGGCTCCTGCCGGAGACGTTTCCCGGTGAACCGGACGGGGTGCCGGAGATGACGCCGGAACTCTGTGCCGCGATCTACCGGTACCTGGCTTCCACACCGTGCAAATTGCTGGCCGTCAGCCTCGATGACCTCCTCGGAACGATGGATCAGCAGAACATGCCCGGAACGATCGACGAATACCCCAACTGGATGCAGAAAACGTCTCTCGAACTCGAGGAAATGGTCTCGGACAGACGCTTTGCCGATATGTTCAGCATGCTCACGAAGTCATTCGCGTAATTGGTTATTCCCCTGGAAGAGAGCGTCAACGCTTACACTACAGCCTTCTTTTCCTTGACTTGACACCGCCGGGAAATGCTGCTATAAGCCGGACAAGGATCACTTCTGCTTGATCACTCATCATCGCCCGGCGAAGGAGATACCATATGACCGCCTATGCCGATTGGGGCGCTGCGCTGAGTTCGGTCTTTTCCCGGCTCATGGAGCGCCTGGTACAGCATGTGCCGAACCTTCTGGGCGCCCTGGCGCTCATCTTCCTGGGGTGGATCATTGCCAAGCTGATGCGGGCTCTCGCAGTCCGCGCCTCCCGCCTCCTCGACCGCCTCTTCTCCCGCATGCTCCGGGGACGCGGAGAGGATCGGCAGCGGGCGTTGTCCGCGTCGGCTGACGTTCTCGGCAGCATCGTGTTCTGGGTCGTGATCCTCTTCTTCCTCGCTGCCGCCGCCCAGGTGCTCGGACTGGGTGCCTTCGCAGACTGGTTCAACCGGATCGCCCTGTTCCTGCCCACCCTCTTCACGGGAGGCTTGATCATCCTTGCCGGCTACGTGGTCAGCGTCCTGGTCCGGGAGCTCGTCGTCGCCACCGCCGTCACCCTGGCGGAACATCAGCGAAAACTCATCGGCCGGATCGCCCAGGGTGTCATCCTCGTCACCGGGATCGTCATCGGCGCGGACCAGATCGGGATCAAGGTAACCTTCTTGGTCATCATCGCCACCGTCATGCTCATTACCGTGCTGGGCAGCATGGCCGCGGCGATCGGGCTCGGTGCAACGACGTACGTCAGGAACCTGATCGGTGCGCACTACCTCCGGCAGACCTACCGGACCGGACAGCGCGTCAGGATTGCGGGCCACGAGGGCACCATCCTGGAACTCACCGCGACGGCGGTGGTCATCGAAACCGCCGAAGGCCGCGTCACCGTGCCCGCAAGCGTATTCAACGAGGAACCGACGGTGCTCGTCATGGGGCGTGATCATCATGGCTGACGCACAGGAACTCTCGCTGGCCTTCATCGAAGCGCACCCCCGCGACGCAGCGCGGGTGCTCGAACAGCTCCCGGCAGGAGACGCTGCGGCCTTCCTCGAATCAGCACCGATACGGCTCGCCACGCCCGTCGTCCGGTCGTTGCTGTACCCCAAGGCGGCGGAGTGCATGCTCCTGCTCGGAGACGATACAGCCGCCGGTTTGCTCAACGCAATCGGTACCCAGGCAGGCGCAGCCGTGCTTCGCTCCCTTCCGCAGTCCAGACGTAGCGCCCTCCTCGATCAGCTTCCCTCCGTAAGCGCCCTGGCGTTCCGCATGCTTCTCGGCTACCCCGAGGACGCCGTCGGCGCCTGGATGGATGCGACGGTCCCCGTATTTATGGCAGAAACCCCGGCAACGGAGGCGCTTGCACAGCTCCGGACAGGAGAATATCCCTCGAAGCTCGCGTGCTGCGTCTACGCACTCGACGCAGACCAGCGGCTTGCCGGCATCATCATGCTTCATGATCTCATCCGGGCCGAGCCGGAAACGCTCCTGTCATCGATCATGCGGCCCTATACCCATGCCGTCCCGGCGCGTCTCTCCCTGTTATCCGCCCGGACCCATCCCGGCTGGGAAGAGATGCCCTCTCTTCCGGTGGTGGAGCGGGAGAACCATTTTGCCGGTGCGTTGCACCAGTCCGTATTGACGACGGCCCTCGCCCGGACCGGGCCGGCCACGGCGCCGAACACCCCGGGCGACGGCGCCGTGGCGGCGAATCTGGCCAATGCGTTCTGGACCGTCTTTGCCGGACTGCTCCAGACGGCTGTCTCGCTGCTGCCGGCCCGTCCGGGGAAATCACAGGAGGATCGAACCCATGAAGGCTGATCTTTCCGTTGCCGTTCAAGCGCTGAACCGGAGGTTCCTCCTCGATTACCCGGGAGAAGCCGCCCGCCGGATCGATGCTGTTCCTCCCGAAGAAGCAGCGGCGTTGTTCGCCTCCGTGCCGATCCACATCGCCGTTCCCGTCTGGGAGCACCTGGCGCCGGACACGGAAGAACGGCTGCTCGACCACCTGCCTGACGCAATCATCCGCCCCCTCCTGACGGAGCTCGAACCCCATCGCAGTTCCGGGCTGTTGAGCCGCCTGGACCGGCAAGAACGGGAACGGATCATGGCACTCCTCGATCCTCATGTCGAGCAGGAACTGCGAGGTCTCATGGGCTATCCGCCGGACTCGGCAGGGAACCTGATGGATCCGCGGATCATACCCTTCCGGGCGGACATGACGGTCCAGGAAACGGTGGCACGGCTCCGGTCGCTGAAACAGCGGGACCTGCGGGTGCTGTTCCTCGTGGATCACGAATCGCATCTGAGCGGATACGTGGAACTGCACGACCTGGTCCTGGCCGACGGGAGCAGAATGCTCCAATCGCTCTCCCGGCCGATCGCGGCTGCTATACCGGATCTGGCGCCGCGCGAAGAGGTCGTGGAAAAGCTCGAACAGTTCAAGCTTACCGTTATTCCCGTCGTCGATTTTTCCGGCCGCCTCGTCGGGGTCATCCGCCAGGCCGGGCTCGTGGCAGCGCTCCAGGAAGAGACGAGCCTCGACATCCAGACCATGGTCGGCGTGAGCAAGGAAGAGCGGGCCCTTTCAAAAATACCCTTCGCCGTGCGCAAGCGGCTCCCCTGGCTCGAGATCAATCTGCTGACGGCATTCCTCGCGGCGTCCGTCGTCGGCCTCTTCGAGAGCACCATCGCCAAATTTACGGCCCTCGCCGTGCTGCTGCCCGTCGTGGCCGGGCAATCGGGAAATGCCGGCGCCCAGGCCCTGGCCGTGACCATGCGGGGACTGGCGCTGCGGGAGATCGGGGCACGTCACTGGAAGCGGGTCGTGTTCAAGGAAGTAAGCGTGGGGCTGCTGAACGGGCTGGCAATAGCCTTCACCACAGGAATTGCCGTCTTTTTCTGGAGTAATTCCTCTGGCCTCGGCCTCATTATCGCGGCATCCATGGTCCTGGCCATGATCGCCGCCGGCTTTGCCGGCGCAATCATTCCGATCATGCTTACCCGTCTGGGACAGGACCCCGCGCAGTCGTCCTCTATTGTCCTGACAACCGTCACGGACGTGGTGGGATTCTTCTCGTTTCTCGGTATCGCGTCGGCCCTGGCGGGAATAATTTAAGTCCTTACGACTGCACGAGCAGACCACGAGTGGTGAATTCCCAAGAGTGGAAAAAGGTTATTTCTTCTTGAAAACCGCTCTCCATCCCGTAGCGGGCGGCATCATCGGCCGTTGTATCTTGCTGACGCTGCTGGCCAATTCGAGGATGTAGAATGCATCAGGATCCTCCCGTTTGACGATGGCAAGGAGGTCGCTCACATCCTTCCTCCTGGCTGCAAGATACAGCAGCGTCACCGGTCCCGACATCCCCTGGCCTTCGAAGGTGGTCACGCCGTATCCGGCATCTCGTATCGCCGTTGCCAGCTGCGCTCCCTCGCCGCGTGAAGAGATGACCTGCAGAACGATATGACCGAAGGCGACCCGCCGTTCGAGCATGATGCCGACGACATTTCCCGTGGAAAATCCGAAGGCATAAAAGACCCCCAGAAGCGGTTTGGTCATGATATCGTTCAGCACGGCCGCGATGACGGCGAGCCAGATAATGATCTCAATGAAACCCAGAAAGAATGCCGTGCTGGTCCTGCCGCGGACGATGCTGATCGTCCTGATCGTTCCCAGGCTCACGTCCACCACCCGCGCCAGAAAAATGATGGCGCCGGTAATAATTGTCCCTACATCGATACCCGGCACTGGTTATACCTATCCTCCGAGAAGCGGACGGCATCCATATATACCGCATTGAAACAGCACCGTCAAGAAAAATTGTTCCTGCAGGGAAAACAGGAACAGCGGACACGTGCGGTCATGCCGGCAAAAAAAGGAGTTGCTTTTTTTTGGGCTGTGCTATAATACATCTTGCATTCAGCACCATGCATTCAGCAGTAAACTCGGCATGCCGCCTTATGCTATAATTTAACTACCGTACCATCCTCACGTGCTGCCGTCCGTTCTCTTGACTTTTATGACAGCGATTTGGCCATGGAACACAGCAGAAAGGGGCGCTCATGAGCTCCGACAGCCGCGCCAGAGTTGTGATTGAAAAAATAAAACCGCAGATCGACTGCGGCGCGTTTCCGATCAAGCGCGTAATCGGCGAGACGGTCACGGTACAGGCCGAGATATTCACTGACGGACACGATTCACTCGCCGCGGAGGTTCTCTACCGAAAAGAGTCGGCGAGCGAATGGACACGGCTGCCCCTGTCCTTCGTGGAGAACGACCGCTGGCAGGCGACGTTCACCATAGAGGAACTCGGCGGATATTTCTACACCGTGGAAGCATGGATCGACCATTTCCAGACGTGGCAAAAGGACATCCAGAAAAAATTCGACGCCGGACAGGACATCGGCGTTGACATGCTCATCGGCGTGCAGTACGTGGAAGAAGCGGCGAAAGGGGCGGACGCCGAAGAGCAGAAGCGATTTGCCGAATTTCTGGCTATCCTGAAGGACGACGAGGACCCGGAACGGGCGGTGAGGGCCGCGGGAGGAGCAGTGCTCTCCCAGCTGATGGCGCGGTATGCGGAACGACCCTTCGTCGTGCGGTTCGAGAAGGAGCTTGCCGCCACGGGAGAGCGAGAGAAGGCCCTCTTCAGCGCCTGGTACGAGTTTTTCCCGCGGTCCGCAGCATTTGACGCGAAGAAGCACGGGACCTTCAAGGACTGCGAAAAGCTCCTGCCCGAGATCGCACGCATGGGGTTCGATGTATTCTACCTCCCACCGATCCATCCGATCGGCAAGGTAAACCGGAAAGGGAAAAACAACAGCCCAAAAGCGGGGCCCGGTGATTTCGGAAGTCCCTGGGCCATCGGCTCCGACGAAGGAGGGCACAAGGCAATCCATCCTCAGCTCGGAAGCCCGGCAGACCTCGAACGGTTGATCAAAAAAGCAGAGGAGCACGGCATCGAGATGGCCATCGACCTGGCCTATCAGTGCGCGCCCGACCACCCCTATGTGAAAGAACACCCGGAATGGTTCAAATGGCGACCTGACGGAACGGTGCAGTACGCGGAAAATCCCCCCAAGAAGTACCAGGATGTTCTGCCCATCAATTTCGAGACGGAGAACTGGAAAGAACTCTGGGAAGAGCTCAAGAGCGTGGTCCTGTACTGGATCGGGAACGGCATCCGGATCTTCCGGGTCGACAACCCCCATACCAAACCGTTCAGCTTCTGGGAATGGCTTATCGGCGATATCAAAAAAGAATACCCCGATATCATCTTCCTTTCGGAGGCGTTCACCCGCCCGAAAATCATGTACCGTCTTGCAAAGGTCGGCTTCACCCAGTCCTATACGTACTTTACGTGGAGAAATACGAAGACAGAGATCGCTCAGTATCTCACGGAACTGACGCAAACCGATGTCCGGGAGTACTTTCGGCCGAACTTCTGGCCCAATACCCCGGACATCCTGCCGGAACATCTGCAATACGGCGGACGGCCGGCCTTTCTGATGCGTCTCGTGCTGGCGGCCACCCTCTCGTCCAACTACGGCATCTACGGCCCGGCCTTTGAACTCATCGTACAGGAAGCGCTGCCCGGAAGGGAAGAGTATCTGAACTCGGAAAAATACGAAATCAAAAAATGGAACTGGGACGCGCCGGGAAACCTGAAAGACTTCATCGCGCGGATAAACGAGATCCGCCGCCAGAATCCGGCGCT
>CAJHXR010000440.1_pt1 | contig 22535 bp, 16 predicted proteins | sample 9198421 | NCBI WGS metagenome assembly CAJHXR01 (sample SAMEA7708331, study PRJEB35096) | sediment metagenome | biome: marine neritic benthic zone biome [ENVO:01000025]; feature: sediment [ENVO:00002007]; material: shallow marine sediment [ENVO:03000034] sea grass bed [ENVO_01000059] ... | reverse complement strand
TGGCGGCGCTCCAGGACCTTCTCGTCCACAGCCTGAAAGGTCTGTCGTTGTATGCCGTGGAGGGCAGGAAGGCCGGGGTGAGCGACCATGACGTGAATGTATTCACCATCAAGGCCCTTTTTTCCACGCTCACGAACGTAGATTTCGATCCGGAGCGGTTCGGGACACTGATCAACAAGAGTGTCGAGCTCAGGGACAAGCTCAGAAAGAGGTTACAGGCGGCCGGCGGCAATGCGGACATTTCCGACGCCTGCGCTACGTTCAAGCCCGAAGGCAGTCTGGCAGGGCTCGTGAAGCAGGGCGAACTTGCCGTGGAAAAGGTCCCGGATTCCTCTTTGAATCCGGACATACAGTCATTGCAGGACATTACGCTGTATGGTCTCAAGGGGATCGCGGCCTATGCGGACCACGCGCAGATCCTCGGACAGGAAGATGAAACAGTTTACGCCTTCACCCACGAGGCCCTGGCCAACATGACGAGAACGGACCTCTCCCTCGATGATTGGGTGGGAATGGCCCTCAAGACCGGCGAGGTCAACCTCAAGGCCATGGAACTCCTCGATACCGGAAATACCGGCGCCTACGGACACCCGGTACCGACCCAGGTGCCCCTGGGAGTAATAAAGGGAAAGGCCATACTTGTCTCCGGCCATGATCTCAGGGACATAGACCGGATTCTGAAGCAGACCGAGGGCAAGGGCATATCGGTTTATACCCACGGCGAGATGCTTCCGGCCCACGGGTATCCCGAACTGAAAAAGCACGCCCATTTCTATGGCCACTACGGTACGGCCTGGCAGAACCAGCAGAAGGAATTCGCGAAATTCCCGGGCGCCATCGTAATGACCACGAACTGCCTCCAGAAGCCCCTTGATTCCTACAAGGACCGGGTCTTTACGGTCGGGCTCGTGGGTTGGCCGGGCATTGCCCATATCGCCGACAACGACTTCACGCCGGCAATTGAAAAGGCACTCTCCCTCCCCGGCTTTCCCGAGGCCGTGGAAGGCAAGACCGTCCTGACCGGTTTCGCGAGGAACGCCGTGCTCGGCGTGGCCGACAAGGTCATCGAGGCCGTCAAAGGCGGACAGATCAAGCATTTCTTCCTCGTCGGCGGATGCGACGGCGCCAAGCCGGGCCGGAACTACTACACGGAGTTCGTGGAGAAAGCGCCGAAAGACACGGTGGTGCTCACCCTGGCCTGCGGGAAGTTCCGCTTTTTCGACAAGGACCTCGGTGACATCGGCGGTATTCCGCGGCTCCTCGACGTGGGGCAGTGCAACGACGCCTATTCAGCCGTCCAGATCGCCCTGGCGCTGTCCAAGGCCTTTGGCGTCGGCGTGAATGAGCTGCCGCTGTCCCTGGTCCTCTCCTGGTACGAGCAGAAGGCCGTGGCCATTCTCCTGACGCTCCTGCACCTGGGCATCAAGAACATCAGGCTTGGCCCGACACTCCCGGCCTTTATCACGCCGAACGTGCTCGACGTGCTGGTGAAGAACTTCAACATCATGCCCATCGACACGCCTGAGAAAGACCTCAAAGCAATACTCGAACCACATCCGGTTACAGCATAAAAACAGCGCCGGAGGCGGGCTGAAAAGCCCGCCTTTTTTTATCGAGAGCACACCCACCAGATTGTCCGCTGTATTAATTCAGCCGACCTACCCCTGCCCCTCGCGGAAGTCTTGCATACCTTGACGAGAAAGCATATACTGGAGACGAAAAGCACCTTATCTGTGCGGTGACAATGCATGAACAAGCGGAGAAAAACACTACTATGGATTGCAGGAGCAATCGGTGTATGCATTGTTTTCCTGCTGGTATTGTCCCTTCTGTCCACGGCGATCGTCAATACCGGGCCGGTAAAAGAGAAGATCCAGACCCTCGCCTCCCGGCAACTCGGCGGTGACCTTCGTTTCCAGAAAGCAGATATCTCGCTCTTTCCCCGACCCCGTGTTGCCATCCATCAGCTAAGCCTCTCTTTTCCCGAAGCAACGACAGGAACGGTAGAAGACATAATCGTTTACCTCCGGGTGTTGCCTCTCCTCATAGGACGCCTGCGATTATCAAACGTTCAAGTACATTCTCCTGATTTTAAGCTAATACCATATAAAAATAAGAAAAAAGATAGCAAGCGTTCTGGTGAAACGCCATTAGAAGTCATTGATGAATACGTTACGTCTCTGCGAGCCATAACAGCAATTGTGAAGCCGGACCGTATCGTTCTTCAGAATGGCAGGCTGCGCATCACAAAGAACAACAGACCGCTGCTTGCAATTCATGCTATTCATGGACGAGCTGCTCTTGTGAAGCACGCTCTTGAAATCTCCATCACCGCGAACACCCCGGACTCGACCGTTGCTCTATCGAGCGCACTCACCCTGTCCCCTGAAGGCCTCCGGAATATAGACATCACGGTCAATAGTGACGTGGGACAGAAGACAATAGGGAGCATCTCAGGCCTTATGGGCATTCCCTCTGAAATTACCATAAAAGGCCCGCTTTCGATCACCGGGACCCGGCTGCAGTGGGACCGTGATTCCACTGCATCGCTGAAAGGACGGATGGCCGTCCGCAACGGCCTTACTCTTTCGGTGGACGCGCACGTGGACCGGCACACCTTCGCGATTCGTTCGCTGACTATTCATGACAGGACATCTCGTGCTGATCTGAGTGCCAGCCTCAGTAAGAAAGCAATAGATTTCGCCTTTCGCGGGAAGGTGAGCAGGGATACATTCGACAAGTTCATAGCCCTTAAACGATACCGGAACGGATGGATACAAGGCGATTTTCGCGCCCGCATCCTCCTTGACCAGCCCTTGAAATCTGAACTGCACGGAACGCTCGAGGGGAACCACCTGATCATTCCCCTGTCGCTAAAGGATCCGTTGAAGCTGGAGCGACTGTCCCTCCGTGCGACCCGCAACGCCGTTGCCGTAAACTCCTTCGAGTTGACTCGACGGGACAATCACGTCTCTGCGACGGGAAGCGTCAAGGCGACGGCTGACGGTTTTCTCTTTACCCTTGCTGTAGATTCGAACAAGATCGATTTGAAGGCACTGCAAAACGTCTTTGGGAAATCAAGCAAACAACAGTGGGTAAAAAAGGCAGGCTCCCTGCCGAAACTGCCGGTCCAAGGGGTTCTTACGTTCAAGGCGAAGAAGGTTACCTATGACCGGTTCACCCTGGGCCCGCTGCATGCCGATATCAACGTGGATTATGGCGATATCCGCATCGACGTCAGGAAAGCGGTCCTCTGCGGTATTTCAGCGCCGGGAAGGCTGCATATTTCCCGTCAGGCTATTGAGCTGGATTTTACCTTTGCTTCTTCGAACCAGAAACTGGAAACGGTCCTTGTCTGTCTGCGTGACACAGAAAGAAGTATAACGGGCACCTTTGACCTGGAAGGACAGATCAGGGGAAGGGTCACGGGGCAAGGCGACGTGATCAGTTCCCTGAGGGGAAATGGAGCGATCACCGTGAAGAACGGCGTGATTTACCGGTTACCGGCGCTGGCGAAAATGCTCTCGCTCTTGAACCTTACTGAAATATTCAGGGCAAAATTTCCTGACCTGAGAGCACAGGGATTTGCCTACAATTCGGCGATAGTAAAAGGTACGCTAATGGGTGGCACCCTGGTTTTGAATGAAATGATCGTCGATGGAACGACCATGGATGTAACGGGTCGGGGAAGCTTTGCTCTCAAAGACAAAACGGTCAACCTTACGCTCCTGGTATCTCCGTTGAAGACGGCAAATTATATCATCGATAAGATTCCCGTCGTGAATTACATCCTCTCCGGTACGCTCATTACCATACCGATCACGGTGACTGGTGAATTTGACGACCCGAAGGTGAAGATCGTTCCTGCAGCGGCCGTTGGAGAAGGATTAGTAGGCATTACCAAGAGAACGTTGAAGCTGCCCTTTAAGATAATAGCGCCCGTCATTCCGGGCGGGAAGAAAAAGCAGACAGAAGAGTGATGCTTTAGTTGTTGCTGAATGAACCTATCGTTATATAACACATATGCCGCTAGTGCATCCCTCATGCTAACCTTGATTCTCCCCTTTCCTTTTTGTCCTGTTTTCCGTATAATGATCGCACGGGGGACGCCTTCTCCCATCAACAGGCAAAATTTACGTGATGCAGAGAGGGCAACATCATTCTTTTATTCCACAATGCAGTACTCATGTAGTTATTCCGCTCGACTATTCAGTCAGCAGCACTAAAGAATACCGATGCTCATTAAGCTCTCAGGAGGAGTACTATGCCGTCTCAGCAGGAACTAGACACACTCTGTATCAATACAATACGCACATTATCCATGGACGCTGTCCAGCAGGCGAACTCCGGCCATCCGGGAACGCCTATGGCCATGGCGCCTGTCGCCTACGGTCTCTGGCAGCATTTTCTTCGCTATGATCCGGAAGATCCTGTCTGGTCGAACCGGGACCGCTTCGTGCTGTCCATGGGCCATGCCTCCATGCTCATCTATTCCCTGCTCCACCTCTGCGGCGTCAAGGCCGTCAATCCGATGTACGAGGTATTAGGCAATCTGTCGGTGGAACTCGACGACATCAAGCACTTCCGTCAGCTCGACAGCAAGTGCCCGGGCCACCCGGAATACCGCTGGACCTCCGGCATCGAGACGACCACAGGCCCCCTGGGCCAGGGAATTGCGAACAGCGTGGGTATGGCCATAGCAGGCCGCTGGATGGCATCCACCTTCAACCGGCCGGGTTTTGCACTCTTCGATTATGATGTCTATACCCTTGCCGGTGACGGCTGCATGATGGAGGGGCTCTCGGGCGAAGCAGCGTCGCTGGCAGGCCATCTCAAGCTGTCGAACCTCTGCTGTATCTACGACAGCAACAGGATAACGATCGAGGGGAGCACGGACCTTGCCTTTAGTGAGGACGTGGCCACCCGCTTTCTCGGGTATGGATGGAACGTGACACGGGTAAGCGACGCGAACGACCTCGACATGCTGGGGCAGGCCTTCGACGCGTTCAAGAACACCCATGACCGGCCTACCCTCATCATTGTGGACAGCCACATTGCCTATGGCGCACCGACGAAACAGGGTACTGCCGCGGCCCATGGCGAACCCCTCGGTGATGACGAGATCCGCGCGACGAAAAAATTTTACGGCTGGCCTGAGGACGCTCAGTTTCTCGTTCCCGACGGCGTGCGGGACCATTTCCAGGGAGGCATCGGCAAGCGCGGAGCTGAACAGCGCGCGGCCTGGATGAAACAGTTCGAAGAATACCGGAACCAGTATCCTGATCTTGCTGATCAGCATGACCGGATGCAGCACCGCAAACTGCCGGAAGGGTGGGACAAAGACCTCACGCCCTTTCCGGCAGACGCGAAAGGCATAGCAAGCCGCGTGTCCTCGGGCAAAGTGCTCAATGCCATCGCAAAGAACGTACCGTGGCTTCTCGGAGGTTCGGCGGACCTTGCGCCGTCGACCAAAACGACACTGACCTTTGAGGGCGCAGGGGTATTTTCCGCCGCTGATTACGGGGGAAGGAATTTCCATTTCGGTGTCCGCGAGCATGCCATGGGGGCCATTCTCAACGGCATGTCCCTGTCCAAAGTGCGTCCCTATGGATCGGGATTCCTGATCTTCAGCGACTATGCCAGGCCGGCGATCCGGCTGGGCGCCCTCATGGAGATCCCCGTGATCCACATTTTCACCCATGATTCCATCGGCGTCGGGGAAGACGGCCCCACCCACCAGCCCGTGGAACATCTTGCTTCCTTACGGGCCATTCCGGGAATGATCACTCTCCGGCCTGCTGATGCCAATGAGGTCATCGAAGCATGGAAAGTGATCATGCAGCTCCGGCACGAGCCGGTAGCGCTCATCCTCACGCGCCAGGCCCTTCCCACGCTGGACCGGTCCGTCTACGGGCCTGCTTCCGGTGTTGCACAGGGCGCCTACATCCTTGCCGACGCGGGAAAGGGAAAACCCGACGTCCTGCTGCTGGCAACGGGCAGCGAAGTGTCCCTCTGTATTGATGCGTTCGAGCAGTTGAAAAAAGAGGGCATCAAGGCCCGTGTCGTGAGCATGCCGTCGTGGGAGCTCTTTGACAAGCAGGACCAAAAGTACCGGGACAAGGTCATTCCGCCGACAGTCACCGCGCGCATTGCCGTTGAAAAGGCCTCTACCCTCGGCTGGGAACGGTATGTCGGCTGTGACGGGCGTATTATCGGCATGAAGACCTTCGGCGCCTCTGCGCCGCTCAAGGCCCTGCAGAAGAAATTCGGCTTTGTTCCCGAGGAGATCGTTGCCGCTGCCAAGAAGATGGTGAAGAAGAAGAAAAAATAACATTCTTTTCATTCGTCATCCCCGTGTAAACGGGGACCCAGGAACGCTTTGATAACACTGGATTCCCGCGTTCGCGGGAATGACGGAAAAAGGACCAAAGATCGTTTTTTAACAACCTATTAAAGAGAGGACTCAGCCATGCAGCTCGGCATGATCGGTTTAGGGAGAATGGGAGCGAACATGGTCCGGCGGCTTCTGAAGGCCGGCCACGAATGCGTGGTCTTCGATGCGCGTCCGGAATCGGTCGAGGCCCTCGCCGCTGACGGCGCTGTCGGCGCATCGTCGTTGAAGGACTTCGTCGGCAAGCTGACAAAACCCCGCGCCCTGTGGATCATGGTCCCTGCAGCAGCCGTCGAGGAGATGGTCGGCAGTCTTACGGGGCTTCTCGAACCGGGTGATATCATCATCGACGGTGGTAACTCCTATTACAAGGATGATATTGTCCGGGCAAAGACGCTTAAATCCAAAGGCATACACTATATAGACGTGGGCACCAGCGGCGGCATCTGGGGACTGGATCGCGGGTACTGCCTGATGATCGGCGGAGAACCAGGTCCGGTCAAGCAGCTCGATCCCCTCTTCGCAGCCCTTGCACCGGGCATGGGCGACATTCCTCGCACGAGAGGAAGGTCCGGCGATCCGAATCCGGCCGAGCAGGGGTATCATCATTGCGGCCCCGCCGGAGCCGGCCATTTCGTGAAAATGGTCCACAATGGCATTGAATACGGTCTCATGGCTGCCTATGCCGAAGGATTCAACATTATCAGCCACGCCAACGTGGGCAAGAAGGACCATGAGGTAGATGCGGAAACCGCACCCCTCAGAAATCCCGAGGAGTTCATGTATGACATCGATGTTGCCGAAGTAGCCGAAGTCTGGCGGCGCGGAAGTGTCGTTGCGTCATGGCTCCTGGACCTCTGCGCGAATTCCCTGAGACAGAACCCTGCCCTCTCTGACTTCTCGGGAGAGGTCTCTGATTCCGGTGAAGGCCGCTGGACCAACATTGCCGCCATTGAAGAAGGCGTGTCGGCACATGTCTTGAGCACGGCGCTGTTTAACCGCTTCACCTCCCGGGGCAAGACGGACTTTGCCGACAAGCTTCTGTCGGCCATGCGCTACGAATTCGGCGGACACGTGGAGAAACCGACGGGAGAATAAAGCATGGAGTAATGGATTGATGGAGGGATGGAGTGGTGGAAAATGCCGTAATCCAATACTCCAGTAAGTCATGGAGTAATGGAATAATGGAGTGATGGAGTGTTGGAACAAGCAGTACCTCAGCACTCCACTACTCCAATACTCCGATTCGTCAAGGAGTTCATCATGGCAGACGGCAACTCGGACGCACTGGTTTTCTTCGGCGCCACCGGCGACCTTGCCTTTAAGAAGATATTTCCCGCGCTCCAGGCAATGGTCAGGCGGGGAACGCTCGACGTGCCCGTTATCGGCGTGGCCAAGGCCGGTTGGGGCCTGGAGCAGTTTCGCGCCCGCGCCCGGGAAAGCCTTGAAAAACAGGGCGGAGGAATCGACGAAACCGCCTTTGAAAAGCTTTCACGGCTTCTCCGGTATGTGGACGGCGACTACCAGGACTCCGCGACCTTTGATGCGCTCTGTCGTGAACTCGGAACTTCCCGGAGGCCGACGCATTACCTCGCCATCCCGCCCAGCATGTTTCCCACCGTTATCGAAGGGCTCGGGAAGCTCCCCTGCTCCCGAACAGCACGAGTCGTCGTCGAAAAACCCTTCGGCAGGGACATAGCGTCGGCGCAGTCGCTGAACCGGACCGTGCACGAGGTCTTCGACGAAGCCTCGATCTTCCGGATCGACCACTATCTCGGCAAGGCACCGGTCATGAACCTGCTGTTCTTCCGCTTTGCCAATTCGTTCCTCGAACCCCTCTGGAACCGCCACTATGTCGACAGCGTGAAGATCACCATGGCGGAGAACTTCGGCATTTCCGGACGGGGTAACTTCTATGAAGAGGCCGGGGCGATCCGTGATGTCATGCAGAACCATCTCCTCCAGATCGTGGGCCTCCTGGCCATGGAACCGCCCATCGGCGGCGACGTTGACGCCATGCGCGACGAGATCGTCAAGGTCTTCAAGTCGATACGCCCGCTCGACGCGGAAAATCTTGTTCGCGGGCAGTTCATCGGGTATCGCGAGGAGAACGAGGTGGCTCCTGATTCGAAGGTCGAGACGTTCGCAGCCGTTCGACTCTTTATCGACTCCTGGCGATGGGAGGGCGTGCCGTTTTATGTCCGCGCAGGAAAGAAACTCCCCGTAACAGCCACCGAGGTCCTGGTGGAACTCCACCCGCCGCCGCAAAAGGTCTTTTCGGGCCGAAGGTTCGAGGCAGGGAAACCCAACTACGTCCGCTTCCGTCTCGGCCCGGATATGGCCATCGCCATCGGCGCCAATATCCTGACAGGCAGAGGGGAAAAAGGATCGCAGGGACAGGGTATGGAAATGCTGGTCACACGCCAGCCGGGCGGAGATGAGGTCAGTCCCTATGAGCTCCTTCTGGGTGAAGCCATGCGGGGGAATAGCCTGCTTTTTACGCGCGAGGATGCCGTGGAGGCTGCATGGCGGGTCGTAGAGCCTGTTCTCGGCGCAGCTACACCGCTCTATGAATACGATCCCGGCACCTGGGGACCGAAAGAGGCTGATGCATTGATTGCAGCCGACGGGGTCTGGCCGGAACCGGCATGAGGGCCGGCTTCACTCGATGGAGACAAGACCGGAAACGGCCTCTCACGATCGACCAAGAATAAAAGGCGGGAAGACCGTATGGCAAAGCACGGAACCGTATTTCTCTTTGACGTCGATAACACCTTGCTCGACAACGACCGGGTCACGGCCGATCTCATGAGTCACCTTGACCGCAATGTCGGACATGGCTGTCGGAAGCATTACTGGAAGATATTCGAGGACTTGCGCAATGAGCTCGGCTATGCCGATTATCTTGGCGCGCTCCAGCGCTACCGGGTCGGCAACCCCCATGACCCGAACATTCTGGCGGTATCGTATTATCTTTTAAACTATCCCTTCGCGAACCGGATTTTCCCGAACTCCCTCGATGTTATCGAGCGCTGCAAGGAATGGGGACCTGTCGTCATCCTTTCTGACGGCGACGTGGTGTTCCAGCCGCGTAAGGTTGAGCGCTCCGGGCTTATGGAGGCCGTCGACAACAACGTCCTCATCTACATTCATAAAGAACGGGAGCTCGAGGCCGTCGAGCGCCGCTATCCTGCCGATCATTATGTCATGGTCGACGACAAGCTGCGTATCCTTTCGGCTATGAAAAAGGCCTGGGGCAAGCGGCTCACGACTGTTTTTCCGAAACAGGGTCATTATGCGATGGATGCGAAGATTCTGTCAGAGTATCCAGAGGCAGATATAACGATAGAGCGGATCGGCGATCTGCTGGAGTACGACCTTCCGGCGCTCCTCGACAAGGGGCGTGATGCTTAAGATCATGGCATGTTTTTTTGGGCAACTCGGTGCTCTGATGATGCAATTTCTCAGTATCGATAACATAATAAACCACACCTGCCCTGCGCAGACCTGAAGGATGACCACAATGGGCCGAACCGAAAACAACCAAACCATAACGAAGGAACAGTTCGACGCAGTGCTCTTCGATCTCGACGGCGTCCTGACGGACACGGCCAGGGTGCATGCGGCGAGCTGGAAGAAGATGTTCGACGACTTCTTGAAGGAGCGTGCTGAAAAATTAAAGGAGCCATTCCAGCCCTTCAACATTGCAACGGACTATAAATTGTACGTCGATGGAAAGCTTCGCTACGACGGGGTGCGCAGCTTTCTCGAGTCGCGGTACATCCACCTGCCCTTCGGAGACCCCGAATCGCCGCCGAACAGGGAAACGATTATTGGCCTCGGGAACTTCAAGGATGCCATGGTCAAGGAAATCATCGCCACCGAGGGCGTCGAGGTGTACGAGGGCAGCGTCTCCCTCGTCCGTCATGTCCGTGAGCAAGGGATCAAGACCGCCGTCGTATCGGCCAGCAAGAACTGCCGCGCCGCGCTCCAGGCGGCAGGTATCGAGGATCTTTTTGCCATCCGGGTGGACGGCGAAGTCGCCGAGCGATTACGACTCCCGGGCAAGCCGGCGCCCGACACGTTTCTCGAAGCGGCAAAAGAGCTCGGCGTTGAACCCGGACGGGCAGTGGTCGTTGAAGACGCCATCTCCGGCGTGCAGGCAGGCCGGAACGGCGGCTTCGGCCTCGTCATCGGCGTCGACCGCAAGGGTGACGCAGAGGCGCTGCGGAAGCACGGCGCGGATGTTGTCGTGAAAGACCTGAGTGAATTGCTTCCGTGAATGCAAGACTGTAGAATGAGAATCTTAACGGCATTAGACAGGATTGACAGGATGAGTGCATGAAGTATTATTTCTGTCTGATCTTATCTTGCCTGTCGCCTTTATCCTGTTCATCCTGTCAAAAAAAGAGTTTTGGTACTCGTTGTCCTGATTTGAATATACAGCAGATGGAGGGAATCGAACATGATCCATCGTGAACGGCTGCACCGGCCGGGATACGTCTACCCTGCCGACGAATGGCGACTCGTGGAGAAGCGCTTCTACCCGAGCTATCTTGGTCAGACCGAGACCTTCTTTGCCACGGCCAACGGATATTTCGGCATGCGCGGTACTTTTGAGGAAGGGCGGCCCGCGCACCAAAACGGCACCTTCGTGAACGGGTTCTACGAATCATGGCCCATCACCTACGCGGAAGCCGCATACGGGTTCGCGAAGACCGGCCAGACGATCGTGAATGTGCCGGACAGCAAGATGATCACCCTTTATGTCGATGATGAGCCTTTTTTCCTGCCCACTGCCAACCTGCTCTCCTTCGAGCGCTCCCTTGACATGCGTGCCGGCACCCTTGACCGCGAAGTCCTCTGGGAAACACCGGCAGGAAAGCAGGTATCAATAAAGTCCCGCCGCCTTGTTTCCTATGAGCATCGCCACCTCGCTGCCATGGAGTATGAAGTGACTCTCTTGAACGCAGAGGCCCCGGTCGTCGTCTCCTCGGAGATCGTGAACCAGGAAAATACCCAGTCCCACGGCGGCGATCCCCGGAAGGCCAAATCCTTCGCCGGAAAGGTCCTGGAGGCAACGGAACGCTTCGGAGAAGACCTGCGCATCGGCTTCGGATACAACACGGAGAGCAGCGGGATGACCCTCGGCTGCGGCATCGACCATATTGTGGAGACCGACTGCACCTACGAGGTCAAACGGCACAACACCGGCGATTCAGGCAAGGTCGTCTTCTCTGCCCTCGCCAAACCGGGCGTCGCCTTCCGCATCATCAAATACATGACGTATCACTCCTCGCGGAGCGCTCCGCCGCAGGAACTCTGCGACCGGGCCGCACGGACCCTCGACCGGGCAGTGCGACAGGGCTTTGCCCCTCTTTTGGAAAGCCAGCGTGCCTACCTCGATGATTTCTGGAAGCGAAGCGATATTCTCATCGTCGGTGAGCCGGCCGTGCAGCAGGCCATCCGTTTCAATCTGTTCCAGGTCTTTCAGGCCACGGCCAGGGCCGAAGGGGCGGGAATTCCGGCCAAGGGGCTCACGGGCATGGGATACGAAGGGCATTATTTCTGGGACACCGAGATCTACGTCCTTCCCTTCCTGATCTATACCGCGCCGCGGGTCGCCAGGAACCTCCTTAAATTCCGTCACAGCATGCTCGGAAAAGCGCGGCAGCGGGCTGAGGAAGTGAACCAGAAGGGGGCGCTCTTCCCCTGGCGTACGGTGAACGGTGAGGAGGCATCGGCCTATTATGCCGCGGGCACGGCACAGTATCACATCAACGCCGACATCATGTACGCCCTCAAGAAGTACGTCGAGGTAACGGGAGATGAGGAGTTTCTCTGGAACGAGGGGGCCGAGATGCTCGTCGAGACGGCGCGCCTCTGGCTCGACCTGGGCTTCTTCTCGGAGAACAAGGGCGGTACGTTTTGCATCGCCGGCGTCACCGGGCCCGATGAATACAATACCGTGGTGAACAACAACGTGTACACGAACCTGATGGCCCGGGAGAACTTGTGGTACGCCGCTGCCACCGTACGCAGGCTTCACGACGATCAGCCGGGACGTTTCACCGTGCTGGTCGACCGCACTGGCGTAGACCTCGCGGAAGTGGATGCCTGGAAGCAGGCTGCCGATCTGATGTATCTCCCCTACGATAAGAAGCTGGGAATCCATCTGCAGGACGACGATTTCTTGGAGCGGAAACCCTGGGACTTCGAGAACACGCCTCCAGAGAAATATCCCCTCCTGCTCCATTATCACCCTCTCGTCATCTATCGCCACAACGTTATCAAGCAGGCCGACGTGATCCTCGCGATGTTTCTCCTCGGCCACGAGATGCCAGCGGAGCAGAAGAAGCGTAATTTCGATTATTACGACCCCCTCACAACGGGTGACTCCTCTCTCTCCGCCTGTATCCAGGGCATCATGGCTTTTGAGATCGGTTACCTCGACAAGGCCCGTGAGTACACCCGGTATGCAGCGCTCATGGACCTCGCCGATGTAGCTGGCAATGCGGCAGACGGCTGCCACATCGCTTCCATGGGAGGCACCTGGATGACCGTGGTCTATGGCGTGGCTGGAATGCGCGATATCAACGGAAGAATCTGCTTCTGCCCCAAGCCGCCCAAGCGTATCGAGCGGGTCCGGTTCCCCCTTGCTGCTCAGGGCCGGTTGATAATTGTCGACATCAGCCGCGATGCCGTCACCTATTCCCTGGAAGAGGGAGAGGAAATGACTGTCTGGCACATCGGCCAGGAAGTGCGCCTGGCGCCGAATGCGCCTGTCAGGATAGACCTGACCCATGAAACCTGTATGGATGTAGCCGGGTCACGGTGAATCGAACACCTGTATGTGTCATTTGCCGCAGGCACCTGAACCTGTTCTTTCAGCTTGTATCCAATATACTCGTTTGCTATAATAGCAGTACCCTACCCTTTTTCAGGACCATGAATCCAGACCACCCGGTAGCAGCACATGAGGCACCATGACCAGGATCGTCATCAAGAAGGGATTGGACCTTCCCATCACTGGCGAGCCGCGGCAGTCCGTCGGCTCCGGCAACCTGCCCCACTCTGTAGCCGTCCTGGGAAACGACTATGTGGGTATGAAGCCGAAGCTCGAGGTCGCAGTCGGCGACCCGGTGAAACTGGGTCAACTCCTCTTTACGGACCGGAAACGGCCGGCAATACGCTATACCGCTCTTGGAGCAGGAAAGGTCGCCGCGATCAACCGAGGAGATAAGCGGGCCCTCCTGTCGGTGGTCATCGCCCTTTCCGGCAATGATGAAGTCACCTTTCCTTCCACTCCCGAAGGCCGTCTCGGAACCCTGGCGCGAAAAGACGTAGTAGAAGGCCTGCTGCAATCAGGATTGTGGGTCTCCCTGCGCTCCCGTCCCTTCGGCACGGTGGCTAATCCGGGATCGACACCCCACTCCCTCTTTGTCACGGCCATGGACACCAATCCCCTCGCCCCGTCGATGGCACGGATCATCGAGGGGAAGGAACACCATTTTTCACAAGGATTGACGGTCCTCTCGAGGCTGACGGAGGGCAAGCTTTATCTCTGCAAGGCTCCCGGCGACACGATTCCGCAACCGTCGGTGTCCTCAATCGCCACAGCGGAGTTTTCCGGTCCCCATCCGGCAGGCAATCCGGGAACGCACATACATTTTCTCGATCCCGCGAGCCGTCACAAAAAAGTCTGGTATATCAACGCCCAGGACGTTATTGCCGTCGGGATTCTCTTCACCACCGGCAGGTTGAACGTCGAGCGGATCGTCTCTCTTGCCGGCCCCTCGGTCAGGAATCCCCGCCTTCTGAAGACGCGGATCGGCGCATCGCTCGACGATATGACCTCTGGCGAGCTGACGGGCGGGGAAAACCGTATTCTCTCCGGCTCTGTCTTCTCGGGTCATATTGCTCATGAAGCAACGGCCTTTCTCGGCCGATACCACCAGCAGATAACGGTCCTTCCCGAGGGAAGGAAACGGACATTCCTCGGATGGCTGAGCGCGGGATTCAACCTCTTTTCCGTCAAGCCCATCGCTGCCGCGTCGTTCCTCCCGGGGAAAAAATTCAAATTCACCACGTCCCTGCAGGGCGGAGAGCGGGCCATCGTCCCTATCGGGAGTTACGAGAAGGTCATGCCCCTTGACATTCTGCCGACCCATCTCCTGCGTGCCCTTGCCGTCGATGATATCGAGGAAGCAGAACGACTGGGCTGCCTGGAGCTGGACGAAGAGGACCTGGCACTCTGCACGTTCGTCTGCCCCTCGAAGCTCGATCACGGCGGGGAACTCCGGAGAAACCTGACGTTGTTAGAGAAGGAAGGATGAGCAGTGTTACGACGCTTCCTCGACAGGCAGGCAAAGCACTTTGAGAAAGGCGGCAAACTCGAACGGCTCTTCCCCGTCTTCGAGGTGATGGACACCTTTCTCTATACGCCGGCGACGGTGACGAAGGGCCCCTCCCATGTCCGTGATGCCGCTGATCTGAAGCGCGTCATGATGTGGGTCGTCTATGCCCTCGTCCCGACGGTTATCATGGCCCTGTACAACACGGGACTGCAGGCCAATCTCGCCCTCCGGCATCTCGGCGCGGCCTCCATCGAAGGCTGGCGCGGCGGCGTCCTGGCAACACTCGGCGTCGGGCTCAGTCCCGACAGCGTCCTCGATTGCGCGGCACACGGAGCGTTGTACTTCTTCCCGGTCTACATCGTGACACTCGTGGCCGGCGGTTTCTGGGAACTCCTCTTCGCCATCGTGAGAAAGCATCCGATCAACGAAGGGTTTCTTGTCACCAGTCTCCTGTTCCCCCTCATTGTACCACCTGATATTCCCTGGTGGCAGGTGGCCCTGGGCATCTCCTTCGGTATCGTCATCGGGAAAGAGGCCTTCGGAGGCGTGGGGAAGAACATTTTCAACCCGGCCCTCATCGGTCGGGCCTTTCTCTTCTTTGCCTATCCCGCCCAGATCAGCGGTGATACCGTCTGGGTGGCTGTGGACGGCGTGAGCAGGGCGACTCCCCTCGCCGAGGTCGCTGATCCGGCCCTGCGACTGACCGTCTCCTGGTGGGACGCATTTCTTGGTATCGTACCGGGGTCCATGGGAGAAACCTCCGCTCTCGCCTGCTTCATCGGCGCCGGAATATTGATCATTACGGGGATCGGCTCCTGGCGCGTCATGCTCTCCGCGCTTATCGGAACTTTCGGGACTGCTGCGCTGCTGAACATGATAGGCAGCTCGACCAACCCGATGTTCCTCCTGGCGCCCCACTGGCACATTGTTCTCGGCGGCTATGCCTTTGGTGTGGTGTACATGGCCACGGACCCGGTGAGCGGGGCCATGACGGAAAGGGGAAAATACGCCTACGGTCTTCTCATCGGCATCCTGACCATCCTGATCCGGGTGGTGAATCCCGCTTTTCCCGAGGGCGTGATGCTCGCCATCCTGTTCTGTAACATGTTCGCGCCGATCATCGACAAGGTCGTCATCAACGGGAACGTGAAGAGGAGAAGTCTGCGCCATGGCAGCTGAAAGCGTCAAAAAAATCCTGGTCATCGCCCTGGGAGTCTGCGCGATCTGCTCCGTACTCGTTTCAACGGCAGCAGTGACCCTGCACGCGATTCAGGAGGAAAATAAACGGCTCGACAAGATCAAGAACATCCTCATGGCCGGCGATCTGCTCAGGGACGGAGAGGACATTGATGCCGTCTACCGGGAGAAGGTGAAGCCGCTGCTCATCGAGTTAAGCACCGGCGCGATCGTGCCGGAGAGCCGCTACAATGATGTCCTCAACATCGAACAGTTCGATATCAAGGTAATTGCCGCTCATCCTGAATACGGCAGAACCATACCGGATGAGCGGGACCGTGCCGGGATAAGGACGATGCCGAGATACATGCCCCTTTACCTGGTCAAGGACGGCGGTAGAACGAAGAACATTATCATCCAGATATACGGAAAGGGGCTCTGGTCCACGATGTACGGGTTTCTGGCCTTCGAAAGCGACCTGAAGACCGTGCAGGGCCTGACCTTTTACGAGCACGGCGAAACCCCGGGCCTCGGCGGTGAAATCGAGAGCCCTCGCTGGCAGCAGAACTGGAAAGGGAAAAAGGCATTTGATGACAGCGGGGCCGTAGCGATCCGCGTTATCAAAGGAACGGTAGATAAAACGAGACCGGACGCGAAGCATCAGGTAGACGGCATCTCCGGCGCAACCCTCACGGTCCGCGGTGTCGATCATCTCGTCCAGTTCTGGCTGGGAGAAGACGGGTACGGACCGGTCATCCGGAACCTGCGTAAGGAGGAGGTACGCTGATGGCCACGTATCGAAAGTTGATCGTTGATCCTATTTTCAACAACAACCCGATTGCCCTGCAGATATTGGGCATCTGCTCCGCCCTGGCCGTCACGACGAAGCTCGAGACATCGATCGTCATGTCCCTGGCTGTCATATTTGTCACCGCGTTTGCGAACCTCGCGGTCAGCATCATCCGAAACCACATCCCGGGCAGCGTCCGTATCCTCGTGGAGATGACGATCATTGCGTCTCTGGTAATCATCGTCGACCAGATCATTAAGGCCTATGCCTATGAGATAAGCAAGCAGTTGTCCATTTTCGTCGGTCTCATTATTACGAACTGCATCGTCCTCGGAAGGACCGAGGCCTTCGGCCTGAAGAACCCGCCGTTGCCGAGCTTTCTGGACGGCCTCGGCAACGGCCTCGGTTACAGCGTGGTATTGATCGCCGTGGGGTTCTTCCGGGAGCTGCTGGGCTCAGGCAAGCTTCTGGGCTACACCATCCTGCCCCTCTCCACCGAGGGCGGCTGGTACGTTCCGAACGGGCTGTTCCTGCTGGCGCCGAGTGCCTTCATCCTGATCGGTCTGTTTATCTGGGCGATCAGGACCTGGAAACCGGAACAGGTGGAAGAGGATTAAGCCATGATGGAACACTATCTCAGCCTCTTTGTGAAGTCAGTCTTCGTGGAAAATCTGGCACTGGCCTTCTTCCTCGGCATGTGCACGTACCTGGCCATCTCGAAGAAGGTGGAAACAGCCACGGGCCTGGGTATTGCCGTTGCCGTGGTACAGACCATCACGGTACCGGTGAACAACCTCATATACCATCACGTCCTGAAGAAAGGCGCACTCGCCTGGGCCGGCATAAGAGACGTGGACCTGACCTTCATCGGCCTCGTCACCTATATCGGCGTGATCGCGGCAATGGTCCAGATACTCGAAATGGCCCTGGACCGCTTTGTCCCCCGGTTGTATGCGGCCCTCGGCATCTTTCTTCCATTGATCACCGTCAACTGCGCGATCCTCGGCGGATCGCTCTTCATGGTGGAACGGGAGTATACCTTCACGGAGAGCGTGGTCTTCGGCTTCGGCTCGGGTGTGGGCTGGGCCCTCGCCATCATCGCCCTGGCGGGGATCCGGGAGAAGATGAAATACAGCAACGTGCCAAAGGGACTGCGGGGACTCGGCATTACCTTCATCGTCGCCGGGCTCATGGCAATGGCGTTCATGCTGTTTTCGGGAATTCAACTGTAAACAGGAGCCAGGAGTCAAGAAGACAGTAGTCAGTATTCAGATACACCCTACATGCAAATTGCAATGGATAAAAATGTCACTGCCTGACCGCTGACAACTGATAGCTGACGGCTGACTTCACGATTCTTTGGCCTTTCTTTGCGTCTTGGCGTCTTTGCGCGATAATACTCCTTTTTACGGAGCACTGGCATGACCGGATTGAACCTCATACTGCTCGGCGTCGCGATGTTTACCTTCATCGTGCTGCTGCTCGTTCTCGTCATTATTTTTGCGAGATCGAAGCTCGTACCCAGTGGACAGGCCAGGATCAACATCAATGACGACCCGAAATATACCCTCGACGTTCCCGTTGGTAACAAACTGCTGAACACCCTGGCCGACAATAAGCTGTTCCTATCCTCTGCCTGCGGCGGCGGCGGGACCTGCGGCCAGTGCAAACTGGTCGTGCGGGAAGGCGCCGGAGACGTGCTCCCGACGGAAACATCGATGCTCACGAGACGTCAGATCCGTGAGCACTATCGTCTCTCTTGCCAGGTCCCGGTAAAGAACGACCTGAAGATCGAAATACCGAAAGAGGTATTCGAGACGAAAAAATGGACCTGCACCGTCCGGTCCAATCATAATGTTGCAACGTTCATCAAGGAGCTGGTGCTGGAACTTCCCGAAGGAGAGAGCGTCGACTTTCGCGCCGGCGGATTTATCCAGATAGAAGCGCCTCCTCATGTCGTGCGGTATGCCGACATCGATGTTGAGCATGAATATAAGCCGGACTGGGACCGATTTAACCTGTGGCGATATGTGTCAACAGTTAAAGAATCCATCGTTCGCGCCTACTCCATGGCGAATTATCCCGGCGAAAAAGGCATCATCATGTTGAATGTGAGGATCGCGACCCCGCCACCAGGGAAACCCGACGTACCTCCCGGCCAGATGTCGTCGTATATCTTCAACCTGAGACCGGGGGACAGGGTGACGATCTCGGGACCCTACGGCGAATTCTATGCCCGGGACACGAAAAATGAGATGATCTTCGTCGGCGGCGGAGCCGGTATGGCCCCCCTGCGCTCCCATATCTTCGACCAGTTAATGCGCATTAACACGGATCGGAAGATATCCTACTGGTACGGCGCAAGAAGCCTTCGGGAGGTGTTCTACGCCGAAGAGTTCGACGCGCTCGCGAAAAAGCATCTAAACTTCACGTGGCACCTCGCCCTTTCACATCCTCTTCCCGAGGACAACTGGGAGGGTCTCACCGGATTCATACACCAGAGTCTCTATGACCACTATCTGAAGGACCATGCCGCACCGGAAGACTGCGAATATTATCTCTGCGGCCCGCCCATGATGACGGCCGCGGTCGTTACGATGCTGGACCACCTCGGCGTTGAACCGGAACATATCCTGTTCGACGATTTCGGCGGATAACTTTTTCTGCTCGCTGCAATACATTATCCCGTGGAACAATGGAGAGCGCCATGATAACGATGACTGCTGAAGAGATACTCATTGATAAGGCCGAGGAGACCATTGCCGTTTCTCCGGACACGACGATCCATGAAGCGGCAAAGCTCATCGTACCTACGGAAGCCCATGCGGTACTGGTCAAGGAGGAAGGAAAATTCGTGGGAATCTGGACGGAGCGCGATCTCATGAAAAACACTGCCACCGCAGGGTTCGACCCGGGAACGGCAAAGGTCGGGGACTATATGTCCGCGCCGCTTATCACCACGCCCCATACCGATACGATCTATCAGCTCATTGACAAATTTTTGGGGTGGAAAGTCCGTCATCTCGTAGTCGAAAAAAAGGGAGAATACATCGGTCTCCTGTACGCACGCGACGTGATCAGGGCCGGCCTGACGGAGCGGTCAAAGGAGCTTGACGAGCTGAGCAGCATGGTGAACTGGGAGTACTACGAAGACTGGAAGTGGAAGAAGAAACACAAGTAATCTCGTGGTGAGGGATGAACATATATCATGGAACAATACCTGCTAACCTTTGCTTTTCTCCTGCTCGCATTTATTCTGATGGCATTCGGCCTGCATTTCAGCAGGTACAAAAGGAGAAGGTCGGGCTGCTGCGGACACGGAGCAACAGGGCAGGGTAGTTGTGCCGGTACGTCGGGATCAATTGCAAATCCAGCGACGAAAAACAACTGCACTGCTCAGAACGGAAACGCGGACACCCGATGGACAGCGTAATAATTATACCCCCACCGGTACCCCAGGCCTACCCGCTCAAACTCGAAGACCCAGATCGAAACGGGGCGCACGGTCCCGAAGGTTACCTCGACCTCGTACTCCTGCTCAATGCGATAGGGGTCATCAAAGGCTGATATACAGGCTGGCTTAACCAGGCCTTTTCGTCATTCCTGCGCAGGCAGGAATCCAGGAGTTTTATATCTGCCCCCTACCCCTTCTCTTCCTTCAGCCACCCAAAGATCATTTCAATCCTGAACAGGATCCCCGGGATCATGGCAAAGTCCCGGTCCCGTGAAAACCTGCACTGGGGCGCCAGCTCATAGAAGAGCCAGTCCCGCCAGATTCTCTGCCGATACCGGACCCTGAGGACCACTTCCTCCAGCACGTTCTCCGGTCTGGTCTGGAAATAGTTGTTCCACTCATATTCGAGGGCCCGCCGACGGCTCAGAGGTTGGCGGAGATAGAAGCTGAGACTGTAAAAGTAACCGTTTTCCTCTTCGGACCAGAACCCATCAGCGCTCGTCCGGAAAAACAGGTTGCTCCGGAACTGACGCTCCAGGTCGAACCTCGTCCTCGACTGCCACCCGATGTCCGTATACCACCTGACTTCTTCCGTAAAACGAAGGTCCCATGTGCCGAGGTCGAAAAGCCGCCGATACCGGGGTGCCAGGAAAACGACGGGAGAGCCATCGCGGTACCGTACACCGGCCCTGATCCTTACATTCCGTTTAGCCGTAGACCGAAGATCGTACAGAAGGGATGCCGTCACATTCCTTGATTCGTCGCCTGTTACCCGGTCGATGATGTTCTCTCCCGGCGTATCCGGTTCGTCAGTACCCTCATCAGGGTCACCGCTGATTATCAGCCGTCCCCTCCTCTTTAACCGGGGAAGAGAAAGCTGCAGACTCATTCTGGTCTTGACTTCGGCGGGTGCTTCGTCCTCCAAAAATGTGTCGATCCTGATCTTAATACGAGTCCTGTTGTCCTCGGCCGCAAACCGCTCATCATCAAAAAACGAATCCAGCCAGCGGGCACTGGTAAGCACGCTGCGCGATATCGCGCCATGCACTGTATCGGTGATGCCCTTTTTTTTTGGCTCTTGTGGTTCAGAAGTCTCAGTCGGTTCTTTTTTTGTTTCTTCCGCAGGAATCGGTTGTGGTTTCTCCTGATTTCCTCGTGCAGGAGGCGTTTCTGTTATCGTCTGAGTTTCTTCTGCAAAAGGCTGTGATGGGTTTGTCTGCCCTGATTGTTCCGGAGACACCTCCGACATGATGATTCGTTCACTGTCCAGGGATTCCCCAAAGGCCGGAGGAGATTGCAAAAAAGAGATCACGGAGCATAACGCTGCAACAGCGACAAGTGGGGCGATATGTCTCTTCTCTTTTACCATGTGCAAAAGCAGAAACGCTCCTTACCAAAAAGAACCAACACGTACCTCAAGATGAAGACATGCAGGGCTGGAGAGCAAGCTGACAGGTGATGTTCAATTGCACTGCAGGATTGAAGGACTTTCCATGTGCTGCTTTCAGCATAGGGAAAAGAATACGGTATGTCAAGTGTTTGTTTATACGAAGGTTATGTGAATGGGCCACGTAAAGAAGAATATATGTTCCGAGCAAGGAAGCCGTTCTCATCCGACTTTGCATCAGTCCTTTTTTAGTGCTTCATAATTCCAAGCCCTTATCCCGTTCATCCTGTCTAAAGGAACCAGTCTGTTGACCCTTCATGGCGTCGACATCCTCTGTTTTCTCTGTGACCTCTGTGGTCAAATATGCTTATAGGAGAAATGGAGTTGTGGAGTGATGGGTAAAATAATCTTTTTCAAGCCAATACTCCAACACTCCATCCCTCCAGGACCCTAATCTTCCACCACTCCACTTCTCCACTACTCCATCATTCCAATCTTCCATCCCTCCAGCACGACATTTCTTTTTCTGCTCCAATCCTCCAATACTTCAGCGCCCTTTCACTTCGCCCTCTCTATCAGGATCTGGTTCAATCGTCCGATGGCTGCCTCGCTCCTCAGGATGCTCGTGTGGTTCTCCGGGAACCCGTAGATGCGCCTGGCGTCACCCTGGGCGTGGAGGGATATCTCGCTCGTCAGGGGAACGGCACCGTCCGTACCGTCACCGCCCACAACGCCGAAGAGGAGATAGAACGGCACCGAGGGCGGAAGCTCTCGCGCGAAGAGCTGCTGGAGAAAAGGACTGTCAGGCACCATGTCGATCCAGGCAGGGATGACGACGGGCGAATGATCAACACCCATTCGCGCCGTGCCCACGCCGTCCCAGGGTGTCGAGATCGAGACAAAGAGGCGGATAAAATGCTTCGGATACTGCTCTACGAACTCGTTGATGGCCGCCCGGGATACGAGGCCGCCCATGCTGT
>CAJHXR010000002.1_pt1 | contig 22901 bp, 19 predicted proteins | sample 9198421 | NCBI WGS metagenome assembly CAJHXR01 (sample SAMEA7708331, study PRJEB35096) | sediment metagenome | biome: marine neritic benthic zone biome [ENVO:01000025]; feature: sediment [ENVO:00002007]; material: shallow marine sediment [ENVO:03000034] sea grass bed [ENVO_01000059] ... | reverse complement strand
TGGCCTGGAAGGTTGCCCAGAGCCCGCGGGTCAGCAAGATCTATGCTGCACCGGGTAATGCGGGTATCGCCCGGCTCGCGGAGTGCGTTCCGATCAAGGCCGATGACATCGCCGGACAGCGTGCCTTCGCCGGGGACCACGGAATCGACCTTACGATCGTGGGACCGGAAGCGCCCCTCTCCCGGGGAATCGTTGATGAATTCTCAGCTTCAGGCCTGCGGATATTCGGTCCGACGAAGAAAGCGGCGGAACTCGAAGCGAGCAAGATGTTTGCAAAAGATCTCATGAAAAAATATGGCATTCCGACGGCGGCCTATGAAGTATTTACCGAGTTGGCTCCGGCAGCGGAGTATGTTCGTAAAAAGGGCGCGCCGATCGTGGTGAAGGCTGACGGGCTGGCTGCCGGCAAGGGCGTTATCGTTGCTGAAACCGTCGGCATCGCGATTGAAGCTTTGGAAACGATCATGTCAAGGAAGGCCTTCGGGAACGCAGGTGACCGGGTTGTGATAGAAGAATGCCTCGTGGGAGAAGAGGCTTCGTTCATGGCCTTTACGGATGGAAAGACCGTCCTCCCCATGGCGTCGTCGCAGGATCACAAGCGCGTGTACGATTCCGACAAAGGCCCGAACACCGGCGGAATGGGCGCCTATTCTCCGGCGCCGATCGTCACGAAAACGTTGGAACAGCGGATCATGGACGAGATCATGGTTCCCACCGTCCGGGCGATGGAGAAGGAAGGCCGCTTTTTCACGGGGATCCTCTATGCGGGCGTGATGATTCATAACAATGCAGTACACGTACTGGAATTCAATGCGCGGTTCGGTGACCCTGAGGCCCAGCCGATCATGGCGCGGCTTGACTCCGACTTGATCGAGATCATCGAAGCTATTCTCAAGGGCAACCTGGGAAGCATGCAGATCTCGTGGAAGCCGGAATCAGCAGTGTGTGTGGTCATGGCATCGGAGGGATATCCGGGCAGCTACGAAATTGGCAGGGAGATCTCGGGAATCGAGAAAGCCGACCGTCGCGAGGATGTGATGGCGTTCCATTCCGGGACGGCTCTCAGGGACGGCAGGGTGGTGACGGACGGTGGACGTGTTCTCGGTGTAACCGGACTCGGGAGGAGTATCGCTGATGCCATCGAAACGGCTTATGCTGGTGTGCGGGATATTTCTTTCAAGGGTGCGCACTTCCGGAATGATATCGGTGCGAAGGCGGTGAAGGTCTGACTTGTTATTGCACAGGGCGTCAGGTAAATCTCACCGGGATAAAAAAGTGACTCTGGTGTTGTTCATCGAGATCGAGTGAATGAACCAATCCCCCGGTGCGCAGCACGATAATTTTCACTGATCATGAAAGGAGCCATATGGCAAAACCAGTTGTCGGGATTCTGATGGGGAGTGATTCGGACCTTCCCGTGATGCAGGCCGCCGCTGACATGCTCCGGGAGTTCGGGATTGAGTACGAGATGACGATTGCCTCGGCCCACCGGACCCCGAAAAAAGTGCTCGAATACAGCCAGACGGCGGAAAAGCGGGGACTCAAAGTGATCATCGCGGGAGCGGGCTGGGCTGCGCATCTGGCCGGCGTGGTCGCCTCGCAGACGACCCTTCCGATAATCGGTGTGCCCATCGACTCATCGCCGCTCAGGGGAATCGATGCGCTGCTATCCACGGCACAGATGCCCGGTGGCATCCCGGTTGCAACCATGTCGCTGGGGAAGGGGGGGGCGAAAAACGCCGGAATATTCGCCGCACAGATCATTGCAACGAATGACGTAAAGGTAGCAAACCGCCTGCGTGTTTTTAAAGTGGAGATGGAGCGCGACGTTGAGGAGAAGGCCAAGAAGCTTACGGCACTTGCGCCGGCGTCAAAGCAGAAGGAACCGGCCAAAGCCGCTTCACCGGCAAAGAAGAAACCCCGGAGGAGACGGAAAAAGAAGAAGGCTGATTCCGCGTCGGGCCAGGAGCAGTCGCCGTGATGACCGGGAGTGCGGAGCCTCCCCGGTTTTTCAGTCAGGCCGCGTATCTGGTCATATGCGAGGGTAAGCGCGGAGAGACCGGTGAGCACGTGCCGATGCGTAAAGAAGAACAGTGCGGACGAGGGAGCGTGGTGTGGCTGCCGATATTATCTTGATCAATCCGTCCTCGCCGGCCCCTGCTTTTGCCCGCTGCGGCGAAGTGATACGATCGGGAGGGATCGTGGCCTTTCCGACGGAGACGTTCTACGGACTGGGTGTTGACCCGAAAAACGAGGTCGCCGTTAGGCGGCTTTTTGAAATCAAAGGCAGGCGGCCTGACCAGCCTATCCTGATACTCCTGAACGACCCGGAACCGGTAGGGGACTGGGCCTCAGAGGTCACCCCGTCCGCATCCCTGCTTATGGATCGGTTCTGGCCGGGACCGCTTACGCTCGTCTTCAAGGCGCAGCGCGGCGTCTTGCCGGCATTGACGGGTGGTACGGGCACGATTGGACTGCGTGTCCCGGGAATTGTGTTGATTCGTCAGCTCCTCGCAGCCGTGGGCGGAGCGCTTACCGGGACGAGCGCAAATATTTCCGGAACCCGGAGTCCTCAGACAGCCTCGGACACGGCGGCAGTGTTCGGCGACGCTGTTGACCTCATTCTCGACGGGGGTACAACCCCCGGCGGCAGGCCTTCGACCGTCGTTGATACGACAGCAGAGCCGTTGCGGTTGATTCGGGAAGGCGTGGTGCCGGCGGAAGACATACGTGCCCTTGTTCACCTAGCCCCTGAAACGAGATGAGTGGCCTTGAGAAGTTGGGATGCACTGCGTCACGATTTTGATACGGGAGGTTGCATGAAGATATTGGTAATTGAGGATGATGATGTGGTGAGGAACACGCTTCTGGATATGCTTCGGTTTAAGGAGCATGACGTTGAGGGAGCAGCCAGTGCCGAAGAGGCGCTCGTGAAGCTGCCGGGGAACTATAACATGGTCATCTCTGACATCCTCCTTGAGGGCATGGATGGAGTGGCGCTGCTCGGCAAGGTGAATGAAATGACCCCGAAGATACCGGTCGTGATGATCACCGGATATGGCGATTCACTTCTGGCGGATAAATGCAGCCAGAACGGCGCGGCCGGTTTTCTCAAAAAACCGTTCACGGTGCAGCACCTCCTGGCAACGGTAGAGGAAGCCCTGAAGAAGTGAGCATTGCTGTTTGCGAGTTCGGTGAACGATTATGCATATGATCCACGGTGACAATACATCCCCCACAAGAAGGGCTGACGAATGAAAAAAGTTTTTGTTTTGGATACGAACGTACTCCTCCATAATCCGAAAGCGATTTTCTCGTTCGAGGATAACGATGTGGTAATTCCCATCGTCGTGATAGAAGAGTTGGATCGATTCAAAAAAGGAATAGACGAGATGGGAAGAAACGCGCGTCAGGTTTCGCGCATCCTCGATGAATACCGGAGGAAGGGGAAGCTCTCCCAGGGCGTAGCGCTTGAAGGCGGAGGGAATTTGTGTGTTGAACTCAACCACCAATCGCCGGAGCACCTGCCTCCGGAGCTCGTCTCGATCAAGGCGGACAACAGAATATTGGCCACCGCTCTCAACCTGTGTCATGCTCAGGAAGCCCTCCCTGTTATTCTCGTGACGAAGGACACGAACCTCAGAATCAAAGCCGATGCGCTCGGACTCCGTGCAGAGGACTATGAGTCCGACCGGGTCACGATCGACGAACTGTACACCGGGGCGCACGAGATGGACGTATCAGAAAAGGAAATTGAAGCATTTTATGAAAATAATGAGCTGAGGCCGACTGATCCGATATTCTTTCCGAACGCCTTTGCGCTTCTGAAAAACACCGCCAACCCCACGCAGACGGCACTGGCACGATACAGCCGACAGAAGCACTCCTTTGTGCCGATCATCGGTGCCAAGCATGGCGTGTGGGGTATTCATGCCAGAAACAAGGAACAACAGTACGCCTTTGATCTTCTTCTGAATGATGAAATCCGACTGGTAACGCTGGTGGGAAGGGCGGGTACCGGCAAGACGCTTGTTGCCCTTGCGGCAGGTCTGGAAAAAACGATTGAATCGAGGACATTCCAGCGCCTGGTTGTGTCCCGCCCGGTGTTCCCGCTCGGGAAGGACATCGGATTTTTGCCCGGCGATATTGATGAAAAACTCAGGCCGTGGATGCAGCCAATCCGTGACAACCTGGAATTCCTGATGGGTGCTTCTTCGACGCTTGCACGGGGAAAAGGGCGGAAGGACATACAGAGCCTCTTTGATCTGGGGATGATCGAAGTTGAGCCGCTTACCTATATTCGCGGCCGCAGCATGCCCGGGCAGTACTTGATTGTCGATGAAGCACAAAACCTCACCCCCCATGAGATCAAGACCATCATCACCCGGGCCGGAGAAGGGACCAAGATCGTGCTTACCGGAGACCCCTATCAGATCGACAATCCCTATATTGACTCTTCAAGCAACGGCCTCACCTTCGTGGTCGAGCGGTTTAAGGACGAATCGATCGCCGGTCACATCACGCTCGTAAAGGGAGAACGTTCGGATCTGGCAGAGCTCGCTGCTACGCTGTTATAAGGGGAGGAAGAAGGGAATCTCAGGAGGCATGCCGTGGAAAAGCTGACACGAAGACAGGTCATGGATATTGCAGCAAGCACGGGAGAAGCATCGGGGTATGACATCTCCGGTGTGGATTTGAACAGTCTCGACCTTGTTGCCGTCAATTTTACGGGTTCTTTTTTTAAAGGAGCGAATCTGAGCAAAACGAATCTGAGCAGCTCAAATTTTGAGGGAGCCGATTTTTCGGGAGCTGATTTGAGCAGCGCTAATCTGACCGGTGTGAGCCTGAAGAACGCGAATTGTGAACAGTGTGACCTTTCCTTTTCCACCTTTGTCGGGACGGACTTTACGAAGGCCATTCTGCGGGGAGCAAATTTTACGAATTCAAAGATGTCCGCGGCTATCTTCGAGCATGCCGATCTTTCGGGTGCGAACCTCCAGATGTCCGATGCGGGAATGGTGCGTATGACGAACACGAACCTTGAAAAGGCGAACCTCTACGCCATGAGCCTGATCGGCGCGGATTTTTCGGGTGCGAACCTGCGAGGGGCGAACATGCATGCGCCGGACATGAACGGAGCAAACCTGGTGGCGGCAGATTTGCGGGGCGCGGCTATCCTGGAGGTGTCGCTCGTCGCGGCAGATCTTTCGCAGGCTGATCTCCGGGGCGCGAGCCTGAAATATTCCGATTTGACGCGCGTGAAGCACGACGGTGTGAAGTATGACGATGATCTGAGGCATCTCTTTGTGAGACGATAGCATACGTTGCGGTCCTCCACGCGTGCTGATCTTCTCCCTTTCTTTTTCCATTGATCAGGTCTGTGTATGCAGGGTGAGAAAATAGACTTGCGGCACCGGGAACTCCTCTCTCATCGGCTGAGAGCCATGGATGTTTCTCTTTCCGAGTATAGTTTTGCGAATATTTACCTGTTTCGTGCGGTGCATCAGTATGAGCTGGTCTCCGATGAGCACCTTTTCATACGAGGCAGGTCATATGACGGATTCGTCTATCTTATGCCGACAGCGGTGCCCCGGGATATCGATCCGGCATATCTCAAACGCATCTTGAGGAATGTTGATTTCCTGTTTCCGATCCCGGAGGTATGGACGGGGATGTTCGACGGTGATTCGTTTGCCGTGTCCTACAATCAGGGTGATGCGGACTATGTGTACACCGTGGAAAAAATGAGCACCTATAAGGGGAGACGGCTTCACAAGAAGAGAAACCTGCTCAGCCAGTTCATGAATACCTATTCTCCCGAAGCGCTTCCCCTCACGAATGACCGCCTGGAACAGGCACTGTTCATTCTGCAGGACTGGCAAGACGCCTCGGAAACAGGCAGGGGGGAGACCGATTATGAGCCGTGCCGGGAAGCACTGGAGAAGTATGAAGAGCTGGTTCTCTGCGGCGGCATCTATTACGTAGACGGGGAGCCCGCGGGCTTTATCCTCGGGGAAGAGTTGAATGAGGAGACGTTTGTATTACACTTTGCGAAGGCGCGCACGCGGTTCAAGGGTGTCTATCAATATATGTATAACAACTTTGCAAAGGTGCTGCCTAAAAAATACCGGTTTCTTAATCTTGAACAAGACCTGAACAGGGAAAATTTGAGGGTCTTTAAGTCTTCCTACAATCCCGCTTTTCTTTTGCCCAAAGCCCGTATCAGTCTCAATACGAAACAGTGATGAACCGTTCGGTCCGCTTTCAGGCCCCTTCCGCTTCCGCCGGCAAGGGTCGAACCTCCCGGTATGCTATTGGTCCAAAATGGTCCTGACCTGTTTCAGGAGTTCCTTCGGCGATGTAGGCTTCAGGATAAAGTTTGAACCATTGTCGAGAAGCCCCTTTTTCTGAATGACCTCTTCGTTATAACCGCTGGTGAACAGGGTCCTGATGCCCGGCTTTATGTCCCTGATTGCTTCGTACGTTTCCCTCCCATTCATGTTCGGCATAATCACGTCGAGGATCAGCAGATCGATGCCGCCGTCACGGTCTTTAAATTTTCTTACCGCCTCTTCTCCGTCTTTTGCCGTTACTACCGTGTAGCCGAATCCTTCAAAGACTCCTGTTACGAATTTTCTGACCTCCTCGTCGTCATCGGCGACCAAGAGCGTTTCCGTGCCCTCCATCTCGATCGGAACGGTTTCGAGCATCGTCCCTCGTGAACCCGTCTCTACAAAGGGTAAATAGACCTTGAAGGTCGTGCCTTTCCCGAACATACTGTCTACCGTAATATATCCATTGTGCTCTTTCACGATGCCATAGGCGATCGAGAGGCCGAAACCGGTGCCTTTCCCGAGGCTTTTCGTCGTAAAGAAGGGTTCGAATATTCTCTTTTTCACTTCGGCGTCCATACCCACACCCGTATCGGTCATGGAAAAAAAGGCATAGGAACCGACGCTCCCATACCCGTGGGCCTTGACAAAGTCACTGTTCAGCTCTTCTACCCCGGTCTCTATGGTCAGCCGGCCGCCCTTCGGCATGGCGTCTCTCGCGTTGACGGCAAGATTCATGATGATGCGTTCGATATGCCCGACATCGGCCATGACGTCGGGAAGTGTGCCGGCAAGCTCCAGCTTGAGCTCAATATCTTCACGAATGAACCCATAGAGGAATTTTTCCATCCGCTGTATCATCTCGTTCATCTTTGTCGGTTCCAACGTGTAAACTTTTTTCTTTCCGAATGCGAGAAGGCTTTGCGTCAGGTTGGTCGCCCGTTCTGTTGAAGACAGTATCCGGTCCACGTGCTTTCGGAGGGGATCTGCTTTGGCCATTTTCACGTGCAGCACATGTCCATAGCCGATTATTGCTGTTAGGATATTGTTGAAGTCGTGGGCCACGCCGCCTGCCAGCTTTCCGATGGCCTCCATTTTCTGGGCATACCGAAGCTGGTCCTCGAGTTTCTTGCGTTCCGTAACATCTCTATTGATTCCGCGGTAGCCGATGAAGGCGCCACTCTTATTGTAGATCGGCACCCCGTTGCTTTCGACGACGACAAGGTGTCCATTTTTGTGCAGATTCTTATTTTCGAACAGCCGGAAAGCCTGCTTCGAAGTGGCTGCAGACATGATATGTTTTGCCGCTCGCTCGGCATCCTCCTGGGCCATAAAATCAACGGGCGTCTTACCGAGGACCTCTTCGGGTGCGTATCCCAATATGTCCTGTATTTTCGGGCTGACGTAGGTGTAGACGCCGTTGATATCCACTTCCCACACCCAGTCGCTCATCGTCTCGACAAGATTCCGGAACCGTTTTTCGCTTTCCCGGAGTGATTCCTTAACCTGTCCCGCTTCTTCATACAATCGGGCATTCTCTATTGCCACTGCTGTATGACTGGCCAGTGTCTCGAGGAGGTCAATGTCGCTCTGGACATAGGGTTCCCGGTTTCCCTTCTCTCCCAATGTCAGGAGACCCTGCAATTCCTCTTTGAAAAAAATGGGAACAATGATTTCCGCCTGTATTGCCTTCATGTGCGTACTGAAATGACCGAAGCCGCTGGTCGCCTGCGTTACCTCAAGCTCTTCCCGGATCGCCACGTGTTTGCCTTGTCGCATCTGCGGAACGACGTTCGTGTTGATAAGACGCTTCAGAGCCGGGTTCCCCTCGATGTTGAAACCATGCCGCAATACGTACTGACCGGTATGATCCTGGATATGGAGGCCGATGTTCTCCACCTCCAGGCTTTTGCGTATGCTGGTGACGATATAGTCCAGCAGCTCGTCACGGTCCAGTATCGTCACGATCGCCTTGGTGGATTCCATCAGGACGTTCTGGTAGTTGTATTTACCCCTGAGGATGACTTTCTGTACCCATTCCTGTACCTTTGAGTTGAGTTGTGTTCCGAAAAAAATGAAGGCAATGATAAAAAGGGATATCAGAATTGTAAACTTCGGACCGATGATCGGCTCGAAGAAAGTGAATAAGGCAATATGGATCGCAGAGAAAAAGAGGGACAAAAGAGCTATGGTCAGTGTCTGCGATATGACGATCCTGATGTCGAACATGCGATACCGGGTTATCGCGTAAAATGTGAGGGCCACCCAGGGGAGGCTGAAATACGCGCCCAGGGCCGGGTCGAAACCGATCCCGCCGAAGAGCTGCAGGAGCCCGACCATGAACGCACCGCTCCCCCCGAAAATCAGCGTGCGGATGAAAAAGTAGTTCAGCTGGACTTTCCTGACGCCGCCGACGCTTTTTCTCAGCATGAAGATTTCATACACGATCCAGAGGATGAGTAGAGCACCAAAGAACCGAGCGGGGTCCTCGAGAGGGCCTGCACGGCCGACATAGGGGATGAGGGAAACGTGCCCTGGCTCCACGAGATCGGTAAACAGGCAGAGGACATAGAGCACGAGCCAGAACGGATAGAGGACATTGCCGATTCTACGCGCAAACCGGCCGGTTTCGTCCTTCATGTAGAAGATGAACTGCAGTGCCGCAGGTATGCTGAACCACCCGATCCAGGTGGCGCGGGTGAAGAAGTTGAAGTCCAGGCCCAGGGAGGCCCGCGTATACATGATGGCCGTGAAGAGCGCGAAGGCCGCGAGGAAAAAGGAAAAGGCGGCTACTGCTTTAATGACCGGACTTCTGCGGGGTGGTTGTCTCAGGAGAATAAATCCCAGGATGATCTCCAGGGCCGCGACAAGATATAAGGGGTAGCCGATGATCTGATAAAGATTCATTCCCAACCTCTGGACATGCCAGCCGGTGGATCAACAGAACACTCCCTGCTTGTGAATGGCTGATTGCCGGTTTCACGAATGGTTCGTCATGGAACGGCGCACTGTGTCGCAACACCGAACTATTAGTATAAGAATAGCAAAACAAATTCTTTTTTCAAGCCAAAAATGAGAAGTTTCTTCACGTTGAGCAGATGGTGAAGTAAAGAGGCAGGGTAGGCGCTTTGGAGCTGGAGCCCTCCCGCAGGATGGTTCCAGCTCCAAAACGCCGCCACGCTGCTGGGAATTTCCGGTCCAGCAGCGGGTGCGGCACGTTATTCCTTCGCGGCCGCACTGTTTGATGATACGGCTGGGTGCGTTCATCCGAACGTTCGGGGATTCAATTCCGGGTACAAAATCCTCATTTGTGGTATCCTTTAGATGAGGGGTCGTGCGGGAGGTGAGCCATGCATATTATGCTTATGACGGACGGTTCTGAATGCTCGGAGGGAGCTGCCGGGTTTCTGGCTGGCTTTAATTTTTCTTCCCAAGACGAGATTACGGTCATCCATGCCATAGAGGAGGTCCCCTTTGATAACCGCGAGTCCTATTACGCCGGCCTGAAGCAGGTCCGGGAAGAAATAGCGCCCAGGATCCTTGACGTTACGACGGACAAACTTAAGCGGGCGAAGGCCGCCGTACACGCCGAATTTATCGAAGGGCATCCCGACGAAGCCATTCTCGCACGGGCGGTTCAATCCGACGTGGATTTGATTGCCATGGGAGGGAGGGGGACGCAGAGCATGAGGTCCTTTCTCATCGGCAATGTGACGCGGTCCGTTTCCATAAATGCACCGAGGTCCGTATTTGTTATAAAGAAGCCCCAGTGGCAAAAATCCGGGCCCTTAAAAATACTGTTTGCCACGGATGGATCGAATGCTGCCGGTGCTGCCGGAAAACTCCTTGCGTCAATCCCCTTCCCCGTCGGGTCGGAAATGTTTCTCCTGCATGTGTCGGTTTCCGCGTATACGGACATACCGGAACGGTTCGCGCTGGAAGTGGATGATAAAATAAAGAATATTGTGGCACGTACACGGGAGGAAGAGTACGGGCAGACGGAAACGATCCTGAAAAAGGCCGGTAATCCGTTGATCGGTAGATTCAAGTCACTCAAAGAAGCTACGAGGAGCGGTAATCCTCCCGAAGAGATACTGCACGTTGCGAATGAGATCGGGGCCGACGTCATAGCCGTCGGGAGCAGCGGAATGAGAGGGGTAAAAGGGATGCTCGGGAGTGTGTCCAGGAACATCCTGGGGCACGCCGAATGCTCTGTTTTGATTGCGAAACTGAGGGACGCGGACGTATGACCCGTTGAGTCCGTGAAGGAGAAGGGAACATGAAAAAGGTATCGCTGAACGTAGAAAAGCAGTTCTGTGAAGAGTGTTCTCTGGCACTCAGAAGGTTTATCGGGAACATGGACGGAGTGGAGAGCATCGAAGTACGCAGGGGCACGATAGACATTGATTTTGATCCTTCCAAGATAACGGGGAATGACCTGATCAGCATATCAAAAGACAGCCTGGAGAAACTCGGATACCGGCTGCTCGATACGAGTGAGTAGACAGAAGGATTGTGGGACGTCTCGGGCCCCTGCTGATACCGAGGCACGCTGTCGATTGAATGCCCGAATGACGCCGCCGATGGGTGCCCCTTGCACCGTGTCCCGTTATTTTGCTTGTAACATTAATACAAAAGAGGTATAATAATATTTCGTGCTGAAAAAATTTAAGTGGGCAACGCTCCCCCTTCCCTGCACGCATGGTGCATCCGGTCGAGCGTTTCTTCTCAATCAAAAGGAAAAAGGTTATTTATCCAGTGGATCTTGGTACATCATTATTACCGCAGCTTAGCATCAAGGGGAAAAGAATTCAGGTCCCCATCGTACAGGGCGGTATGGGAGTTGGCGTTTCTCTCTTCCCCCTTGCGAGCGCCGTTGCCAGGGAAGGCGGCCTCGGCATCGTATCGAGCGCCGCCCTCGACAGGCTCGTCTCGAAGCGGAACGACAGCAGGCTCAACTCCTATGAAGCGGCATATGAGGAGGTCTCACGGGCAAAGTCGGCCGGGGGCTTCGCCGGAATAAACATCATGTGCGCGCTCGTCAGGGACTATGAAGACTCGGTGCGGGGAGCCCTTGATGCAGGTGCTGATGCTATTATTTCCGGCGCCGGTCTGCCCTTAGCCCTTCCTTCTATTCAGGCGCCGAAAGACACGGCACTCATACCCATTGTTTCTTCTGCCCGGGCGCTGGAGTTGATCTGCAAAAAGTGGGAGAAAGCAGGCTACCGGCCGGACGCTATAGTACTCGAAGGTCCGCTTGCAGGGGGACATCTCGGCTTTAAGCCCGACCAGATTGATCTCGAATCCAATGTCCTGGAAAACCTCCTGCCGCCGGTGAAAGAGATGGCGATGAAATACGGGGACTTCCCCGTTATCGTTGCCGGCGGGATCTATACGCATCAGGACATCATGCGGTTTCTGAGCATGGGAGCTGACGGTATTCAGATGGGGACCCGGTTCCTCGCGACCGAGGAGAGCAGCGCCTCGGCAGCGTACAAGGAGGCTGTCCTCAATGCAAAAGAGGAAGATGTGTTTGTTGCGTATCGGCCGGGTTCTCCCTGCGGCCTGCCGTTCCGCGTAATCAAACAATCACCCATGTTCGTTTCCGCCCTCGCACGGCTTCGGACGCCTAAATGCGACAAGGGGTATGTTCTGCTGAAAGACGGGGAAGGCAAGTTTACGAGGTGCCCCGCAAAAGAAGACAACGAGAACTTCTTCTGTATCTGCAACGGTTTGTTGAGCTCCGCAGGATATAATCCCGAAAAAGAAGAGGCCCTCTATACCGTTGGCTCCAATGTCGTCCGTGTGAAAGAAATCCTTTCGGTCAAAATGCTGATGGACGAACTTACCGGGAAGGTGGCAGTCTCTTCTTCGTGACCCCGTGGCCGTGCCGTTTCAACGGGCCGACACGAGCGGAGAGGGTGCTCCACCGGAAAAGCCCTTTTTTTTACCGTGCTGCGTGTATGTTTCCCTGACGCTTCCCGATTCCCTCCGTTTTTACAATTCTCTTGACAGTTTCAAGGCATTATGTTAATTTCCAAAACTGCGTTTTTTTCATCGTAGTTCGGGGAGGGTACGCATTGGACAAGCAAAAAGGATTGGTTGAAGTTTCCGCAGAGCGGGCCTGGAAGTTCCTTTCATCGGTAAAACTTGCCGTTGTACTCCTCATCATCCTGGCCATTGTGTCCATCGTCGGTACGGTCATTGAACAGAACCAGCCGACAGAGAAATATCTCATGGAATACAGTCGGGGCACCGTGGCTGTTCTGGACTTTTTCGGCTTCTTTGACATGTATCAAACGTGGTGGTTCGTTGTTCTCCTGTTCCTTCTCACGGCAAACCTGACGGTCTGTACCCTTGACCGATTCCCGAAGACATGGACCATCATCAGGGCCCCGCTCAGACCGATCGAAGACACGGCCTTGAAGGCCGTGCCGTTCAAGAAGGAGATTGCCATTCAGGGCGGCATAGACGAGGCAAAAAAACGGTCTGCCGAAGTCCTTCACTCCCGGAAGTATCGCTACCTTGAATTGAGCACTGCCGAGATGACGCAATTTTACATGCAGAAGGGCGTCTACAGCCGCCTCGGCGTGTATATTACGCATGTGAGCGTCATTCTTATATTCATGGGAGCACTGATCGGAGGGGTCTTCGGATTTAAGGGCTTCCTGCGTCTCGACGAAGGCACCCAGTCGAATGTGGTCTCGGTCCGGAATGCGCCGAAGTGGGACGCGATCATGAGCGCATTCGGGGTGCGGGAAAGCCGGGTGACGATAAACCCGGCAACGGGCGAGAAGACACTGCCCCTCGGATTTTATCTGAGGTGTCTCGACTTCGAAGTCGACTATTATCAGGACCCCCGCACGTCGCGTCCCATGGGCATGGCCCAAGAGTATTATAGCATCCTGCGCGTCCTCGATGAGTCCGGGCGGCGCACGCTTATCGACCAACTGCGCATCGAGGTGAATGACCCGCTCACATACCGGGGCATCACCTTTTATCAGTCGAGCTACGGCGTGGTGTCAGGAACGCGGGGAGTGATCCTGCTGAATGTCATGCAAAAGACCGGACGTTCCAGGAAGGAAACCATCCTGATCGAGCCGGGCTCCGAAACCTATGTACCCTCGATTGACCGGCGGATCAAGGTCGTAGGAGTCGCCCTCTTCGGCGAGCGTGACCCGTCTACGGGACAGGTGATATACTACCGGCCCAGAAACAACGAGTTCATCAATCCCACCGTAGAGCTTGAGGTTTACAAGGGGAGGAAGGGTAAAATCCCGCTGTACCGGACCCAGGTGATGAAGGTGGACATCATGGCGCCGTACATGCCGGAAGAGTACACCATCGAGTACCACGATTACTGGGGCGTCCGGTATACGGGTCTGCAGGTAACAAAAGACCCGGGGGTGTGGGTGGTGTATGTCGGATTTATTCTACTCTGTTTTGGGCCGCTCATTGCCTTCTTCGGTTCTCACCGGAAGCTGTGGGTGAGGATCACGGACAACAAGGGGCGGGCCCTCGTGACCGTTGCGGGTTCATCGAACAGGAACCGCCTCGGGTTTGAGCGTGAGTTTAACCGTATCGTGGATGAAATTTCCAGGCAGGATGAACGGAGGAAATGATGGTAAGCGCCTCACTCTTTAACTATGCAACTGTTTCGTACCTTGCCGCTATGATCCTGTACATAAGCTACCTGGCCTTCAGGAAAGAGGGGGTTGGCAAGGCCGCGTCGATTGTTACCATTAGCGGACTGGTCATCCAGACGACGGCACTGGCGTTGCGATGGGTCGAGTCGTACCAGATGGGGATCGGCAGAGCGCCGCTGACCAATCTGTACGAATCTCTCGTGTTCTTTACCTGGAGCACGGTGCTTATCTACGTGATCGTGGAAATTAAGTACAAGACCAGGGCCTTCGGCGCCTTCGTACTTCCCCTGGCCTTTCTCGCCCTCGCATTCATCCACGTTACCCCGGGCATGGCAAAAGAAATCACGCCGCTCATGCCGGCGCTGCAGAGCGACTGGCTCTTTTACCATGTCCTCGTCAGTTTCCTCGGGTACGCCGCCTTCGGCATTGCCTTTGCCGTGAGCATGGTTTACCTGCTTCTCGATATGCAGGACCGCGGACCTGCAGTGAATCTCTACGCGGCCTTCGGCATTCTCCTGGTCAATGTGGCCCTCGGCTATGGCCTTGCGGCTGCCGGGTTGAAAGTCTGGTTCTGGTTCTGGATCGGTGCGTTGATGCTCGCCTGGTTTATTTATCTGATCGTTGCCGGGGCGAAGCACAGGCACCAGGTCTATCTGTTCTGGTCGTTCTGCGTCAGTCTGGCCGCCGGGATATTGATCGCCATGGGTGTCGACTTTATTCTGTTGGAAGACCTTCCCCCCGGTGAAGGGTTTAAGCAGCATATGTTCGAGTCCACTTTTCTCAGCCCCCATCCCTTCGTTGTCGTGCTCTGCTGGGCGGCGGTACTCGGTTTTTTCTGGCTCGTCTGGTCACAGGGCCCCCGGTTCAGGGACGTGTTGAAACAGTACTTGCCGTCCCTTGATCAGCTTGATGACGTCACGTACCGGATGATCGCCATCGGGTGGCCGCTCCTTACCGCCGGGATCGTGACCGGGGCAGTCTGGGCGAACAGCGCGTGGGGCACGTACTGGAGCTGGGATCCCAAGGAAACATGGTCGCTCATCACCTGGGTCGTCTATACCCTTTATCTCCATTCACGGTATGTCCGGGGATGGAAGGGTATCCAGATGGCCGTCATTTCCGCTGTCGGGTTCCTGGCAGTGATTTTCACTTATCTCGGGGTCAACCTGGTGCTTTCGGGGCTGCACTCCTACGGCGGAGTATAAAAAACTGGAGGAAACTCCATGAAAAAAATCGTGGCCCTGCTCTTCTCTGGATGTATACTCCTTGCGCTGCTCGTCAGCGGGTGCATTGTCGTGAAAAAGGATCGCGGGTTGCATAAGGGGTATTATCAGTAGCCACACAAAGTTAAAAAATATAAGTAGATAATAGCACTTTAGTCCTAACTTAGTTTTTCCTTTTTTTGCCGCACGTAACTCCTTACTGTTTGAATCCAACCTTCATCGGACAGGTCTCTCGCCTGTCCCTTTCTTCTTTGCTCCCGGTGCTTCGGTGCCGGCCGCGGCGGCACCAGGGCACGTTTTCCTTCCCGGCCTCTCCTGCATAAATCGGACCAATATACTCCTAGAAACAGTGGTATACTAAAAGTGTAATCATCCGTTACGCGGCTGCACAACAGAAGGAGGTGTCATGATGAGAGAGTTCGCATGCAAAAGTCTGGAGAATGACTGTACCTGGAAACACATTGCGCGGACAGAGGAATTGCTCGCTGACGTGGTGGCGGTCCACCTGCGGGACGTCCACGGAGTGCAGGATATGAAGCCGGACCTGCTCGGAAAAATCAAGAACCTGTTCAGCAATCCGTCACCGGTAGAGGCCGAGACGGCGGAAGGACTTGTGCTGAAGGAGTACAACTGCGATCTGTCTCCCGGCTGTGCGTGGAGATATATAGCCCAGACTGAAGAGCTGATCGCGGACGGTGTTGCCGTACACGCCCGCCAGGAGCACGATGTCAGGGATTTTACCCGCGAAATGATGACGAGAGTGAAAAACGCAGCCCATGAATGGAAGGGAACGGAGTCATAACGGGGACAGGGAGTGGCCCGTCGGGCCTGCAGGTGGGATGGCAGGGCACGGTTTTATTTATCGTTCCCGTTGTATGCCGACGTCCATTCCCTTGTCGATCGAGTAGATCGGATAGGTTTTGAAATCCCGCACCCAGGGTTGTACTACATAGTATTCCGTTTTATGCCACATGAAGACCCAGGGTGCGTTTCTGATCACCCGGTCTTCTGCCTGGCGATACAGGCGGTAACGCTTCGCCTCGTCGACCGTGCCCTGGGCGAACTCGATCAAACGGTCGAGTTCGGGGTCGAGGCAGCGTGTGCGATTGCCTGCCGGGCCGACGCTTCCCGAGTGGAAGAGAGGAAAGAGAAAGTTTTCCGGATCCGGGTAGTCCGCCCACCAGGACAGCCAGAAGGCGTCCGGCTCTCCCCTGTTTACGGCATCCTTGAGGGCGCTCCAGTCGAGTTGTATGAGTTCGGGCTTGAGCCCGGCATCGGTGAGATATCGCTGCATGACTTCCATGATGTCCAGCACGTCCTGCTCTTTCTTGAAAAAGATCTTTATTGTTCGTCCAAGCATCCCTGCTTCCCGAAGCAGGGATTTTGCCTTTTCCGGATCATATCCGTACCCGTCGCTGTTTCCCGGCTGGGCGTTGTGCTTCCATAATCCCCGGGGAATGGGACCGGCAGCCAATATCCCGCGCTGCTCGTAAATCGTGTCGAGAATCCGCCTCCGGTCGATAGCCATGTTCACGGCCCGCCGTACCCGGGCGTCCTGAAAGGGAGGGCGCGTACAGTTGAGGCCGATATAATACGTGTTCAATCCCGGCTTCGCATATACGGCATCGATCCAGCGGGGATCGGTTTTGTATCGGCGATACTCGGAAGCGGGAATCAACAGGACATCGAGCCCGCCCGTCTCGAACTCCAGTACGGCGGTAAGGTCTTCAGGGATGATGCGGTAATACATTCCCTTTATCCGGGGGCCGGTTCCGAAGTAATCATCCCGTGCCCTCAAGATAAGGCTTTGACCGTGTTTCCATTCATCAAGAATAAAGGGGCCGCATCCTACCGGCTGGTTGCCGAAATCGTGGCCCAGCCGCTCAACGTCTTCTTTGGGGACCACGTAGGCCGCCGGCATGACCAGAAGCGAGAGGAATGGACCGAAGGGCTTTTTGAGGGTGAGGGCGAGCGTATAATCGTCGACGACGCGGATACCCTGCACCCGAGGTGTCGTGCCGGCAAGGAATTCATTTGCTCCCTGAATCTTGTCGAGGACCCAGGTGAGGGGGGCTTTTGTTTCTGGCGTGAGGACGCGCTCGAAGGAGTAGCGGAAATCATGGGCCGTTACCTCCCGCCCGGAGCTGAATCGCACGCCCTTCCTGAGACGGAACGTATAGGTCCTCTTGTCCTTGGAAAGGCGCCAGGACCGTGCTACGTCCGGAACGACATCAAGATGCTCATTCAGACGGACGAGACCGTTAAAAATTTTTGCTGCGAGCTCTCCTCCCTGGACATCGGTGATTCTGGCTGGATCGAGCGTTGTTGGGTTTGAATCGAGGCGCAGGTGGATATACCCCGGGATCCTGTTATCCCCCGACCGATGACAGTTCATCATCGGTATGCATGCAAGAATAGCCAGGAGAAGCCAAGCGAGACGTGTCCGCCCCGTATTTTCCTTGTCGTTCTTCATCGCTTTGGCCTGCGGTCCCGTTTGCAGGCTGCAACGAGTGATTTGAAGAGTTTCTTAGTGTAGCTGTCAGTCAGCATTTTTTCGGGGTGCCACTGCACGGCCATGAGATAGGTTCTGTCCCGTGATTCCATGGCCTCGACAACGTGGTCCTCCGCGATTGCGGAGAGCCGGAATCCCTTGCCGGGGTTTTTGATGCCCTGATGATGGGCGCTGCGGACGCGGATGCGGGAAGATCCCATGATGCGGTACAGCATGGTCCCTTCAAGGATGGCCACGGGGTGGAATATTTTTTCACGCCGGCCGGTATGGCCGTGCTTTATTGAACCGGGAAGCTGACGAGGGATGTCCTGGTAGAGGCTGCCGCCGAGAGCCACGTTCACGAGTTGCGCGCCATGGCAGATAGCGAGTACCGGCTTCCGCGCCCGCAGTACGGCGCCAATGAGCTTCAACTCGAATCGGGTCCGCGCATCGGCGGACAGCGTCATTGCCGCGCCTGGCAGCGGCCTTTCCCGGTAAAATTTCGGATGAATATCATCCCCCCCGGTGAAGACGAAACCGTCGAGACTTCTGACCAGGTCCGGAAGAGCATCATTGATGCCGATAATGGGGACGGGTATCCCGCCTGCCTGGGATACGGCCCTGGCATAGTCCTGGTCGAGGATATTCATGCTCCGCGTTGGCTGCTCGTCGAGCAGCATTGTTATGCCGATGAAAGGTTTTATGGCTATCTCCAGGTTTTGCCGAGGATCACCTTTTCGCAGCCTACGATGACCCTCCTCACCACGGGATTCAAGACTCGGTATACTGAACGATGGGTACCCCAAACGCTCTCGGAGTCAGGTGCTTTGCAATTATTTTCGTGCGGACTCGTTCAGGCTGCAGTATGGTCACCTGCAATCAGCATTTCAAGCACCGCCTTTTGCGTATGGAGCCGGTTTTCCGCCTGGTCGAAGACAATGGACTGGGGGCCGTCGATCACCTCAGCGGAAATCTCTTCACCCCGGTGGGCGGGCAAGCAGTGCATCACGAGAGCATCCGGACGCGCGACGTTCATGAGGTTCGCATTTATCTGGAAGCCCGTGAATGCCTTTGTCCGTTTTGCCTGTTCCGACTCCTGACCCATGCTCGCCCAGACGTCGGTATACACAACGTCGGCGTCCTGTGCGGCGTACAACGGGTCCGTCGTTATTTCGAGACGTGAACCCATCCGATTCGCCTGGGTCATCGCGTTGCCTACGATTGTCGCATCGGGTTCGTATCCCTGCGGGCAGGCAACGATCATGTTCATTCCCGTCTTCGTACAGGCCTGAATCAGGGAATTGGCCACGTTATTGCCGTCTCCCACATAGGCAAGCGTGATTCCTGCGAGGGTGCCCCGCTTTTCTTTGATCGTGAGCAGGTCGGCAAGCGCCTGGCAGGGGTGGTGCAGGTCGGTGAGGCCATTGATCACCGGGATTGAGGCGTAGCGTGCCAGTTCCTCGACAACGGCCTGGGCAAAGGTTCGGATCATGACAGCGTCGAGGTAGCGGGAGAGCGTTCGGGCCGTATCCGCAATGGGTTCCCCCCGGCCGAGCTGCAAGTCGTTCCCCGAGAGAAAGAGGGCCTGTCCCCCGAGCTGGTACATTCCCACCTCAAAGGATACCCGAGTGCGCGTCGATGATTTTTCGAAAATCATGCCGAGGGTCTTGGTTTTTAGTGGCTGGTGGAACGTGCCGTGCTTTTGAATATCCTTGAGCCACGATGAACGATCAAGGATGTATTCCACGTCACTCTTCTCAAAATCGTGAATGGTAAGCAGGTCTTTTTTCATGGTATCTCCGAATTCGTTTACCGCGGCGTCCGAGGCATTGAGAACAGGCCATGCATGTCCGCCCGGTACGAAGGAGCCAGCTCGACGATATTTTTCAAGTCCCGGTACGTGGATGCGGCCATCAATCCGCTAAAAAAAGGAACAGGCGGCTTCTTGCGAAAAGCCGCCTTTGCGATGTTATCCTGGTTATCAGCGCGTCAGCGTTTTTTTAATATCCGATCAAGGGTGTCGAGAAGAAGGTCTATCTCCTCGCCGCTGATAATAAGAGGGGGCATGAACCGTAGCACCGTGTTCATGGTGCAGTTGATCAGAAATCCCTCTTTGAGGCAGGCCGTTACGATTTCTTTTCCCTCGAAATCAAGCTCCATGCCGAGGAGCAACCCTTTGCCCCGGACATTCTTTATGAATGCGTACTTGCTTTTAAGGTCTTCCAGACCCTGCAGAAAGACGCGGCCGAGTTCTCCCGCTGACGGTATGATGATATCATCTTCGATGATCGTTTCAAGCGAGGCACTCGCTGCGGCACAGGCGAGGGGATTTCCGCCGAAGGTCGATCCGTGCGACCCGGGGGAAAAGGCCTGCGCCGCCGTGTCCGTTGTCAAAACCGCCCCGATCGCCATCCCTCCGCCAAGCCCCTTTGCCAGCATCATCACATCCGGTGTTACATCGGAGTGCTCGTACGCGAACAGGTGCCCTGTTCGTCCCATCCCTGTCTGAATCTCGTCGAGCATGAACAATAACTGGTGTCTATCGCAGATCCCGCGCAGCTCCCGGAGATATCCCTCATCGGGTACATTCACCCCGCCTTCGCCCTGGATGGGTTCCACGAGCACCGCGCAGGTATGCTCGCTCACCGCCTGCTCCACCGCGTCCGCATCGTTGAACGGCACGTACCGGAAGCCGGGGACCAGGGGCTCGAACGTCTTATGGAGCTTCTCTTGAGCCGTTGCCGCCAGCGAACCCATCGTGCGGCCGTGGAATGATCCGCGCATGGAGACGATTTCATGGCGATCCTGACGCAGGACTTCACGGCTGTATCGTCGGGCAAGTTTCACGGCTGCTTCGACTGCCTCGGTGCCGGAGTTGCAGAAAAAAACCTTGTCCGCGAAGGAATGACGCACCAGTGCCTTGGCGAGGTGTATCTGTGGTTCAATGTGGAAGTGGTTCGAAACGTGCATGAGCCGCTGTGCCTGTTTCTGGAGCGCAACGACCACGCGGGGATGGCAGTGGCCGAGATTGTTCGTCGCCACGCCTGAGACGAAATCGAGATACTCTCTCCCGTCTGAATCATAGACCTTTGTGCCGCGGCCCTTGATGAGGACGAGGGGCTGGCGCGCATAGGTATTCATGAGGTAGGTTTGAGAGTCCGTCAATATGTCTGTCGTAATCATAACAAAAAAGTATCATAACCATCTGCAAAAATCAAATACAAAATAATACGTTAGTGGCATATCTCGGCATTCATCGGTGAGGAGACCGCACGATGCATCTGTGTACTCATTGCTGTCTGCACGCTAAAGACTGGTCGCGCCGCGCCGGGTGGGCTTTCAGGTCGGTGTGGGTGGGGAGTTCCGTACCGGAAGATCTGAAGCGCACGAGGCTATCGTATCTCCGGACGGGACACCTGCATACGATAGCCGTCGATTCATGTTGCGTCTTTCAGCGGGTTCTTAACTCGCGCTTAACCGTTGGTTGGCCGATCGCGCGGCTGCGCTGCCGGGCGCGGCTGATACGGCCTTTTGCCAGTATTTCTTCGCATTTTCCGGGTCGCTGCTCAGGTCGGCATAGACGTTCCCGATTCGGAGATACAGCGTCGCGTGCGTATTTTTGTCGCTGGTGACCTTGAGGGCCGCCGTGTATGCCTTCCGTGCCCTCTTCGTATGCCCGCTCCTTCTTCTCTTTTTCGGGAGCAATTTCATTGCCGCGCCATAGTGCATGTCGCCCTTGAATACGTATGCTTCTATATACTGCGGATCGGCTGCTTTCGCCTTGTTGATCCATTTGTACGCATGAGGCATTTTCCCGATTGCATCAAAAAGCTTCGCGTAGGAGAGATAGACGGCGGGAGATCTCCGGTATCGCCTGTTCAGTACTTTGAGTTCGCGCATGGTGATCTTATACTCTCGTTTCCACGCAACGTTGCGGCTGTCCTTCAACCGTCTGACATTTTCTATACGCTCATTGACGGCCCGGATGTCCGAGTCAAGGCTCGCGCCGGTTAACGGCAGTGCCTTGAACGCATAGGCCTGTTGCTTCTGCCTGCGAGGTCTTACCCGGGGACCTGCCTGCGTCATGCTCTTTACCAACTGGCCACTCGCTATCGCGTTCGGCGTGGTTTCCTCGATGATTACAGCATCCGAGGTATTACGCTTGACTTCAGCTATTTCAATGCTGCCCATCTGGATCTTTTGTATGTCAAGGATTTCCCCTGTTTTGGGATGCTTGATGGGCAGGCCCTCTTTAAAAACGATGAAGCGCATCCCGGGTTTTACGCCCGTGCGCTTGCCGAGATCGATAAGGATCTTGTCCGCGTCCCGCACGACAATGTATCCTTCAAGCGGAAAATCCTTGATGATTTTTTCCGCCATGCGCACGACAAGGTCTTCGAGCTTGGCGGTGTTCGAACTTTTTACATTCTCTGCGGCTATAATAGAGCTGCTTTCCACTTCAATGATCCGGGCATTGACCTCCATGACTTTATGAAAAGCCATCACGGAGCCGGAGATGACAATCTTGGCGCCGAGCACCTTGCCGAGTTTTGAAGCGCTGCTTTCATCAACAAGCCCGGTGACGCCCATCTTTTGCTCTTCAAGGACTTTTTTTAATAATCTTCTCTCGATGACGTCAAATCGGCCCTCTTGAACCAGTGCCGTGATGAGCCACTCTGCGACGATTTTCCCCATATCGGCGGATTCCCGAACTTCACCCTGCACCTGGAAGTCCAAAACAGCGATCCTTACTTTTTTCGATTTGGCAAGAGCAGGATTAACAAGAGCAGAGGTAACATACAGTATCATTGCGAAGCTGAAAAGGATGTTTCTCATCGGATTCTATCCTCCTGAAATGCGGGTGGTATTGGAAGTATATTTTTCATCATCGTTATTGTGGAAAATCGGTTACGGGCTGCCTGCGTGTATGGCCCGTACGTGCCGCCCCACATAAGATGCCGATTGTATTCACATTTTTAAGCTATCATAATGTATATGAAAAAGCAAGGTAATAATCCCCTGAAGGCTGGTTTAATCAGGCCTGGGGCATATTTTTTGGATAATAGGAAATATCGTAATCGTCATACACTGCAGCCTGAAGCCGGAAGAAGAATGTTGCTAATCCATAAACGCGGAAACGTGAATTTTCCCCATCACCCCGTCATCGTTATTCCTGCGGCCGGGAGCGCCGGTGCGCCTGCGGGCATTG
>CAJHXR010000450.1_pt1 | contig 26988 bp, 28 predicted proteins | sample 9198421 | NCBI WGS metagenome assembly CAJHXR01 (sample SAMEA7708331, study PRJEB35096) | sediment metagenome | biome: marine neritic benthic zone biome [ENVO:01000025]; feature: sediment [ENVO:00002007]; material: shallow marine sediment [ENVO:03000034] sea grass bed [ENVO_01000059] ... | reverse complement strand
CTTTTTTTTCAACCGTTACGTGAGCGTGCTTGCGCCGAACGGTTCGAGCACGGCGAACAGCACGGTGACGATCCCGAACACGCTTGCCGGCGGCACGTACTACATCGGCGCGATAGCGGATTACGTGAACAACTATGTCAAGGAGTCCGACGAGACGAACAACGCGAAGGCCGGCGCTGCGATCGATATCACGACACTGTAAACAAAGGGTGCGCATCGGTTTTGCCTTTGTGGTGCACGGAAGGGCATGCACTGATGGATGTCTTTGCAAGGCCGGGGGAGACAGAATTCCTCCGGCCTTGTACTTTCCGTATTCTCCCGTCTGATCTCTGTCTGTCTTTTGTCTATCTTCTATCTATCCTCTGCTGCTCCAACTGTGCTAAAACCAACAGCGCGTTTGCGCAAAATCGCTCAATTATTTCGGTATTATTGTCCCAGCAAAATGCAATAAGTTAAAAATATCAACAAGTTAATGCTATGGCACATGTGTTGCATCATTATGCCTGAGTTCAGTAGCATGCCTTGATCAATTTCCAGCAACACTGAACTGATCGGGGGTAAATGAGGGGGAAGGAGGCAAAGGCTGCCTGGTTGCAGCGTGGAAATGCGCTTTAGCGTCACCTTTAAAGGTCGGGGAGTATAGATAGTTTAGAAACCATGCAATTGAGGTCCTTGCAGGATCATCAGAAAACGATATCGATATCATACAAAGAATCACAAAAAGGAGGAAAAAATGAAAGGTAAAAGTTTAGTAGTATTAGTACTGGCAGTGGCAATAGCGCTCGTCGGCGCGAGTGTTGTCATGGCGGCAGTCGTGAATTCGCCCCATGACATGAGGGCGTATATCACCGATGAAACGTCAACCCAGGTCTGCGTGTACTGCCATACCCCTCACCAGACATCAACCGTGACACAGGATCCCCTGTGGAATCGTACGCCGACCGGTACGGCTGCATTCGGTGTCTATGCGAGCAGCACACTTAACGCCACCGTGACTGAGATCGCTGGAAGCGGGTCGGTGTCGCTGTTGTGCATGGGGTGCCATGACGGAACCGTGGCAATCAACTCGGTATACAAACAGCCCGGTGATGGAACGCTCGGTGCGACGTTTGATGTCGCAGGGGGAGTCGTCGATGCGACTGGTGTAATCGTCTCAACCGCCGGCGGCTACGTTGGCATTGACCTCACCAACGACCATCCGATCAATTTTACCTACGATGCAGCTCTCGTCACTGCAGACGGCGGGCTCAATGATCCGACGGGTCTCACGAATGCAGTGCTCTTCGGTGGTACGGTGCAGTGCGGTACCTGTCACGATGTGCATGATAATACGGCACCACCGTTCCTCAGAGTGGCCAACACAAATTCGCAGCTGTGCACAGAGTGTCACATCAAGTAGGTTGTGTGTTTCGCGACTGTTTTGAAAAGGAGGGGGCGACCCCTCCTTTTTTTTTGGCCTCCCTTTCCGGTCTTCACCGGCTCCCGCAAAAGACCAAACGTGCGCTATCTCATTCCAGGCACGGTATGCAGCTGCGTATTGCAGGATCACAGTAAATGGGCTAGTAGAGAAAATCATCTGCTTCTGGTTGACATCTCCGGAACACCATGGTAATTTTACAAAACGAACGCGGAGTCAGGGACGGTACTTCTGGAATTCATGTATGCAGTGTATTAGTTCAGCGTGTAGTTGTATTGTGGGCAGAGTACTTATCATTCTCTAGGCAATCAAGTAAATCTTTGTATCACGGGGATTCTTCGCTGTGCCTTTAAGATAAACAGCCGATAGCGGTATGCTTTTGTGCGATATACTGACGATAAGGGATGGAGAATTGTGATGCTGAACAAAACAAGGTGTGGGCTGTTCGTTATTATTTTTGCCCTTCTTTGCGGCTGCGCCGCGACCCCTCCCACGCAGGTGCGCCTTATCTGGCCGCCCCCGCCTGAGGACCCGAGAGTGACCTTTGTCAAGAGCCTCCGGGGGGAAGGGGATTTTCAGGAAAAAAGTTTCTGGGATCGTGTTTTCGGGGCGCCCGCGAAGCAGGGTTTGCAAAAACCGTACGGCGTTTTCGCTTATCATGGCAAGGTGTACGTGGCGCTTTCAACGGGTTCCGCCGTTGCCGTCATTGATAATAAGAAACGAAAGGTAACATACATCGGGGAGCGCGGAGGGGGAAGGCTCTCCCAACCCATCGGCGTGGCCGTCGCGTCGGACGGCATGATCTTTGTTTCCGATTCGTCGCTGAATAAAGTTTTCGGGTACGATGCCCAGGGAACGCTCAAGGTGGCCATCGGGAAAAAGGGCAAATTGAAAAGGCCCACGGGCATCGCCGTGAATGATGGGCTGAAGAGGCTCTATGTCGTCGATACACGGGGCCATACGGTGTATGTATATACACTGCGGGGAGAGCCCTTGTTCCGATTCGGCAGGAAAGGTGAAGCGGACGGTGAGTTTGCGTTTCCGACGAACGTGGCCATCGACAAGAGAAACGGCAAGGTCTATGTCACCGACACCAGTAATTTCCGGGTCCAGGTATTCGATCAGGACGGAAAGTTTTTGACGAAGCTTGGTGGAATCGGCGATACGCCGGGCACCTTTACCCGGCCGAAGGGGCTCGGCATCGACAGCGAGGGGAATGTGTACGTAACTGACGCTGCCTTTAACAATGTCCAGATGTTTGATGAGAACGGCCGGCTGCTCCTCTATTTCGGGGGTATCGGCAAAAGTCCCGGCTTTTTCCTGATGCCTGCGGGGGTGTCTGTGGACGAAAAAGACAGGGTCTATGTGGCGGACTCATTGAACGGCAGGGTGCAGGTTTTTCAGTACTTCAGCGAAAAGTGGAAGAACGAAAATCCGGAAGAGTACAAGAAGTACTTTCTCGGCGAGAAGCAGGATAAAGAGCAGGGACAAAAGTAAAATACAGAAAGAAATCAATTGTCAATAGGTAGGTCGCGTGCTGTTAATGTTGGATGAGGTAAATGTATTATTTCTCGACAACTCTCCTCTCGATTTCCGTACGGTTCTTTTTTTCTCATGCGGTAATTTTGATGAACATGGAGTTTTGAGAGCAGTATCGCTCTGATTGCATGCCGCTTCTGTGATTCGTGAGGCCGCATCGCATACCGTCGGCGAGAGACAAACCCCACGGTTGGTTGAGAGCAAAGGAGCCACGCGTGAAGAGAATAATCCTGTTACTTATTATCATTTTCGTATCCCTTTCGTCACCTGCTGCGGATGCTGTCATTGCGAGGGTGAATGGCGCAGCTATTTCTTCCCGTGACCTCGAGGCAGCGGTGAATGCCCTGATACCCCGTTCTACCTATCATGGCAGCGTTTCTGAAGAGAAACGGAACGAGTTCCGGAAAAAAGCGCTCGAGAATCTGGTTACCAAGGAACTGCAGTATCAGGATGCAGTGGCCAGGGGAATGAAGCCGGGCGGGAAACAGGTAAAAGCCGGAATGAAGGAGATCAGGAAGAGATTCAAAACGAGAAAAGCATACAAGGAAGCATTGAGTCAGGCCGGCATTACCCAAGATGCGCTCAGGCAGAACGTCAGGCGGGAAGTGCTCATACAGCAGGTGATTGGGATAACCGTGACGGAGCCGGCACAGATGACCGAGGGGGCCCTCGGGGAATATTATCAGAGCAATGCTGCCAAATTCAGGCAGCCGGAAAGTATCCGGCTGCGGATCATTTCGACAAAGAACCAGGAGAAAGCACAGAGGATACTGAAGCAAGTTAAGGACGGAAAGGACTTCGGCAACCTGGCGGCCAGGGAGTCAGAGGACAATTATCGAATCAAAGGCGGAGACATCGGCTATATTCATAAAGGCAGGGTATTTCCGGAGCTTGAGTCTGCGGCCTTCAAGCTGAAGCCTGGTGAAACAAGCGGGCTCGTGAAGGCGCAGGAAACCTGGTTTATTATAAAGGTGGAAGATAGGCGGCCGGCACACCAGTTGACCTTTGAAGAGGCCAGGGACAAGCTGAAGAAAGAGCTCGAGGCCAAGAAATCAGAAGAATTAATGAAAAAATGGATTGCAGGCCTCCGGGCGAAGGCAAAGGTAGAGATTTTCTTAAAGCATTGAAAATAATTTAGACACAGATTTGCATAGAAATAATATGATTTGTAGATCATAAAAAATCAGTGTTCATCAGTGTCCAACTGTCTTAAGCCTTTGCATGCAATGCTATAGTCCGGCCTCTCTTCTCTGTCGCCTGTCTTTAAGTTTTAATACCTTGAATTTCTTCGTGTTCTTCGTGACCTTCGTGGTGAAGAAGATTTTGATTCTGGATTGCCCGGGGCAGGGTCTTTCTGTATTATTATGCTCACCCTTTGAGCGTTTATGCTCATGCGAGAGTGAAATGAAAGGTTCAGCATTTCTTAACTTATTGTAAAATATAGATAAACTCTTTTGCTTATCAGGCAGTGTTTTTGCATATTTTTGTATAGGATTGGTATGCCTATACTATGAATGGATTAATGGTAACAGTGTTAAAAAATCTCCATAAAATAATAGGTTGCACTATTTTATCTGCGGCCTCGATTGTTTTTCTGCCCGAGCCGGCCTTCCCACAGTATCGTGTGTCCGGGGTCGTTGAGTTTACCTACCACGGTACGAAAACAAAAACCGGCGATACCGTTATCGTTGATGACCAATACTGGACGCAGTATTACCGGGTGAACCTCCAGGGCCATCTCTGGGACCCTCGTTTTATGAGGTTCAACGGTGGGGTGGGGTATTCCGTCTATAGCTTCATTAAAACCTTAAGTAACGGTTCGGATACTGACAACCTTGATTACAATATAAGCACTACTTTTTTTCCGGGGAAAAAGATCTCCTGGGACCTCTTTGGGACAGAGCGTATAGAGAACGTGGAGAGCAGCGGGAGCATAACGGGTTACGATGTGACGCAGAGTTCGTATGGGGGGACACTCAGGCTCAATCTTGGAAAACGAGGAAAAGGCAATAACAACAACAGCGGAAGCTCGGCATTTTTCCCCGATATAACCCTGTCGAGGATCCATACCGAGTCCGAGTCTCTGAGTTCAACCAGTCCGCTGAACCAGGTCCGCGACGATACCAGGGCGTCTTTCTACTATGGCGCAAATTCCGCCTTCACGTTCAGTCTCGACGGCAATCTGGAGGAGTATGAAGATCTTGTCAACAGTTCTACCTATGAAAATAAGACAGCCAATCTGTTCTCAACTATCCGGATAGCTCCTGACGCCGACCTCAGACTGGACGGGCATATCACCGACCGGCAGACAGACAGCATTGCCGGGTATCTGTCCGATGAGACGACCCAGGATTATTCCCTGACCCTGGATTTCAAGAGAAAGGACGGCTTTCGGCATTACTACCGGTACAAGTTTTATAATCGGCTCGACGCAACGTCGGAGCATTCCACCCACCGGGCCGAAGCCCGTTTTCAGTATGATATCAGTAAGGAGCTGGAGCTCCATGGAGGGCTTGATTACACGCTCTCTGACTACACAAGTACGATGGAGGACCAGACCTACATCAACGGCGGTCTCAACGGGGGGCGGAGGGATGCGAAAAAGTATGCGCCGGCATTCCTGGGCCCCTTTGTCATCGATACAGGTTATGAATTAGGTGCCGGATTTACTGATTTTTCGGACAAGGTCAACCCGGGCAAGGACGGACGGGGACGATTTTACACAAACAACGTAAATCTTGGATTACGGAGCGAAGGGTGGAGGAAGGACAACCTTGCTCTCAGTTACGGCTTTAATAACAAACGGGACCACTCCCCCGTCAATAACGATAGGTGGCAGCACTCCTACCGCCTTGTTATCGATACCAGGAGGCTACCGAGGACGCTGATCCGCGGCACTGCCACCTACACGTCCCTTGACAACAGATACGAGGAGGGAGGGATTTTTCAGCCCGACACAACGCATCAGTACTTGAATGAACAACGCCGTTCTTCTGTTTATGATCTGACCGTGGATCATGTAGTCTCATCTTATATAGGCTTGCAGGCCGGCGCGTCCCGGGGACAGGACACCTCAACAGCATATACCCTTTCTTCGCTTCCGAGTACTGCTGTTTCGGAAGACGACTTGTATTATGTGGCGGCGAACATATCCTATCCCATTACCCGACGCCTTCGCTACCGCGCGCAGCTTCGGGAGGAACTCAGAATAACCGAGGCGTCCGATATCACGAACCACCAGGTAAAGATGTTTCTCGACTACCGGATTCGGCGCATTTTCGTCAAGTTCGAGTACCGGTGGAGGCAGGATATCCCCGAGAACACCGCGAGAAGCGAACAATCGTACTATTATGCGAAGCTGTCGAGGCCATTTTAAGAAGATAGACAGTTAGATGACAGACGGGAGACAGGAGAGGACAGACAGAAGAAAAAAGAAGAAAGACGGCAGACGTAAGACTGGGGCGTAAGGCGGGCCGCGTGAGGCTTAAAGGGTCTTGGAGAAGCCGGTAATCATTGCGGCGATTGCATCGGCTTCCGAGATTAAATGCTCAGCAGCTTCTTGGGAACAATAATCCAGTTTTACGGCAAGTTCAAGACAGGTGATCACTTCATAATCCGAACGGAGAGCTATTTCCAGAAATCGGGTAAACTCTTTTTTCGAGGTGGATCCGCTCCCTTCCGCTATATTGAGGGATATGGATGTTGCCGCTCTCCTTATCTGACTCGTTAATCCATAGAGCTCTTCTTTTGGAAACAATCTGCTGATTTTGTAAATTTCTACGGTATAGGCGACGGCTCGCTGATAGATTTTGAGTTTTCGAAAGTTATGCTTTTTCATTTGTTGCTAGGGTTTTGCAGCTCTTGTCCGCTTCAGTCTCTTGTCTAACAATCTGTAATCTAATCGTCTTTCTCCTGAGCGTCTCTTGTCTTTCGTCTTCTGTCTTTCATCTCTTGTCTAAACATCTGTAATCTAAACCGTCTGTCTTCTAACCGTCTGTCTTCTAACTATCTGTAGCCTCATCGTCTGTTATCTGTCTGTCTTCTAAGGACTATAGCTCGCGCGGTTTCTGCCGTTTCGCTTGGAAAGGTAGAGGGCTTGATCCGCTTTCTTGACAAATTCTTCCGGCGTGATGTCGTGGGTACCTGAAATGCCCGCGACACCGAGGCTGATGGTGACTCTGCCCTCAGTTTTTTGTTCATCCATGCTGAAAGCATGACCTTCGACGGCGCTCCGAAGGCGCTCCGCCACTTTTACCGCGTTGTGGAGCTCCGCTTCGGGCATGATCATGGCAAACTCTTCGCCGCCGTAGCGGCAGCACATGTCCGTCGAGTCACACCTGCTCTGGTTCAAAATGATTTCGGCCAGATCCTTCAGGACCGAATCTCCCGCCTGATGGCCGTAGGTATCGTTATACTGTTTGAAGAAGTCTATGTCCAGCATGATGAGCGAAAGGGGGTACCGTGTCCGCTTTCGCCGGTTTATTTCCATCTGCAGCTTTTCCTCGAACATGCGGTGATTATAGAGCCCCGTCAAGCCGTCGCGCTGTGACAGTCCCTGTATCTTTTCGAAAAGCCGGGACTTTTCGATTCCCGCGGCGATCTGGTGGGAAAGGATTGCCATAAAATCCATGTCATCGACGCTGAGACCGTACTGTACGGACGTGTCCATGCCGATGGCGCCGATCGTCGTATCATGCACTTTCAGCGCAATGCCGATATAGGAACCGCCGTTTTTTTGCTCGTCGGGAAAATGTATGAAATCATCGAAGAGTTCATAGAACGCGGCAAGGTCGTGGATGTGGAGGTGTTCGCCGCTTTCAACGATGCCGCCGGGTGTTCCCGCTCCCCGGTCCAGGATTATTTTCTGCTTGATATCCAGACCGCTGAAATAGCTGAGTTCGAGGGTGTCCTGGTTTTCTCCCACGAGATACAGGGACATGCGTTCAAAGGGAATGGTCTTTTTAATGATTCCCGCTATCTGCAGGAGCATTTCCTGGATGTCCAGGACGGAGCTAATGGTCCTTGAGATGTGATAGTGAATATAGATCTCGTTCAGCTTGTTTTCGAGCAACTGTCCCATGCTCTGCGTCTGGGCGCGCGCCTGGTCCAGCTCTGCCTCAAGATCTGCTATTCTTTTCTGTTCCTCGTCGCCGGTCATATTATTATCAGTAGTCAGTAGTCAGTAGTCAGTAGTCAGGCATCAGGAATCGGGCATCGGCAATAAGCCATCCTGTATCCTTGAAGTTTATCATTTTTGGAATTTATTTGTCATTTGAAATCTACAATCCTGCATCCGTCCTGCTGCTTTTTTCTCTGCGTCCTTTGCGGCTCTGCGAGAGACAGCATTATCTGTTTTGACATTGCATTTTTGGATTTTATTTGAACGTTGAGCTTTGACATTTGTAATTTACCGGCTTCTTCTTCACCCCTTCACCGAATCTCCCGTTCACCATTTTACTCCTCCGGCGCGGGTTGTATGGGAATCAACTTCGGTTTCTCCGGAGGGGCCTCGGTCGGCGGTGCATGAGCGGGCTTTTTCGTTTCACGGGGTGGTTTTTCCTCGGGCCTCGGTTTTGATACCGGTGCAGGCGCTGGTTTGGTCTTGGGCACCGTTGGTTTAGGCGCAGGGGTGAAGGGGAACGTAATGATGATCATCACTTTCCGGTCTTTGATCGAGAACCCGCTCCCCGGCGCCTTTGCAGGATAGGCGACGGCGCCGAGCGACTCCTCGGGCACTCCCTTTTTTATCAGGTAGGTGACGAGCGCCACAGACCGGTCTGCCGCGATGTCTATGGCCTTACTCGGCGCTGTCCTTCTCCCTCCGCGGCGCCCGGCTTTTACCGGTCTCGTCACATTCCCGATGAGGATTTCTTTGCCCTTCATGTCTCTCAGATTTTTCAGAACCGACGTGAGATTGGTGAGTGTCCGCCCGCTCCCCCTGGCGAAGGCCGCGGACCGGGGGGCATAGATGAGCTGCTCCGCTATGTTTACGACAATCCGGTCCTCTGCGGCAACGACCTCGGCCTTTCCGGCCTCGATCTCTTCATGGAGGCTCGATCGCAAAGTATCGACTGCCGGTATGAGCCAGGCTGTCCGCTCCCGGAATTTTTTCAGCTCCGCCTTTGCCCGGTCAAGGTCGGAGATGCCGCTCTCCATTCTGGCGTAGTCCACGGCCATGGGCTTGTGAATGAAGACGTAAAAATAGACTGCACCACCGGCGAGTAGAAGGACGATCAGGATGGTCGTGAATGCCTTCACAGGCTCTCCTTGGTCAGTGTTCAGCGGTCAGTGTTCAGCAGTCAGCACTCGGCATACAGCAGGCCGCTGAAAAACTGTTTTTTAACCTTTTTCTGTCATACTCGCGCAGGTCTGTTCATCCTGTTGATCCTGTCAACATGTCATTAGCTGTTTTCTTTTCTCCGTACCATCCTGCAGATCCCGTCTCAATATCTTTCCTGTCTGTCTTGTCTCCATAGTCTAAACCGTCTTTCAGTTGGTCTATTCTCGGTAGTCTAGCTTCTTCAGCGCCCCTTGAATCCGGTCGAGACCCTTGGTGATGGTCTCCATGGACGCCGCATAGGAGAGCCGGATATGCGCATCAGCGCCGAAGGCGTCTCCTGACACCAGGGCCACCTTCGCTTCTTCGAGGAGATATGACGCAAAGTCGGAAGAACCGTTGATGACCGATCCGCCCGGGGTTTTCTTGCCGAACACCGACGAGATGTTCGGAAAGGCGTAGAATGCGCCTACCGGCGTGAGGCACGACACACCCTCCATGGCGTTCAGCCGTTCCACCATGTATTTCCTCCGTTTGTCAAACTCCACGTTCATGGCCGCGAGGGCGTCCTGCGGTCCCCGGAGCGCTTCGACGGCCGCCTTCTGCGAGATGGATGTGGGATTCGACGTACTCTGGCTCTGGATGTTCGCCATGGCCGTGATGACCTCTATGGGGCCCGCGGTATAACCGATGCGCCATCCCGTCATGGAATGGGACTTTGATACGCCGTTGACGACGAGGGTACGGTCCTTGATCTCACGTCCGAGGGAGGCTATGCTGATATGCTGAAACCCATCGTAGATCAGTTTTTCGTAAATTTCGTCGGAGATGACAGTGATCCCGTGTTCGATGGCGAGGGCGGCGATGTCTTCCAGCGTCTGCCTGCCGTACGCCAGGCCGGTGGGGTTCGACGGGCTGTTCAGGATGAGGGCCTTGGTCTTTCTGGTCAGGGCCTTCTTGAGTTTGTGTGCCGTGAGGGTGAATCCCTCTTCCTCCGTTGTCTCCACGATAACGGGCTTCGCGTCATTCAGGAGCACCTGGTCAGGGTAGGATACCCAGAAGGGAGAGGGGATGATCACCTCATCACCGGGATCAAAGAGCGCTTCGGCGATGGTATAGAGGCTGTGTTTCGCGCCGCAGGAGATGATGACCTGCGATGGTTCGTAGGCGAGGCCGTTGTCCTTGTTAAACTTCTCGACGACGGCCTCCTTCATCTCAAGCGTTCCCGCAGCCGGCGTGTATTTGGTGAATCCCGCCTGGATCGCCTGTATCGCTGCCGCCTTGATGTTTTCCGGTGTATCGAAATCCGGCTCTCCCACGCCGAAATCAACGACATCGATCCCCTGGGCTTTCATGGCCTTGGCCTTTGCCGCCGTTGCCAGGGTGGGAGACGGTTTGATGGACGAGGCCCTTTTTGCTATTCCCATTCCTTAGTGAATCCTTTCTAAGAAAAGAAATGTGGCTCTTTACTCAGTTATGAGTCAAATTCTTTTCAAAATGTAAACAAAATGCGGCCACAAAGGCACTAAGACACAAAGTAAGGCATGAAATTGAGCCCCAAACCAAGACACTAAACTACTTTTGTTTTTCTTCGTGCCTTCGAGTCTTCGTGGCAGATTTTGGTTCCGGCTAGTCCGGGTTAGGGATTATAGACTTCATTCGCCCCCTCGGGAAGCAGGTTTCCATGCATTTCTTCGAATCCGACAGAAATCGAAATAACCGGTAACCTATTGATTTTTTAGCATAGAAGCCCGCCAAAGTCAAATTAATTCTGAGAAATTGTCGCGATTCCTGAGCACTGACAGCTGAATTATCATAGCCGAAGGAGGTGAAAGGGGAAAGGGTGAGAGAGAAACGGAGAGTAAATCGCAAGCCGGAATTTCATGAAAAGCCCAACGCAGGACGTCTTTTCCCCATTTCCCCGTTGTTCCTCGCCATTTCTCCTGAGAAGGGTCTGTCCGTGAGCCGATGACTCTGGAGGTACTGCGTTTTATCGCACGACGAAATTGGCAGTTAACCAGAAGCAGAGACATTACTCCAGGAACTCCATCACGGCGCTGTTCCATCCTTCCGGGCCGATGCCCTCTGCCCTGTGCAGGCGATGCAACGTGATCCTGGCGTCGTACGACCCGTCGGGCTTTTGGACCAGGATAGGAACATCGACCTTTACGAACATGGAAAGATCATTCGGGCTGTCGCCCAGGGCCATGGTACGGATACTATCGAGCTTCGTACGGTAAAGCCCTTTCAGCGACGAGACCGCCTTGCCCTTGTCGCTCGCGCCGAGGATATGCAGGAACTGCGCGTGGGTGATCTGATACCCCTTGTTGCGGATTGCCCTGACAACGTCCTCCTCATCACCTGTCTCGATGATGAACGGCTCATCGTACTCCCGCTGCTTGGCAAGCCCGGCCTCTTCCACCGGCAGCCCTGTAACATTCGCCAACTCATCAACGTTCATATCACCAAACCCCTTCAGGGTTATGCCGAGCTCCACGGCGATCCGCTTCAGGATAAAGCGGAGCCGTTCGTAGGGCGCGCCGAGTGCGATGACGCGGTACTGGCCGTGCACGAAGGAATGGGGAAAGGGAAAATCAAAATATCCCTCGGGGATGTATATGGCCCCGCCGTTCTCCGTGATGAAGGGGTGGCGGTTCCCGAGCTTCTCCCGGTAATACTCGATCTCCGCCCGGGTCTTGCTGGAGCAGCAGATGAGCGGGATGCCCAGCTCCTCGATGCGGCGCAGCGCCGGCATGGCCGGGGCGAAGGATTTCGTCGCGTTGTCCAGCAGCGTTCCGTCGAGGTCGGTGAAGATGAGGGTGTGCACGTAAGAAGACTCCGTGAATGAAAATGTCAAAGTTCAAAATCCAAAGTTCAAATGAATTTCAAAACACCAAATTTCAAAAAAAAGAATATTGAGCATGTTACGCCTGGTCTATCTCGCTGGCTCATATTTTTCGGCTCTCTTGCCTGGTAGTTTTTTCAGCTTTGAAATTTCTAATTATGCATCCTGAATTCTGCATCTTTTTTTCCGTTCTCCGCGCGCTCCGCGGCTCTGCGAGAGATATCTTTTTTTGCTTTGACAGTGCTTTTTTGGAATTCATTTGAACTTTGAGCTTTGACATTTGAAATTTATTTAATCAGTACTATCTGTATGTCCATCACATTCGTCTTCGTGGGGCCCGTGACGAGCAGGTCGCCGAGGCGTTCGAAAAACCGGTACGAATCGTTCCGCGCCAGAAATTCCCGGGGGTCCAGGCCGAGCGCCTTCGCCCTGCCCAGGGTCTCTCCCGAGGCAAAGGCCCCGGCAGCGTCTGTGGGCCCGTCTGTTCCGTCCGTTCCTGCCGACAGAAACAGGACGTTTTTCAGACCTCCCAGTTCCATGGCAACGGAGAGGGCCATCTCCTGGTTTCTGCCGCCTTTGCCGTCGCCCTGTATGGTCACGGTCGTCTCGCCACCGGCCAGGATACAGGCAGGAGGGGAGAGGGGCATTGACGTTTCCCTGATCTCCCGGGCAATGGCAGTAAAGACCTTCGCGATTTCCCGCGCTTCACCGGTGAGGCTTGAAGTCAGCGTCATGCAGGTGAAACCGAGGGCCACGGCCTTTTCACGGGCCGCCGCCAAGGCCTGGCGATTGTTGCCTGTGATAAAATGCTCGACTGACGTGAAAACAGGATCACCGGCCTTCGGCGTCTCAGGTCTTTTCCCGTCAATTCCCTCCTCCAGGACCCTTCGGACCGTCAACGGAACTTTATCAAGGATAGCGTATTTTTTCAGGATTGAAAAGGCCTCGTGATAGGTGCTGCTGTCCGGCGCCGTGGGGCCCGAGGCGATCACATCGAGGGGGTCGTTGATCACGTCTGAGAGGATCAGCGTGATGATCGTCGCCGGCGCGGCAGCAGCGGCAAGCCTGCCGCCCTTGGTGCGGGAAAGGTGCTTTCGTACGGCATTCACTTCCTGGATGTTCGCTCCCGAGGCGAGGAGCAGTTTCGTCGTTTCCATCTTGTCGTCGAGGCTGATGCCTTCGGCAGGGGAGACGAGGAGGGCCGACCCGCCGCCCGACAGCAGGCAGAGGACCAGTGTTTTGTTGTTCAAGCCGGAGATGAGATCAGTGATCTCCCGGGCAGCCGCCACACCGGCTGCATCCGGCAGGGGATGGCCTGCCTCCCTGATCTGTATTCTGGAGAGCGCGTCGGCATGACCGTACTTCACCACCACCAGGCCCGCGGAGATGCGGTCTCCGAGGACCTCTTCCACGGCCCGGGCCATGGGCGCCGTGCCCTTGCCTGCGCCGATCACGATTATTCTTTCATAGTTGTCAAGGTCGTATTCAGCATTGTCCACGAGGAGGGTCGTGCCTGTCAGGGAGACATGGGCATGCACGCAGTTGTACGGGTCCACTGCGGTGAGCGCGTGCCGGAAAATTGCTTCTGCTTGCTTTTTAAGCTCCTTTGACGACATCAAAAACAGTATAGCATACAATATCTCCGATTTAAACTCTCTTAATCATGTATCCTGAATCATGCATCGGCACCATGCATCCGGTATCAGGTATCAGGCATCGGGCATCTGTTTTTTTGAATTTTGTTATGTTGAAATTTATTTGGCATTTGGGCTTTGTCATTTGGAATTTCTGCACATGTATCCGGCATCCGGCATCATGGATCTGACCTACGGCCATGACTACAACGGCAACATCACCGGCATCACCAACAATAATGACGCCACCAAGAACAAAACCTATACCTACGATCCGCTTGACCGCCTGAAGACAGCGGCATCCACCGGCCTGTGGGGAAGCCTTGAGTGGACCTACGACGGGGTAGGGAACAGGCAGACGCAGACAGAAGCAGCAGGTACGGGTACCTATACATACCAGCCCGGGACGAACAAGCTTGCCAGCATCAGCGGTGCACAGACCGCGTCGTTCACCTATGATCCGAATGGCAATACGGACACGGAGAGCACTACCAGAGATTTTGTGTATAATCAAAACCAAAGATTAATTGCCGTCGTTGACAACAGCATAACGCAGGGTGAGTACGTCTATAATGGCAATGGGCAAAGAGTAAAAAAGACTGTAAATGGCATAGCAACTGTATTCCACTATGATCTGCAAGGAAAACTGATTGCAGAGTCAGATGTCGGTGGAAATATTACTGCAGAATATGTATACTTGAATGGTAGTCCACTGGCAAAGCTTGAGGGAGCGAATACCTACTACTATCACAACGATCACCTCGGCACACCGCAGAAGATAACCGATGCAAGTGGCGCTGTTGTTTGGGAGGGAGAATTTAAGCCCTTTGGGGAAGCGATTAGTGTAACGGGGATTATTACGAATAATTTGAGGTTTCCAGGGCAATATTACGATTCAGAAACTGGCTTGAACTATAACTATTTCAGGGACTATAATCCGGTGATCGGAAGGTATATTGAGGCGGATCCGATAGGGTTAGCTGGCGGAGATGTTAATGTATATCGGTACGTAATGAATAATCCTAATAGTAATATTGATCAAGATGGCCTTCTGTGCAGAAACAAGAATTCTGCTAACGTGCCTATGGGAGCGTGGACCGGAACGGATATGCCGACGGGTGAAGCTCTTGCCGCGCTCGCTTGCATTGAAAAATGTGTAGGAAAAGGTCTTCCTTGGTTACCATTCCCTCAGGATAATGGTACATCATGTTCGCCTTATGATTTAAAAATTACTGGTGGCAGTGAATGTACACCGTCTGGTACCCACCTACCAGGCTCAACACCTGGTAGCAGGCATTGCACGAATCAAGCTTTTGATCTTCCCCCATCTGCTAATAATAAGAAATTACTATGCTGCGCAAAGAAATGCGGAGTTACCTTTATTTTAGATGAAGAAAGTCATCTACATTTTCAAACTAGAGGGGGCGGCGGTCCCAAAAATATGCTTCCAGACGACAAAGACTGCTGCCCAAACAAATAAAGGGGTAACTGGAAATGCGTCTAAAAAGAATTGTCATCACATCGTTGTGTTTAATTATATTTCTGAGCATTGTGAGTCAAGCCCAAGATGCGCCTCCCAACGTTCCATATATACAACACAACGTTTGTCCATTTGAGTGCTGTCAATATGGTAAGTGGATAGCAAGGTCAGGATTGACAGCCTACAAAAAAGAAGACGGCAGCTCGTCCATTGCTTTCACCATTAAACTAGGCGAACAATTTACTGCTATTAGGGGGGACGTTCACATAGTAAAATTAGGACTCGTTATTCTTAAGAAATCCTTTGACAATTATGCAAAGGACGATAAAGTTTACATTTTATCGTACAGAGGCGAAGGGGTCTATGATCTGTGGTACAAAGGCAAGGTGCTTAATAGCGAAGATAATTTTTGGGAAAATAGCGTGTTGATGCAGTTACCTAAAATGATATGGTGGGTCTTAGTTGAAAGCAAAAATGGTAAACAAGGTTGGTTAAAGCTGGAAAATATTAGTGAAAGTGGTTTTCGAATTGAAGAAAAAATAGATGGAATGGATTCGTGCAGCTAAGGAACCATAGAGGGTTACACATTTTAAGAACACTGTTGAAAGAAAAGATAATCCGAGGCGAGGAATGATAATTTTCTCGCTTTTTTTGGTGAAACCGGTCTCTAAATTACAATTACTTCAGGGACTACAATCCGGTCATCGGGAGGTATGTCCAGGCGGATCCGATAGGAATACAGCGCGGAACAAATCATCTCTTTACGTATACCCGTAATAACCCAATAAACTATGAGGATCCCGATGGAACTTTGGTGATTGAGATTGGTACTGTGGTAATTATAATCACTGCAGCTCTTGCTGTAAAATTCTGCTATGATTATTATAAATGTATGAAGGCATCGAATCTTGCGCATGCAAAGGCCTTAGAGATAAATGCAAAATATCCATTACATGAATCGAATAAAGCGTGTCTATAATTTCAAAAAACTAAAGAATGGCAAAAAGTGATGAAGTTGTGCCCAGCTGTTGCAATTGACTCTTATACCCAATAGGAGACTTTAGAAATATGGGACTAATATTTTATCTTGGCGCGGCGGTATTTTTTAGCATTATTGGATTGCTTTGTATATTGGTACCTCAAAAAATATTAATCGCAATAACTAAATTTAAGGAGATTCATGTAAGAATTATTGGTATTATTGTGATTTTGATTATGCTAGTAATTTTTTTTCAACTTCTCACTGTAAGTTCGCTAGTTAATATAATAAATACTTTTGGTAATGGGGGGAGCTAGAGAGGAGCAACTACGTGGCCGTTGCTGCAGGAACCGTATACTCATCAGTTGCGGCCCGGCAAAGCCGCTTAGATAATTTACCCCACTTTCTTCCCCTTCTCACTTCCCAGGAATGCATCGAGTATTTGCACGATCTGCTTCCACGCCATTGGCATGGCAGGCCAAAACCTTCTGCGGCGGGAGTTTCTCCACCTGGCTGAAACGGAATCGCTGGAACGATCGGCTATGACAATCAGTACCGCATTACGTCGATAACTACTGGGTCGGTGATGAATCTCAGCTATGCTTCTTATGATTCCAATGGAAACATCACTGCCATCAACAACGCTCTCGATGCGACGAAAAATAAATCGTTCGGCTATGATGCGCTTGACAGACTCACGAGCGGATCGGGATCATGGGGATCACTCTCCTGGACCTACGACGGAGTAGGGAACAGACAAACACAGACCGAAGGTGCAAGTAGCAGCACTTATGCATATCAGACAGGGACGAACAAGCTGACGGGAATCACCGGCGCACAGACAGCGTTGTTCACCTTCGATCCGAATGGCAACACGGACACCGAGAATACGGCGAGGAATTACGTCTATAATCAGAATCAAAGACTGATCTCTGTCGTTGACGGTGGCAATACAAAAGGAGAGTATACCTATAACGGCAACGGTCAGAGGGTGAAGAAGACCGTGAATGGAGTGACCACAGTGTTTCATTATGATCTGCGCGGCCAGCTCATCGCCGAGTCCAACAATTCTGGCTCAATTACTGCTGAATACGTTTATCTCAACGGCCAACCGTTGACAAAAATAGAAGGATCTGTGGTATATTATTACCACAACGACCATCTCGGCACTCCCCAGAAAATGACGGATGGGACAGGGCAGGTCGTGTGGGAAGGGGAGTTCAAACCCTTCGGCGAGGCTATCACTGTCACCGGGTCAATCACGAACAACTTGAGATTCCCAGGGCAATATTATGATTCAGAAACCGGGTTGAACTATAACTACTTCAGGGACTATAATCCGGTTATTGGGAGGTATGTTGAAGCGGACAGGTTAGGAATTCTCGGCGGTGAAAATCATTTGTACAATTATTCAGATAACCGTCCGCTGTTGTTGGTAGACCCACTAGGATTGGCACCTGTCAAATGCTGTCCTGACGCGGATTTATCGGATGGAGAGTGCTGCCAACGTGCAGCAACGGCGGGGTTGTTTGCTCAACCGGGTGGAGGCAAGGCTGGTGGCATAGTAATCTGCTGCGGGGGAAGAAAAGTTGCATGTGCTGATAAAGTGACTAATGGCCCTGGCAAATCGCAGATTTTAAAATGTCTTGTCAAGCACGAGGAGAAGCATTTCGATGATGTAAATTGTAACTCATGCTCACTTGAGCGGCCCCCATATGCTCCAGGACGGTCCCAAAGTTCGGGGGAGTGTGAGGCAAGCAAAATCTCAGTGGCGTGCTTACGAGCGTCCAAATCAGAGTGTAGAGGAAATTCTGCATGTATTGCAAGAATTGACGCACGAATTCGGCAGATGATAACGTACGGGAATTCATTCGGTTCTTGTCCTGGTCTTGAGTAATCAAGCTGGAGGTAAGTATGCGAGGACTAATGGTGTTTGCTGGGATAGCTTTAGTGCTGACAGTTATTGCCTGTGCCATAGCAAATCCGAAGAAGGAGGATAAGTGTCAATTACCCAAGATGAGTCAGCAAGAACTCATCAAGGTTGTTGTCACTGAATTTCGTGGCCGGGGATCAGATTTTGAGCCGACATCTGAGAACGCACGGTTTGATTTCGCTGAAAAAGAGTGCGATCATCTCGTAAGGATCACCTTCCTTCCTGAGCGTCCTGGTGGTTTTGAAATATATCGCATTAGCCGGGATGGCAAGATAGTTGAGTATATTCCAGGACATTAGTGGACAATTATTCTGAATCTGCTTTGTGAAAAAACAAAATACTCATTACTACTACAACGTGGACCGTAGAGGGCACCCATTAGTCGCGGCCTGGCAATGCTGCATAGTTTTCCTACCCCACCTTCTTCAGCTTTTCCCGTTCGAGGAATGCATCGAGGATGTAGATGATAAACGCGATACCGGATGCACGATGCCTGATGCCTGACAAAAGATGAAAGACGCATCAGGAATGACCAATCCATCGGCGGCGAGAGTTTCTCCCCTTTAACTGCTTGACTTACGTTTCATTCAATGATTAAATAGCTCTGTAACTACAAATACGATCTTTCACAATCGAGGCGAAATCAGGGCAGGGCAGCGTCCGGCGGATCATCAGAAAACACGCATGGATAAAGGCTTTTCCCTTAACAGCCGAAAGTGACGTACCGGATTGTTAGGGACTATAATCCGGTCATCGGGAGGTATGTACAGGCGGATCCGTTAATGGATTTGATGAAGCTAAATAACAACCAAAATAAAACAGAAATTCTCAGAAGCTATTTTAGATATTTTGCTGTTGCAGGTTCAAAACAGGCTGATGAAATTAAATCATACTTATCTGGAGAGTTAATGAAAATTAATAAGACTGAAGCCTTCAGTAAAAATAATGTGGAGAAAAGAGCTTATGAAATATTAAGTGTCTTTGCTATGCTTAGATCACCGGCAATTTTGCACACGTACTCATATAGCAACCAAAACTCGCTTAGATTTTATGATCCAATGGGCTTGATGTCATGCAATGAACAATGCCAATGGTTATGTGGTGCTGGGTGGGTACTTGGTGGTGCAGTTGTTTGTGGAGTTGTTGTTGGAGCTACTACTTTCGGAACTGCCTCTGCTGTCTGTGCTCTTGCTGGTTATGGACTTAGTAAATTACATTGCGACAGTGTTTGCGGGACCATGTGCTGCTCTTGATGTATTTAAACAAAAAATATTGAGCGTCTTAGCAGTATTAAATGACAGTGACGGGGATATTTACTTATGAAGAAAATAACTTATACATTGTTTGCAATGGGTTTGATTTATGTAATACTTGAATCTCTAATAATTTTACTAAAAAAAGCAGAATACCAGGACAAAGTCTATTTGACGCTCGGAGTTATTCTGTTGCTTGTGTCTGGGATGCTCTATCTGTACGAAAAAAAACGACGACAAGGGGGATTGTAGAGGGTCACCCATTAAGAGGTTCCATCAAGAGAAAAAGATACTACAAGGCGAGAAAATTACTTTCTCGTCTTTTTTGTGGCAACGGTCAGCGGGTGAAGAAGGTGGTGAATGGCATAACCACGGTCTTCCACTACAGCCTCAGCGGGCAGCTTATAGCAGAGTCAGATGCAGGGGGCACAGTTACGGCTGAATACGTGTATTTGAACGGAAATCCCCTTGCCAAGATCGAGGGGAGCAATGTATACTATTACCACAACGATCATCTCGGGACGCCGCAGAAGATGACCGATGGAGCCGGTGCCGTTGTCTGGGAAGGGGAGTTCAAGCCCTTTGGCGAGGCCATCTCCGTCACCGGCACGATCACGAATAACCTGAGATTCCCTGGGCAGTACTATGACGCAGAGACGGGGCTGAACTACAACTACTTCAGGGACTATAATCCGGTCATCGGGAGGTATGTGCAGGCGGATCCGATTGGATTGAGGGGCGGACTGAATCTTTATGCATATGTCGATGGCAATCCCGTCATGGCCTTAGATCCAAACGGATTACATATTGCGGGTCAATATGAAAGTCCTTACCATTTGTACTATGATAGTCAACCTAAGCCTGGAGATAAGTGTGGAAGCTGTGATGTAGGCAAGATATTAAAATGCATTTGGGATAACAGGTGGAGCACACCAGATGAAACTATGAATTTCACGAAGTGTACCGTGTCCCTGATGACCGCGTATAAGAAGAAAGATGTCTCAAGGATAGACCTTGATGCGTGCTATGACGTTGCTGCAAGCATTGTATTCTCAAAGTGCTTTAAAGATGGTTGTGATGAAGGTGTCATTGATAAGTGCGGAAAATGCATAATAAAGTAAAATATTATTTATTTGAGGATTCGCATGATAAAGGAATTAGCAGAGAATCTATTTCTGGTCGTTAGGATGCCGAAAAAGTTATTTGCCTCGTTAGCAGGAGGCCCAGATGTAATGGGTGCTCTGCTAATTATAACAATAATGGGAATATTGTATGGTTTGCAGGGAGTATTGCATCCAGATACAGTGCAAGTGTGGGGTAGTATCGATAACTTGGGCAGCATATCTATTCTGCTATATGCTGTATTGGTTGCAATTACAAGTACGGTAAGGGCAATAATCGGTCTAAGTTTGCTTGCACTTTGGATTAAAGTGTGGCTAAGGTTCCTTCATGTTGAGTTGAAATATGCAAATATTTTTTCCATTGTGCCTTATGCATTAGTGCCAAACTTAATTTTTTTGAATGTCATTAAGTTGTTGTGGCCGGATATAGTTATGGGCACTCAAAAGGATGCCATAACACAGCCCTCTTTTTACAAAACGAGTTTTGCCCATCTCTTTTCTGGACTTGAGCAAAGCCATGAAAGATTATACTATCTGCTTGGAAATATAGAATTGTTTGGTCTATGGAGTTTCGTATTACTTGTGATTTCTATTGCGATTGCAGGAAAAATTACTTATCAGAAAAGTTTCTTAATAGTATTTGCTCCATGGTTATTAATCATAGCACTAATCCTTTCAAGCATGTAACTTTGGAGTTCAAAGCTTTTGGCGAGGCCATCAGTGTTACTGGCACGATCACAAACAATCTTCGCTTCCCCGGACAGTACTTTGACGAAGAAACCGGACTGCACTATAATTACTTCAGGGACTACAATCCGGTCATCGGGAGGTATGTGCAGGCGGATCCGATTGGGATTAAAGAAGGACAGAATCATCTTTATAGCTATGTGGAAAATAAGCCTGTTAATCTGGCCGATCCTAAAGGATTGGATGTGTACCCGCCGCCTGGAGACGAAGAGGAAATAATAATAGATTGGCCGGAAATAATTGATAGCCCATGCAAGAGAAGATGCTACACGATTGCTCAGCTTCACCATTTATGCAAATTGATCCCTGCGGCTGGTTATGCATGTACACCTGTTGGCTGGCTCTTTGCTCGTGCATGTATACAATCCTTTTGTGAGTGTAACGACTTGACCATGCCGGATGATTTTACGGGGTCGTAGGAGATAATATATATGAAATCAAGTCCAAAGTGTCCAGCGTGTAACGGCTCAGTGCAGCGTGTCTATGAAGGAACATATACAAAACTTCTAGGATTTATTCTCTTGCTTGCATCCATTGTATTGATTTTTCTGGCAGGAATTAGTGGGGGTTATGCTTCCATGGTAGTACTGCTGTTGTGTTTTCTGGTTTTTATTATAGACTACAAGCTCCCCAAACGCTATAGGTGCACATCATGTGGCAATGAATTCAATTACCCTGTGTCGGCAAGAACTGAGAACAATAAGACATGAACGAAGCCGCAGGACAGATGGGTAGAGTGCTAGCCGGTTAAGCGGCGCAATCAAAAAAATATATTCGATGGCGAGAAAAATGCTTTCTCGCCTTTTTTGTTGCAACGGCCAGCGGGTGAAGAAGGTGGTGAATGGCATCACCACTATATTCCACTACAACCTGAGTGGACAGCTCATCGCAGAGTCAAATAACGGTGGAAGTATTACGGCGGAATATGTATACTTGAATGGTAGTCCTTTGGCGAAGATCGAAGGGACAAATACCTATTATTACCACAACGACCACTTAGGGACGCCTCAAAAACTGACCGATAGCACTGGTCAAGTGGTGTGGGAGGGAGAATTTAAGCCCTTTGGGGAAGCGATCAGTGTAACGGGGACTATCACGAACAACATGAGATTCCCTGGGCAGTACTTTGACGCAGAAACAGGGTTGCACTACAACTACTTCAGGGACTATAATCCGGTCATCGGGAGGTATGTGCAGGCTGATCCGATTTTTGAGATTCTGGATATTTATCGTGAAATATTTACAGTAAGTATTAGCGATAAAAAAATAATGCGACATACAACGCGCAAGCGAAAACAAATGAGCAGAATGATTCTTGCACACTTTTATAAAATAAATCCCACAAATTCACATAAATATTTATATGCTCGGCAAAATCCGATCAGCTATATAGACATAAGCGGTTTGAGTTCGTGCCACACGGTATGTAATGTAACGTGCAACTTACTATGGTACACATTTGCATACGGTGCTTGTGGTTTAACGACTGGTCCGGCAGCATTTATCTGTGGAGCTGCACTGACGACTACGGCCTATTTTCATTGCACTACAATGTGTGATGATCTCTGTGACCCAAACAATAATACATGTGATGATGATGAGCGGGGTTGGCCATATGATATTGATATGGATGATATATAAATGCGCTGTAATGAGAACTTAAGGAGAAAAAATGGCAGATAAAAAAAGTTTGCAAGAGATAAAACCTCATTTCTGGCGTTATGTCGTCACAAGCAGTCTGCCCTTTTACGCTGGTCTGTTTTTTGGAGCATTACTCCTCTATCTGTTCAAGGGAAAATTTTCTTATGAAATTTTTGTCGGATCATTAATTGCTCTTGCAATTGTTTCTATCTTTTTTGCATTGCTGAGAAAGGATCATTATCGCATTACGATAGATAGCCAATTTATATCAGGGCCGGTTTCGGGAGCAAAGAGAATAACTATCAATAGGCAAAGTATCGATAGGAACAAAACATTAGCGAACCGGCCGATGATACATAGAATATTCGGCTACGGCTTGATATGGTCTTTGGAAGGAGGAAGAATTTATCTAAGCTATCATATGTTTACAAAAGAGCAAAGAAATAGAATACTAAGAGAAATAGCAATAGAATTATAGCTGAAGCTGGTAGGCCGGGTTTGTCGCAGCGCAATCCGACATTTTTTGACCACCTCGGGGACGTTGATGCATTTAGTGCAAAACGCTTGACAAGAGAGAGTTGTTGGAATAGAATCGCCCCATGCCACGCCAAGCCCGACTCGATGCTCCCGGCGCCCTGCATCACGTCATGGTGCGGGGGATTAATAAGGCTGATATCTTCATCGACAGCCAGGACAAGACCCGATTTCTCGAACGGCTCGCTGAAAATGTCAGTCAAGGGAAGTGTACGGTCTTTGCCTGGGTCCTCATGACCAATCATGTCCATATCCTATTTAAAAGCGGCAAAGACGGAATCTCAACGGTAATGCGCAAGCAACTCACCTGGTATGCTCAATATTTCAACCGCCGCCACAACAGGACCGGGCATCTCTTTGAAAATCGTTACAAGTCTATCCTCTGTGAAGAAGACGGCTATCTTCTGGCCCTCATTCGTTATATTCACTTAAACCCCATCAGGGCAAAGATCATTCAAAGGATAGACGAATTAGACCGGTATCCATGGACCGGCCACCGAACAATTATAGGCAAGTCCGACAATCCCTGGATGGATAGAGATGCCGTGCTGTCCGAGTTCGGCAGTACTCGAAAAAAAGCAACCCTTCACTATCGCCCGAACACAAAGGGGACGTTGTTTCTATGCTTGCTTTCCACTTGACACGAGTACCTTCTTTCGATAGAATCGCATCATGCCGCGCAAAGCCCGCCTTGACGTACCCGGAGCATTGCATCACATCATCGTCCGGGGAATAAACAAATCTCCGATCTTCAAAGACGATCAGGACAAGATCCGATTTCTCGAACGGCTCGCTGAAAATGTCAGTCAAGGGAAGTGTACGGTCTTTGCCTGGGTCCTCATGACCAATCATGTCCATATCCTATTTAAAAGCGGCAAAGACGGAATCTCAACCGTAATGCGCAAACAACTCACCTGGTACGCTCAATATTTCAATCGCCGTCACAAAAGGACCGGGCATCTCTTCGAAAACCGTTACAAATCTATCCTCTGTGAGGAAGATGACTATCTTCTGGCCCTCGTTCGTTATATTCACTTAAACCCCATCAGGGCAAAGATCATCCAAACGATAGACGAATTAGACCGGTATCCATGGACCGGTCATAGAACAATTATCGGCAAAGCCAATAATCCCTGGATGGATAGAGATGCCGTGCTGTCCGAGTTCGGCAGCACACGAAAAAAAGCAACCCTTCACTATCGTAAGTTTGTCCGGGAGGGGGTCGAAGAAGGTCATGATTCCACGCTCACTGGTGGCGGGCTGGTCAGAAGCCAGGGTGGCTGGTCGCAAGTTATGGCCATGCGCAGACGGGGACAGAAAGAAGAATACGATGAGCGGATACTGGGGAGCGGCGATTTTGTTCATGCTATCGTTCAGGAAGCAGAAGAAAAGCAACTTCGTCAGATAAAGTATAAACTAAGCGGGAAAACGATCCAGAAGATCGTCGAAGAAGTGTGCAAGGACCGGGGGGTAAACCAGTTGGAACTGAAGGCCGGTGGGAAGCGGCTGAGCGTCAGCACCGCTCGATCTATGGTTGCCTATCGATGTCGAGAAGAATTAGGAACTTCGGCCGCGGAGATCGCCAGGCATCTTGGTGTGAATACGTCGTGCATAGTACGGTCAATCGAGCGTGCGGTGAAGGGTAGCAAGCTAAGGAAAGGAAGGCAAGCATAGAAACAACGTCCCCCAAGAATGTGCTCTGAGGGTGTGTAATGATATCAAATAATGGTTGAAATGATATCATCTATATGGTATAGTTATTTCAGAATCTGAATGGACAGGAGGTGGGTCATGTCGCGTACGATAATCGATATTCAGGACGACTTGCTGCGAAAAGCGCAGAAGATGACGGGAATCAACAAGAAAGTGGAGATTGTCAACTACGCCCTGAAGCGACTGCTCGAACAAAAGGAAATTGAACGGGTCTTGGAGTTGCGCGGTAAGGTAAAATGGGAAGGCAACATCGAGAGAATGAGAAGGGACCGCCGTGGTTCTCGTTGATACTTCCATCTGGATCGATTTCCTCCAACATCCCGCCTCACAACATGCCGACAGGCTCGAAGACCTCATCAGAGAACATAACCGGGCCACTGTATGCGGTATCATTCTCCAAGAGGTGCTCCAAGGGATACGGGATCGCAGAAGCTACACTGCAGCGAAAGAACGGCTGACGAATCTTCCCTATCTCGACATGAACATGCAAGTTTATCTTGAAGCTGCATCGCTGTACCGATCACTGCGAGCGCAGGGAATAACGGTGCCATCTGCAGATACATCGATTGCGGCGCTTGCGATTCTCAATCGCATCCCACTCTATACCAGAGACCGACATTTCGGCGTTATTGCTGAGCTCGGTGGACTAGTTCTCTATTCGTAAGTTTTCCTCATCTCAGATTATCATCAGCTTCACCCTTGTTACGCTCAGGATTAAGTGTCCTGAAGTCGTATTACGCTTATCGGTTGCCTTCCAGCGTTGCCTTATATCTCATCTTTCCCCTACCTGCAACTGAACCATGAACCAATGCGGGCATATTTGTACAGACGCGGCAGTTCTCTTGTAAAATCAACGGAATCGCTGTTGCAAAGGGGCGCAAAGTGTGCTACACTTTTCCTGTTTCTGGAGGTCTGATGATCGGTTTTCTCCTTCGTTGGTCTGTTAATTTGCTCGCCCTGGTGACGGCAGGGACTCTCATCGATGGCATCATCATCGAGAGCATTCCGATGGGCATTCTGGCCGCGGGCCTCCTGGGCCTTGTGAATGCCGTGCTCAGGCCTGTCGTGCTTCTTCTCACGCTCCCGATCAATTTCCTGTCTCTCGGGCTCTTTACCCTGGTGATCAACGCGCTCCTGCTGAAACTCGTTGCCCAGCTGGTGGACGGGTTCATTATCGAGACCTTCGGCGCGGCGTTTCTCGGCGCCCTCGTGGTCAGCGTCGTGAGCTGGGCGCTGAACCTCTTTGTCGGCGGCGACGGGAAGGTGGTGTATATCAAGAAGGTGGAGCGGAGAGACGGCGGGAACTGATAGGGGAGAGGGATTGATCCCGCGGTCCCGCTTTGGCGGGGCGGGATGTCGCGTTATCTCGTCCCGACATGTCGGGATGCCGGAGGGGCTCAACAGGATGAGACAGTAAAAAAAAAAAAAAAAAGGGATTCATGAAATCTGTATAGACAGGACGGACAAGACACGAACAACGAAAGAAATCATAAAAGACTGTCAAGAAGGGATTCGCAGGATAAAAAAAAAGAATGAAGCAGCTTTACTTTCCGTATCCGTGTAAATCTGCGGCTACCTGTTGTTTCGAGGATCATAGTACACGCCTGGATTTACATCCATTGCAGTTTAAGCGAAAAGGTATCTGAGTATGACTCACCTGCATATTCCTGACGGCGTGCTGCCGGCCTGGCTCTGGGTATCGGGATTTATCGTGATGGCGCTGGCCCTGGCCGTGAGCCTCTTCCGGCTCCGGGGCATGGACATGAAGAAGAAGATCCCGCTCCTCGGCACGCTGTCGGCGGCCATGCTCGTGGCCATGACGCTCGAGATTTTCCCCATAGCCTACCATATCAATCTCTCGGTCATCGCCGGGAT
>CAJHXR010000079.1_pt1 | contig 27312 bp, 31 predicted proteins | sample 9198421 | NCBI WGS metagenome assembly CAJHXR01 (sample SAMEA7708331, study PRJEB35096) | sediment metagenome | biome: marine neritic benthic zone biome [ENVO:01000025]; feature: sediment [ENVO:00002007]; material: shallow marine sediment [ENVO:03000034] sea grass bed [ENVO_01000059] ... | reverse complement strand
AGCAACGCGCCCGCTCCTGTCCAGGTCATGCCGGACAGGGCTTCGGCCTGCCCCTCTTCGAACAGGAGAGACATGACCAGGAAGGGAATGGGCGGCACAATGCTCATCCAGATGGTCAGCCGGAACATGTCGATGTTCCCGGCTGATTTTATCAGGATGTTCGAAAATCCCCAGGCCAATCCAGCGCAGACTATCAGAACCAGTCCCAGAAAGCTGGCCGACTGCAGCATCTCTGATGCGATAATACCGATGCCCGAGAAGGCGACGACCATGCCGATCTTTTGCCACCATGTCGGAGGATCGCGCAGGATGAACGCCGCAAGCAGGGCGGTGAAAACAGCCTGCACCTGGAGAACGAGCGACGTCAGTCCCGCGGGCATCCCGGCGAACATGCCCATGATCAAGAGGCTGAACATGCCGAAGCCCAGGACAACGCCGATTGACAGGATCCATTGCCAGGCGATACCGTTTCGACGAATGAAAAGGATCGCGGGAAAAGCGGCTATAGAGAATCGGAGCGCCGAAAACAGCAGGGGCGGAAAGGAGCCGATGCCCACCTGCAGGGCGATAAAGTTGAAGCCCCAGATAAGGGCGACAACGATTGCAAGAAGGATGTCTGATAATCTCATTGGTTTACCAGTTTTTCTGCATTGGTCAGTTAAACATAGCGAGGCAAATCTTTTGTCTCCTCGAAGTAGGCCTCTACGCCGATCTCTTTCATACGATTGTTCATGCTGATCCACCGCTGTTTCAGGTTGGGATCGAAGTTCGTCTTGTCGCAAGGGAATTCCCGGCATTGAAAGCAGAAGTCAACGCCTTTTTCCCTATAGCAGGCGGCAACGCCGCAATTCGGATACTTGCAGTCGCCCTGCCGGCACCCTCTGCAGTTCGCTCTGCTGAAATGGTCCAACAGCTCCTTGAAGGAGGGATAGTTCTTGAATACCGGGAGAAACGCGGAGAATCGCTCTGCATACGTGTCGAATGAGCCGAGAAGCCTTTTTAACTCCAAAGCATTTCTTCTGATCTCTCCTTTACTGAAAGCCTGGCATTTTCCGCAATTTAAACCGCAGGGCGCCAGTATTTTGATGATATCGGGGTATTGCATGCTATCCTCCTTCCGTCCCCTGCTTTCAACAGGAAAGAACCGATACAGCAAGCGACTCGTTCAACGTTACACGTCCACTTTGAAGCCGATATGGACCTCATTCGCGGGCTGCCCGCCCCTGATGCCCCAGTTTTCCATAGGCGGCTCGTGCAGAACAATGGTGATGTTATCCCCCGGTATACCGGGAGCCTTTGCAAGGTTGTCGACAATGGTCCGGTACAGCATCTTTTTCGCCTCAGCGCTCCGTCCCCGGAACACCGTTAACTCGATGATCGTGACATTATTGCTTTTGCCTGGAGGGGCCTCAAAATGATCCTGCTCGTGTTCAGAAAGGACCTGGTGCCGGTCCTGATCCGGTATCTTGAAGGCCTGAACCAGCGCTTCGTGGATCCCGTCCAGCAAAGCTGTTTTATAGTGCGGCGGCTTGCCTGCCCTGATCGTTATTCTTACCAACGGCATCAGCGTAACCTCCCCGTAAAAAGCTGGCCCATACCGGTTATATGAATTTTTGCATCCAGACGATATCCATATCCTCGCCGAACTTTTTCCCTATCCGAAGGAAGCGTCCGCACTCGCGGAATCCCTTGCCGGTATGAAACTCGATGCTCCGTCTGTTCGTTGCCACGATGTTCGCAAGGAGCGTGTCGATCCCTTTCGATTGAGCATCCAGCGTCAATGTCTCGAGCAGTTCGCTGCCCAGCCCCTTCTTGACATATTCGGGCAGGAGAAAATATCCCAACTCCGCGGTCCGGTCAAAGGCAGGGTATCGGTGATATCTCTTCAGGAAGCCGAATCCAATTACTGTTTCCTCTGCTTCGACGACGTAGAAGGAATCACCATACACGACGTCTTTCAGGGTATCAAAAAAACCGGCATCCACCCTTCTGTCCGGATAGGCTGCCAGGCTGTTTTCAACATAATAATTGAACACCGCGATCACCGATTCCTGGTCTTTTTCACCAACTTTCCTGATTATATGCTTTTCAGTCCGCTCCAAGATTTGCTCCTTTTACCGTTTCATGTCCTTGAGGGAAAGCATCCTGTTCGCTCCGTGCTGCAGTTCGAAAGGTGTGTATACGATTTCCGATTCACTACCATCGTCGTGCAACATGGCGCGTACGGCTTCCAGGTGCGGATAGGGCTTCGCGTCGAACCCCTGGAGCGGATAGATCCGCACTTCCCCGGAACAGACCCGCGCCATCTCCCGCAACGACGCCGCATGGAATTCCACATCCAGCCGATCACCGTAGAGAAACAAAAAATGACTCGAAAGCACCAGGGAGAACGTTCTGTCGGGGAAGGGCAGATTCGGAAGCTCCGCATGAATGTAGCGGCCTTCCGCAGACCCTCTCGGGAAATCCTCCTGAAACTGAGCCAGCGCCTTCCTCCGCAAGGAAACGACCTCGTCCCAGTCCTTGTAGTAGCTCCAGACATAGAGATGAGGAACATCATTAACCCGATCGAATACGTGCTCGATATCTTTTCCCCCCTTTTCGCCGAGAAACTCAATCGGGAGTTGATAGGTCATATCGCAGGCAGTCACCTGCAGACCCTTCCGGGCCGCCTCGGCGGCAAAGGAAGACGGGCCTGCAGCGCAGTCCAGGATCGGGCCGTTCCTGAGGACATCGTCATCGAGGGCGAAGATGGCCTTGTATTCATCGAAGGTCCGGCCGATGAACACGATCCTGTCTATGTCGAGTTTTAACCGCTTTATCATGTCGTCTTGAGTCTCATATAACGAATAAAGGCCACGGAAGTTAATCCGTGGCCTTTGAGATGATCTGGTTTTATCGAAAAAAGCTAATACCATCCCCCCTCAGCCACGGTGTACCGGCGCCATGCTGCCTTAATGAGAAGCCTTTTCGCTATGAGGAGGTTTTTGTTAACCATGTTACGAATATAGGTGAACTTCTCTTTTCTGTCAAGAAAATTTATTCCTGCAAGTGAAAAAACTTATTTAAGCCCGCAGGAGCGCCAAAAAAGCAGGCCAGGGCAGACGCCTGTTATCCCGGCAAAAAGCGTGAAGCCCACCGGGATATAAAAAATCCACGAGGCCTTGTCAAAGCCGGTATGCCAGATTCCCGTACTGATAGTCGCTGCAAAAGTGAAAAACAGCATTCTTTGTGCTGTCATGTTTCTTCTCCTTTCGTGTAATAATAATGATTGAATCCCGTCAGCTCATTCCAGGAAAGGGACGGTTTCCTGTTGAATATTCAGATTTTTCGCTACAGCGCTCTGCACCTTCTCTGCGATGTTATTTTCATACACGATACAGTTTAAACAGTCCAATCCGCACGGCGCAATCAGCTTCCGGTTTACTTTCATCTGCACCCCTCCTTAGATTTGTCTTGGAATGGTGAGGCTTTTCTGTATGAGTGGCTGTGACGAGGGATTTGTGACAACTACAGGATGTTTTTCCAGTAATTTTTTTTCGGCAGGACGGTTTCCCGGATTTTTTCATATTCCTTGGCGAGATCAATCTCCCTGACCAGTCGCTTCATGCGGCATCTGCAGTTGCCGGTCGGATTAAACAGGGTACAGTGGTCGGTGAGAAAAGATTTCAGCTTGCGGCGATTTCGGGAAATCTCCTGACGCAAGGCAGTGGCGTCCTTTTCCATGATGTCGGCGATATCCTCGTACGGTAGCTCGGTGATGTCCCTGAACACAAGGGCGATGCGTGCATCATAGTCGAAACAGTGGAGCATGCCCGTAAGGCACTTGTTGCACATCTCTTTTATCCAGAGGGTTTTCTCTATATCAGTATTGTCGGGGAGTTCAAATTCCTTTTCTTCGGCATAGGTCCGTAAGTGGCGAGCAGAAAAAAGGCGCTCCCGTTTTGCATGATTCATTGCAACGCGCCTGGTTATCGTGTAAATCCAGGTGGAGATCTTCGAATCTCCCCGGAAGGAAGGCCAGCTCTTCACGATTGCAAGCCACACCTGCTGCGCCGCTTCCTTTGCCGACTCTTCATCGCGAATCATCCTGCGGCAAACAGAAGACACAAGATTCCCATAATCTTGCGCAATGTCATCCAGAGAAACTGCCGTCTCAATCGTCATGCTGAATGCGTCCTTCACTTGTTTTTTTGGGGCTCCGTGACCTCCACATCGGGATAAAATTGTGCAAGCTCATACGTGATCAGCCCCGATTGTACCAGCGGATCTTCGTTGACCAGGTTCGTGGCGTCATCGATCGTCTCAGTCTTGAAAATAACCATGCCCCCGGCATCGCCCCATTTTCCCGCTTGCGCGATCTTTTCTTCCGCGATCTTCTTTTTTACCCATTGTATGTGGGAAGGGATGATTTTTCCGATCTCTTCAACCGGTGTATTCGGTTTAAACTTGTTGATTGTCATAAAAAACATGGGCGCCTCCAGAGGGGCTAGTTCTTAGGCGGACACAGCGCGCAGGCATGCTGATCTTCCGCCTCTTGGAGGCAGAGAGTAGCAGACTGGCCGAGCAGAGTCAAGAGGGGGATATCGCCTGATACAACAGTGATATGCTGTAAGGACCCGGAATGATGACATCGTTGTTCTTGACAATAATGGCACCTTGACTTGCTTTTTCAAAGAAATTCAATTATCTTTCAATAGTAGAGCTCCCAGTACGTATGTGCAGCCATGCATGCATTCAGGCACGATTATCCTCAGATGCATCTGACAGAGCTATTCCATGCGGGAAAAGAAGTGGGGCTGTGCCATCGGCCATGGTTGGATGATTGAAGGAGGGATGTAAAGAGCAGTGAGAACATTCAATAAATTCAGATGCCATCACATTCTTGTTTTTTGCTTGTCACTTTCTTGTGCCGCCCTCTGCCCCCATGCCGGGTTCGCCGATGAGGTTGTTGTGGATACCGGAGACCGGCTGACCGGCACTGTCGTAAAGATGGTCGAAAAGATCCTGACGCTCAAGACCGCATACTCTGAACCGGTAAAAATCAAAAAAAAGCAGGTCACGGCGATTTCGACGGACACGCCCGTGAGCGTGCATCTCAGGAGCGGGGGGATGCTGAACGGACGGCTCGTGACGGATGAGAGCGGCCGTCTGCTCGTCAAGCCCGGCGTCGAGCGCGAGGCTGTCGTGGTTTTTTGGAAAGCGATCAAGTCCATCAATCCGCCGCCGTCGAAATGGAGCGGCAACCTCACGATAGGCGGCAATCGCCAGTCAGGCAATACCAACCGGTCCAGCTCGTCCATGGGCGCAGAGGGCACCCGGAAAACCGAGAAGGACCGCATCAACCTCCGCTTCCTGATCAATTCCGCTGAGGAAGATGATACCTTGACGGCCCGGAACCGGTATGGTTCGCTGAAGTATGATTATTTCGTCAGCAGAAAAACATTCACCTACCTCGGCATCGAGATGCTCTCCGATGATTTCAAGAACCTGAATTTACGCACTGTTGTAGGACCCGGCATTGGTTATCAATTTTGGGATTCTCCGGCGGTATCTCTGCTGCTGGAATTCGGCATTACTTATTTTGCCGAAGATTATGACCTTCTCCCGGACGCTGATGGCCAATGGATCTCCGGCCGGGCGTCCATAGGATTGACCGTAAAGCTTACCTCCTTTCTGGCCTTCGATGAAAAGATCATCTATTATCAAAACCTCGAAGAGGGCAATGATTATCAGGTGCGGAACGAGGCAAGCTTGAAGTCTGTTCTGGGATCGGGCTGGTCGCTGAAGCTTACGAACATTTTTGAGCGCAACAGCATGCCGCCGGCCACGTCGACTACCGAAAAAAATGATTCGCAGTGGATCATGGCCCTGCAGTACACATTCTAGCAGACCCGCATCGGGACCACGAGAGCGCTTCGGAAGACGAGGAACTGTTGGGCATTGGCTGTTCTGCGGTGATTCGCGAGCACCTGCGGGAAAATTCGTGTATACTTGATAGGAATGTGCCGTAACTATCCGGTACGCCGGGCAAGGGCGCGATACGATAACCTGTCCTCAGGAGGTAACCATGGAGAACCAGGAACAGCCGCAAGGCATGGAGCAGGCAGCAGTGGAACAGCCGGTGCCGCAGATCGATGAGCGGAAGCTGGAACGGTACCTGCAGGAAGTCAGGGACAATCAGAACCTTATGTTCGGTATTCTCGGCGGCATCGGCGCCGGACTCGTCGGCGCCGTCATATGGGCGCTCATCACCGCCTGGACAAATTACCAGATCGGCTGGATGGCGATCGGCGTGGGATTCCTCGTCGGGTATGCCGTGCGGATGCTCGGCAGGGGAATCGACATGGTGTTCGGTATCGCCGGCGGTGTGATTGCCCTCGTGAGTTGTGCCGCAGGCAACCTGTTGAGCGTTGTGCTGGCTGTCTCGCGCCAGGAGGCCGTCCCGTTCCTCGATATTGTTGCTCGGCTGAATCCACAGATCATTGCGAGCGTTATGAAGGACACCTTTCACCCCATGGACGCCCTGTTCTACGGGCTCGCGATCTATGTCGGGTATAAGTACGCGTTCAAGCCTATTACGGACGAAGAACTGGCGAAGCTGACGGTGTAAACCGAAGGGCCTCAGGGGACATCCCCTGAGGCTGATTTGTTGCGGGCGCGTTTTTTTCAGAGAGAAAAAATTTCGTCAGGCATGGTATGCCGAGCTGATCGCGCGATGCGCCCGGACGGCCAGCTCTTTCCTCGAGTCCTGGGCATGGGGCATGATGCTCCCGAGGACAACAAGCTCCACGTCCACGGACCTCACCGACAGGAGCCCCATCGCATGCCGGTAAAAAGGGATTTTATGGTAGAAAACAGCTTCGCGGCTCCGGGTGGTCATGTCCTCGTTGTTTACCTTCCGGTATCGTATGCAGAGGGGGAGAATTTCCCGGTTTGTCCTGATGGCCGCATCGAAGAGCGAGTTTTTGAAGGGCCGCACTGCCTCACCCGATGACGTCGTTCCCTCGGGAAAGAGCGCCACGGAAAACCCATCGTTGAGCGTGCGGGCAACGGTTTGTATTTCCTCCTTCAGGCCCGCCTTGCTCCTCCGTTCCACGAAGATGCTTCCTCCTGCCGCCGCGAGCCAGCCGACAAGCGGCGTATTCTTCAGTTCCACCGACGTAATAAAGACCACGGGCATATGGGCCGAAATGATGAGAATGTCGACGGAAGAGAGATGATTCGATACGATGAGGCGGCTGCGATTGTCCTCCGGCAGCTTGTCACGCCCTTGTATCGTTGCGCGTACCCCGAGCAAGCGAAGAATTAATGTTGAAAAAAATGAAGTGTTCTTCACGAGGCAGCTGCGCTTCTTCTTTTTCGGTATGATGACGAGCTGTATGAAAAAAGAGATAATGTAGTATGCTCCGAGGATTGAAAACACCATTAACGCTTTCCCTGCAGCTCTCACCCTGTTTCCCACCTCCCTTGCCAAGCTGTTGTACCGGCGGAGTGTATCATGATCTTCACGGTGCAGATAGCCGGTTCGTGAATAGTATTGCACAGGTGTCGGTGATTTTCAAGCAGAACGACAGCGAGGCGTGGTGAAAATTCACTTGACTTTACCCGCTGATTTAACATACTATTTCGACCAAATTGCTATCGCTACTCCGTGTATCAGAGTTCCACAGACGTCAGCCGTTAGGAATGTTCGTAAAGGAGATATGTCTTATGGCGATTCATGTGCGTGGTATGTTACTTCTGGTGGTATCGTTACTGATGTTCAGCGGGACAGCCGGCGCCTCTTCCCTTCCGGAAAGAAGAAAGCCCCAGTTCGAGACGGAATTCGGGTATGCCGTGTTTCCCTATCCCTACAGCCTGCCGGGCATCGGGTCGGGGCTCGGTCTCGTGGGCGGGGCCATGAACATCGACGAAACTCACACCGACGTCTACGGTATGATCTTTAACGGTGACGTGAAGGGCCTTGCCCTCGGCGCGCGGGACCTCCATATCATCCCCAAAATGCTGCTGGCGGAGATCGGCGTCGGCAGCATCAGCACCGTGACGGTCCAGGACTTCGGTGAGCGGGGCATGGACGCCGGTGAAAACGACTATTCCATGCTGGAGCTGGGCGACATGCAGTACGCCGGAGGGAGGCTCACAGCCACGTTCTTTGACCGGCGGTTCGAGATCTACGCCGCAGCCTATGCCGGAAAATCCAGGCTCGAGAGCATACGCGACCAGGACGGCGATATCATTACTCCGGCACAGGACTCTGCGGTAGGTCGAGGGCACACCTCGATCTTCGGCACGCGCTTCGACCTGACCGACGACTACCAGGACCCGAGGCGCGGAATCAGGCTGGACGTCAGCCGGTGGCACACTCCCCCTGATGCCATCGGCCCGGATTATTTCATAATGGAGTACAATACCACGGCCTATGTCCCCATCGGCAGGCGCAGCACCTGGGCCCTCAACTACTTCCGGTCCGATGCCCGCGTTGAGCGTCCGGGATGGGGAGAGAGCCGTCGTTCGGATATCGAGACGTATCATGGGGTGAATTGCACCGACCCCATCCTCACACCAGATGAGCAGGCTGCTTGCAAAAAGGTTATCGATAACATAATTGATCACAACACCTACGGAACGGCAGGTTCTCTCGGCGGATTCAACCGTCTCCGCTCCTACCCCGGCGGCAGGTATTCCGGCGCCCATACCGTCTTTTACGGGTCAGAGGTCAGGTGGAACCTGACGGACGAAGCAACGCCCTTCGATATCTTCATCATGAAGGACATTCGCACGGCATTCCAGATCTCGCTCTTTTACGAGACCGGAAGTGTGGCGGACCTTCGGGACGAACTCGGGGATGTCATGCGGTCGTCCTACGGCCTGGGCGTCAGGATGGTTACCGCCTCAGGGACTGTCTTCCGGGCGGACATCGCTGCAGGCCGCGAGGGAGTGGAGCCGAGCATTTTCATCGGCTACCCCTGGGAGTTGTGAGTGTTTTGTCAAACCTTGACCACAGATGGCCTAGAGACAGAGGCGGCCACTAGTAGCCTAGAGACAGAGGTGGCCACTGGAGATGCAGAGGTAATGACTAATTCCAAAGTTCAAAGCTCAACGTTCAAATGAATGTCAAAAAACCAATTGGCGGCAAGATACAGACCTTTGCATTTTGTCATTTGACATTTTTTTGGCATTTGGATTTTAAACTTTGACATTTGTTTAACCCTTGGACTTTCAACCCCCGTCACCCATTCACCGTGTCTCCCCTTCCCCGCTGTGTTCCTCTGTGCATCTCGGTGGTTTCATATTTTTCGCTCAGGTTTCATAGAACTTTTGACTGAGCCGACAATCTTTACATCCCCGATAAGCCGCGCTATACTTTAATCAAGAAGTGCGTGTGGTGAAGTCTTCCTGCCTGTAAAAACCTGAAAATAAGGACGGATGAGTGATTCTGTATGGAGGCGTGTTTCTTAATGTACCGATAAGGGAGTTTGAATAGGGCACAACAGTCGCAACAGGGCACGTTGCCGTGAAACTAAAGAAGGAGGCCAACATGAGCATGCTCGTAGCGTTCAGTGTGGTCCCGATCGGGAAAGGGGCGAGTGTGAGCCCCCAGGTTGCCAAGGTCCTGAAGATCGTGGCTGAGAGCGGCGTCTCCTACAAGGCAAACCCGATGGGTACGGTCCTCGAGGGAGAGTGGGATGACGTGATGGGGCTGGTCAAAAAGTGCCACGCTGAGGTGATGAAGGACGCAGAACGGTTGATAACGACCATCACGATCGACGACCGGCGGGGGAAGGAAAATCGAATGGAGAAGAAGCTTGAATCCGTGGAACAGAAGCTTGGAAAAAAACTCAACCAGTGAGGGGAGACGAGGTCGCCATGATGAAGACGTCGAATGATATCGGAGAGCGGCTCAACATCCTTGAAAAAGCCGTATCGAACCTGGCGGACACCGTTGACCGGCGGAATGCGAAGACAGCCGAGGAAATCGACGACATCTTCGTTGAACTCAAGGCTGTCAAGATGTTTCTTGCGAAGGCCATGCCGGAGTTCAAGGAGCGGTTTCTGGAATTGCAGAAGAAGGTGGAGTCGGCGGGAATGCGGGGAAAGCGTTGCTGACGGGCCCCTTCGTGCTGCCGATGGGTGCGTGGTGCGCTCCTGAAAAGAACGGAAAGGAGGGTTAAGGTATGAGGACCACAACAAAATCCGGGAAAGGCTATACGCTGACATACCGAAAGAAAACAGCATCTGCCGACCCGTACCTGCCGAGAGGGGCAAGCGGGAAGGTTTCTGTCTGCACGGATTGCCACGCAGTATACATGAACAAGAGATGGTATGGAGACGAAGAGCATTACCGGACGGCTCTTCGAGATCCGGAAACGCGGCACATCCGCTGTCCAGGATGCCTGAAGATACGGGACAATTTCCCTGGTGGTATCGTGACCCTCAGGGGAGAGTTTGTCCTGCCGCACAAGCAGGACCTGATGAACCTGATAAAGAACGAAGAAACGCGGGCCCGGGGATTCAACCCCCTGGAACGGGTCATGTCGATCAGGGAGAACGGGACCGGAAGTATTATCATCAGCACAACGAACGAGAAGATGGCCCAGCGGCTCGGCCGGGCCATTAAGAAGGCCTTTCACGGCGATGTTTCCTATGGCTGGTCCCACGATAACAAACTGGTCCGCGTTGACTGGGTGCGGGAGTAGGGCCGCATCCGGGGACGTGCGGGGATTTGGGAAAGACTCAAGCTTTTGCCTTTCCCTGATTTACGATTTTCTTTGCGTTCCAAGTGGCCGCTTCTGATTTTAGGCTATTTGCGGCTCGGTGTGGCCCGTGGCCATTGCGCGAGATAGCTTTTGGTTCCGGCCTGTCCCGCTCCTGCGGGATTTATCCGGATCAGGTCCGCATAAAAGTCGGAAAACCCAAAATTATTCCTTTTCCTCTTTCATTGATTCCAGATACTCCTCCCACTCCGAAGGGAGGAGATACTTTTTTTTGCTGTTGCAGTCCTTGCATGCCGGCACCACGTTGCCCCGCGTTGACTTCCCACCCCGTATGATCGGGACCAGGTGGTCCATGGTGAGTTCGTCGGTCTTGAATGTTCCGCCGCAATAGTGGCATTTGCCGCTCCCGCGCTTCCGCTTCCACCACTGGGATGCACGAAGCTCCCGTGCTTTCGCTTTTTCCCGCTTTATCTGCTCTTCATCGACAATACTGATGAAATGGTCTCTCATAAAGACGTCCTATTCCAAATTTCTGAGTATGCCTTCGCAATAATTCCCATGATACCGGCTTTGGTCCATATTGTCACGGGAAAATAATCTGTATCGCCATAGTGACCCACCTCGTAACCCACGAAAAAATTAATATTTTTGTTGACAATAGTCCTTCTGACAGATATACTTTTGCCAGAGAGTGGTGTGAAGTGGGAAATTGTGGGTATGTCTGGAGAGATTTATGTTTCGCGGCAGTTTTGAATATACCGTAGACTCCAAGGGCAGGGTGAGCGTGCCGTCCAGGTTTCGCGACATCCTGGAGGATCACTACGACGGCAAGCTGGTGCTGACCCTGGACTTCGACAGCTGTCTCGCCGTGTATCCTCTTGAGGAATGGGAGAAGCTTGAGGAAAAAATACGGCTTCTCCCCATGATGCAGAAAGAAGTCAAGGAGTTCATGCGATTTTTCTTTTCCCTTGCAACGGAGTGCGAGATCGACAAGCAGGGGCGCCTCCTGATTCCCCCGGTGCTCCGTGAACGCGCGGGGATAAACAAGAACGTGCTTCTCGTCGGCATTATAAACAAAATAGAAATCTGGGACGCCAAGGCATGGGAAACGAGGACCTCTCAGAACGCGGAAACCATAACCGAGGCGCTGGCATCCCTGGGCCTGTGATGTATGGAACAAAAAATTAAAGTATATCAGATGAACCTCGAAGGTGAGGTCGACGCAGCGAAGGTCGAGGAGATCAGCCGGGTCGTCGGACAGTTGATCAAAGGTGATACGTATGGCCTGATCCTGAATTTCGAAGCGGCAGAGCATATTCATTTCAGGACACTGCATTCGCTCGTGGCGGAAAAGAAACGGCTCCATTCCTTCGGTGGAGATATCCGTCTAGCGGGAATGTCCGATTATATTAAGAACATATTCCGCACGACCGGTGTGCTCGACGAATTTCAGGTGTTTGCCAAGGCGCAGCAGGCCGCGAAAAGCTTCGGTGTGTCTAAGCCGGAGACGGATCTTCCGCTGGGGCTGTGATGGAGAGCATGCGGATTGCGGAGTGCGGATTGCAGAACGTTCCTGCCGGGGATTATGGAATGAACAACAATCCGAAAGCCGAAAGCCGAAAGCCGGAAATAATCCACCCGCCCGTTCTGCTGAACGAGGCCGTGGACCTGCTCGCTCCGAGAGCGGGCGGCGTGTACGTTGACGGGACGCTCGGCGCGGGAGGGCACGGTGAGGAGATCCTGAGGCGTTCAGCGCCGGACGGTATGTTGATCGGCCTGGATCAGGACGCAGAGGCCATTGAGCGGAGCCGCGAACGACTCGCGGTGTATGGTAGCCGCGTTCTTCTGCGGCAGGAAAACGTTCGTCATGCCGGCGCTGTTCTGTCTGAGCTCGGATACGGGACCGTGGACGGGGCGCTACTGGACCTCGGTGTTTCATGGTTTCATCTCAAGACGCCCGGGCGCGGCTTCAGTTTCACGCTGGACGGCCCGCTTGACATGCGCATGGACAGGAGCAAGCCGCAGACCGCGGCGGACCTGGTGAACACGCTGTCCCACGGCGAACTGGCGCGGATCATACGCGAGTACGGAGAAGAGAAAAAGGCGGGTGTCATTGCCCGAGCCATCGAGAAGGCGAGGGCCCGGGGACCCATCACGAGTACCGTCCACCTTGCCGGGATTATCGCGAGCGTATTCCCCCCCTTTCCTTTCCGGCGCATGCATCCCGCCACGCGGACATTTCAGGCCCTGCGGATAGCGGTAAACGACGAGATGGCGGCGCTCCGCGACGGATTGAGCCAGCTGGTCGATGTCCTGAAGCCCGGCGGAAGGCTTGCTGTCATATCGTTCCATTCACTCGAAGACCGGATCGTGAAGCAGGCGTTCGCGGCTTTGGCCAAGGGATGTATCTGTCCGCCCCGGATGCCGGTGTGCGCCTGTGGGCACCAGCCGAACGTGCGAATACTGACCAAGAAGCCGGTTCTTCCCGGTTCGGAAGAGGTGGAGAACAATCCGGCGTCGCGCAGCGCAAAACTGAGGGCTGCGGAAAAAATATAAAAGCATCAGGTGGGCCGCGAGTGGATTTCACCGCGCTCTCCGGCGCTGTTTTTTACCGGTGAACATCCGCGGCACGAGGGACCGATGAATGCGAGGACAGGAACTATCGGTGTTTATTTCTTCGAGCGGGGCCGGAAGGGAAACCTGCGCAGGGTCCTCCTGATCGGCCTGATCTGCATCGGTCTGCTCCTGTACGTCGGCGGGAAGGTCAAGATTGTGGGGCTTGGTTACCAGATCCAGGAATTGGAGCGGGAGACGAGGGAACTGGAGCGGGTGAACCGGTCGCTCAGGATCGAAGCATCCAGCTTGTCCTCTCCCGAGCGGATCGAAACAATCGCCGGTAAGCGGCTCGGCATGATCAGGCCGAAGAAAAAAAACGTGGTTGTGGTGAAGAGGAAGAAGTAGCGGCAGAGAGGTATTGCATAATCTCAACCGAAGGGCACCAGGAGCTGGGCGTACAAAAAAGCAGGATAGGGAGCAATGGACAAGCGAGGCAGGGTTCTCATAGTCTTTGTTATCATGGCGCTGGGCTTCGGGCTTGTTGCGGCACGGCTTGTAGACTTGCAGATTATTAAGGGTGACGAGCTTGCCGCACGTGCCGAGCGGCAGCAGCAGCGGGTGGTCAAGCTCAAACCCAAGAGGGGGACCATCTATGACCGAATGGGTCGTGAGCTCGCCGTGAGCCTCGATGTCGATTCTGTCTTCGGAGTCCCCTCACAGGTCAGCAATCCGCGCAGGCTTGCAAGGAGGCTTGCGCAGATTTTAAACAAAAATCCGCACTCCCTCGAGCGTAAACTTTCGAGCGACCGGCACTTCGTCTGGCTCAGCCGGAAGGTTGCGCCTGTCGTGACGCGAAAAATCAAAAGCCTCGGCACGCGCGAGGTCGGCCTGCTTGTCGAATCACGGAGATTTTATCCCCAGAAAAACCTTGCCGGGACGGCGATCGGTTTTACGGGAATCGATAATGAAGGCCTTGAAGGGGTCGAGCTTTCGTACGATACCCTCCTGCGCGGCACGAGCGGCTGGGTGCTTGCCGAGAAAGATGCAGTAGGGCGGACCGTCTTCCCCGGCGGGCCTGCATTCCAGTATCGCCTGTCGAAGCAAGGCAAGGACATCGTGCTTACCATCGACAGCGTGATCCAGCACATTGTCGAGAAAGAACTCGATAGGGCCCTGGAACGGTCACAGGCCAGGAGCGGCACCTGTGTGGTTATGGATCCCCGCACCGGAGAAGTGCTTGCCCTTACCGTACGGTCCGGCGTGAACGGCAGACCGGCATTCAATCCGAACACGCCGCTCAGGTCGCAGCCAGGAGAGTGGCGCAACCGGGCAATAACGGATTCTTTTGAACCGGGGTCTATCTTCAAGCCGATCCTCGCTGCAGCGGCTTTGGAAGAAAAGCTCGTGAGCCCCCAGGAGCAGTTCGACTGCAGCGAAGGCCGGATTCTTGTCGGAGGACGGGTGATCCGTGACGCCTCACCGCACGGTACGCTGACCTTTATTGACGTGATCTCCGACTCCAGTAACGTCGGCACGATTCAGGTGGGCCTCCGCCTGGGAAAGGAACGGTTCCATGAATACATCCGGGACTTCGGGTTTGGCAGCAAAACAGGGGTAGACCTTCCCGGGGAGATTGACGGGCAGGTCAAGGACTACCCGCTCTGGTCTGAAATGTCCCTCGGCGCCATTTCCATAGGTCAGGCCATCGGCGTCACTTCGCTCCAGATGGTTCAGGCGTTCTCCGCGCTGGCGAATGGCGGTACGCTTATGAAACCCGTTATCGTGTCTGAAGTGATCGATCGGAACAAAGGGAGAGGCAAGAAATTCAAACCCCGGCCGGTACGGCGTGTAATTTCGAAGGATACATCGAAAAAACTGAACACCATTTTGCAGCACGTGATTCTCACCGGCACGGGCATGAAAGCCAAGCCCGTGGGATACACTGCCGCCGGTAAAACCGGGACGGCACAGAAAATTGATCCGAAAACCGCGGCGTATTCGCCTCGAGATTATATGAGTTCGTTTATCGGTTATGCTCCCGCCGAAAATCCGAGACTCGTCATCCTTGTGACGCTCGACAGCCCCCGGGGGGCCGTGCTGGGCGGTATCGTGGCCGCCCCGGTATTCAAGGCGGTGGCCGAAAAAAGCCTGGCATATCTTCAGGTGCCGCCCGACGATGTCGGGGGCACGATGCTGTTGGTGGCGAAATGAAGCTCGGGGCTCTTCTAACGGAGGCCGGTATTACGGCGTTGCCGCCTGACGGGCTCGACAAGGATGTCCTGGCTATCGTCCAGGACTCCCGCAGCGTAAAGTCCGGCTCGCTGTTCGTGGCTGTCCAGGGATTCCACGCCGACGGCCATCAGTTTATTCCGCAGGCAGTGCAGCAGGGCGCCGTGGCGGTTATTGCAGAAGAGAAGCGTGGTGCCTCCATCTCCGCGGATACCCCGCTTATTCAGGTGCCCGATTCGCGTACTGCCCTCGCGTTCCTGGCGGATGCGTTCTATGGCCATCCGTCACAGAGGCTGAAGCTTATCGGTATCACCGGTACGAACGGCAAGACCACCACGAATTACCTGGTACAATCCATGCTGTCGGCCGGCGGTTTTGCTGCGGGGCTCATCGGCACGATTCACCACCGCGTGGGAGACAATATCTATCCCGCGCTCAATACAACGCCGGAATCACTGGAACTGCAGCAGCTTCTGGCCGAGATGGTCGAACGCGGCTTCGGGCACTGTGTGATGGAAGTTTCCTCCCATGCTCTGGCCCTCGGGAGGACCGCGGCCTGTGTTTTCTCCGTGGGTGCATTTACGAACCTGACACAGGATCATCTTGATTTTCACAGGACCATGGAGGAGTACTTCCAGGCGAAGAGGTCGTTGTTTGCCGGGCTCGGCCCGGACAACCATGCCGTTGTCAATCTCGACGACCCATACGCCCGGGAGATTATCAATGCAACGAAGGCGACGGTAACGACGACAGGCCTGTCTGCAGGCGCTGATATTCATCCCCGGGGGACCATTGCGCACGACATGGACGGGCTTTCGTTCGTTGTCAAGACACTGTCGGGAACGATTGATGTGGAGTCCCCCCTCGTAGGAGCGCATAATGTTTTTAATATTTTGACTGCCGTCGGCATCGGAACGGTACTCGGGCTGCCGAACAGCGCCATCGCCCTTGGCATAAAAAACCTGCAGGCTATTCCCGGCCGTATGGAGAAAGTGGACGAAGGACAACCTTTTGGGGTCATTGTCGACTACGCACATACCGAGGACGCGATCATGCGTCTCCTTGGGTCGGTGAGAGAGGTGGCTGCAGGCAGGATAATCATGGTCTTCGGCTGCGGTGGGGACCGCGACAGGACAAAGCGGCCGCTGATGGGAGCTGCGGCAGTGGAGGGAAGTGATATCGTGATCGTGACGTCGGACAATCCGAGGACCGAAGACCCGTTGGTGGTCATCGGCGAGATAGCAGCGGGCATGGAGAAAATCGGCTTCAGAATGGCAGAGAACAAAAAAGCTTCCCCGAGTTCATTTCCGTTGGAAAAAACGCCTTACTTCATTGTTCCTGACCGCAGGGAGGCGATTCAACGGGCGATCACCATGGCCATGCCCGGAGATGTGGTGGTTATCGCGGGTAAGGGGCATGAGGACTATCAGATTATCGGAGAAACAAAAAATCACTTCGACGACAGAGAGGAAGCACGCCGGGCCATACGAACAATGGAGAAGATCTACGAAATATAACAATAATGCCAAGTCATACGCATTCAGGCATAGGCAGGGATCGGGGGGTCGCTGCCGCACCATGCTGAACAATGAGCGTACGGCGATACGGCGTGAACCATGAAGGCATCTGAAATATTAATACTGGGGGGTATTCTGCGGGGGGTGGAGAGGATGGATATCAAGGGAGTTTCCATAGACTCCAGGACCATCAGGGAGGGAGAACTGTTTGTGGCCATTAAAGGGGTCCGGTTTGACGGTCACGACTTTGTGCCGGAGGCAATCAATCGGGGCGCCTGGGGCGCTGTCGTCGAGCGTTCATCGCTCGAAAACCGGTACCCCAGTCTGAGCGGGCTGAAAAATATCATTCCGGTGGAGGATACACTCCTGTCGCTGCAGGAGATGTCGGCCATGCACCGGAAAAAGTACTCTATCCCAGTCGTGGGTATTACCGGTTCGAACGGCAAGACCACGACCAAAGAGATGCTTGCCTGCATCCTGCGTCAGAACGGTCAGGTGCTCAAGAATGAGGGAAACCTCAATAACCATATTGGTGTTCCGCTTACGCTGATGAAACTTGGTGAACACCACCGGTTTGCCGCTATCGAAATGGGAATGAGCGGTCTCGGAGAGATCGAGATGCTGACGAGGCTCGCCATGCCCGATGTGGGTGTTATCACGAACATCGGGCCGGCGCATCTGGAATTTTTAGGGAGTACCGATATGATCGCACAGGCCAAAGGTGAACTGCTCGAGGAGATGAAGCCCGAGGGTACGGCCGTACTGAATGCCGATGACCCCTATTTCGAGACGCTCAAGAAACGGTTCAGCGGCCGCGTCGTGACCTTCGGTATTGACCGCCCTGCTGATATAACGGCGGAGGATATCCGGCTGGAGAAGGATGCCTCTGATTTTACCCTGCGGGCACAGGGTAAAACAGTCCCGATGCGGCTGCGCGCCGTAGGCGCCTATAATGTGTACAATGCGCTTGCCGCCGCAGGCGCCGCCCTTGCCGTTGCAATACCGCTGGACAGTGTGAAGTTCGGCCTTGAAGAGTTTTCCCCGTTCTCGATGCGTTCCGAGATCAAGAACATCGGCGGGCGGGTGATATTCGAGGATTGCTACAATGCCAATCCCCAGTCCATGGCCGCCGCGCTCGAGGCGCTTGTCTCCATCAGGGCCGGCCGCATGAACATTGCGGTCCTCGGGGATATGAGGGAACTCGGTGACACCGGGTCCGAAGCCCACCGGTCGATCGGCCGGATGGTAGCACAGCTCGGCATCGACCTCCTGGTGACCGTCGGCCCCCTCGCGAAACTGATAGGCGACGGTGCGATCGAGGCGGGCATGTCGGAAGAGCGCGTTGTCGAAGCACGAACAAACGCAGAAGCAGCGGCATTGTTAAGAACGCGCACACAACAGGGTGACGCCATCCTCATTAAGGGTTCGCGCGCCATGAAGATGGAAAAGATACTGGAGGAATTCTGATGCTCTATCATCTTCTTTATCCGCTCCATACGGTTTTTTCCGGTTTCAATGTCTTTAAGTACATAACCTTCCGGAGCGCCGGCGCCGTATTGACTGGCCTGCTCGTGAGTTTCCTGCTCGGGCCGCCGATGATAGCCTGGCTTCGTAAGCTCAAGGTCGGCCAGTACGTCCGCGACGACGGGCCCAAGACCCATCGGAGCAAAGAAGGGACGCCCACGATGGGCGGACTGCTGATCATCACGTCCCTCATGCTGTCGGTGCTTCTCTGGTCCGACCTCACGAATCCCTATCTCTGGGTGGTGCTCTTCGCCACGCTTGCATTTGGCGCGATCGGTTTCTGGGACGACTACCGCAAGGTCGTGAAAAAACGGTCGAAGGGACTCAAGGCGAAGCATAAATTCGGTCTACAGATACTCGCTGCCCTCGCGATCGGCGTTTTCCTGTACGTTAACCCCGACGATCCGAACACGACGCGGCTGTCGGTGCCGTTCTTCAAAACCTTGCTGATCGAACTGAGCTGGTTCTATATTCCTTTTGTCGTTGTTGTGATTGTCGGTTCCTCCAATGCGGTAAACCTTACGGACGGACTCGACGGACTTGCAACGGGACTTGTGGGAATTGCCGCCACGGCAAATGCCGTGCTCGTGTATATTGGCGGGCATAAAATTATTTCAACCTATCTCAAGATTCAGTACATTCCGGGGAGCGGCGAACTCGCTGTCTTCTGCGGCGCCCTCCTCGGCGCGAGCCTCGGATTTCTGTGGTTCAACTCTCACCCGGCAGAGGTGTTTATGGGTGACGTCGGCTCTCTCTCTCTGGGAGGCGCCCTCGGCGCCCTGGCGGTGGTCACCAAGCATGAACTCATCCTTGTCGTCGTGGGCGGAATATTCGTCATCGAGGCGCTGTCAGTGATGCTTCAGGTGGCTTCATACAAATTGACGGGAAAGCGAGTCTTCAAGATGGCCCCCATTCATCACCATTTTGAACAGCTCGGCTGGTCGGAATCCAAGGTTATCGTGCGGTTCTGGATCGTGGGAATCATCCTGGCACTGGTGTCTCTCAGTTCCCTCAAGATACGATAACGATGGGGTAGATATGGCGCCGGTGACGCGCACGATGAAAAACCAGGAAGGCGGGACAACAGCGTTTAAGGGCAAACGCGTAACGGTCGTGGGTCTCGCGCGAAGCGGCATCGCCGCTGCGCGGGCCCTCGACGATCTCGGCGCCCTCGTGACGGTCACCGATAAAAAACCGCACGCTGAGCTGACGGCACAGCTCGCAACCCTCGGAAGGGAGGGGATCGGCGTGGCAGCAGGAGGTCACCCGGAGAATCTCTTTCTCGAGGCAGATCTCGTTGTGGTCAGTCCCGGCGTGCCCAAGATACCGCAGCTCGCCATGGCCAGGCGGCACGGAGTGAAGGTGATCAGCGAGCTGGAACTGGGTTGGATGCTTTCTGACTCCCCCGTTATCGGTATTACCGGAACCAACGGCAAGTCGACGGTTACGAGTCTCGTGGGAAGAATGCTGGAGCAGTCCGGAAAGCGGGTGTTCACGGCGGGAAACATAGGAAACGCACTAACCGAGAAGCCCGAGTTCCTGCGCGGGCAGGATTGGATCGTTGTGGAGATCTCGAGCTTTCAACTCGAAGATATTGAAACGTTCAGGCCGCGTATCGCCGCGATCCTGAATATCACCATGGACCACTTGGACCGGTATCGTGATATGAAGGAATACGCAGAGGCAAAGGCAAGGATATTTGAGCGGCAAACCGGGGACGACGTCCTCGTTATGAACTATGACGACCACCTGGTGAAGGAAATGGCCGAAGGCACTGCCGCCCGGGTGATCCCCTTTTCCCGCCGGGAAAAGGTGGCACATGGCGTGTACGTGGAAGACGGGGCGATTGTCTTTTCCGGCGAGGCAATATGCCGGGTCGATGAGATCACGATCAAGGGCGTTCATAATCTGGAGAATTGTATGGCCGCGATCGCGGTTGCCCTGGCTGCAGGCGCGAAGAAGGACGCCGTGGCCGCCGTGGCAAGGGAGTTTCCCGGGCTGGAGCACCGCCTTGAGTTCGTTCGGGAGAAGAACGGGGTCATTTATATCAATGACTCCAAAGGTACGAATGTTGGCGCCGTCATAAGATCCGTCGAAGGTTTCACCGGGCCGGTTATTCTGATCGCCGGCGGATCGGACAAGGGCAGTGACTTCAGCCAGCTCTCCGGGCCTGTCCGGAAGAACGTTACGCTCCTGGTCCTGATCGGTACTGCGGCGGATGCCATGGCTGCGGCGCTCCGCGGCGCCACCGAGATCGTCCATGCGAAGACGCTGGAGGAGGCAGTGCTGGTCGTGTCGAAAAGGGCGCGCTCCGGTGAGGTCGTGCTCCTGTCGCCGGCATGCGCGAGCTTCGACATGTTCCAAGATTTCGAAGACCGGGGCCGGCAGTTCAAGGAAGCGGTAATGAAGCTTTGACAGGAAAGGCGGGAACATGCCGATTGCCGGAAGAGTCAAAGAGCAAGCAACTGTTTGAATAGCGTGCCATTTACCGGGAGTTGAGATTTGCAGTGCGATATATGCTCCTTCCCGCCCAGCGTGGCGCCGGGACGAAAGGGATTGCAGGATGTATAAGCAGGGAGTGAAAACAGGTTTGCTATACGACAGCACGCTCCTCGTTACGATCATGGTCTTTCTCCTGATCAGCGTTGTCATGGTCTACAGCTCGAGCAGCGTGGTGGCGCTCACGAATTATAATGACGCTGCGTACTTTATGAAGCGCCAGGTGCTGTGGATTATCATCGGGCTCCCGCTCATGGTCATCGCCATGCACACCGACCACCGCATGTTTTCCGACAAGCGCGCCGCACTCGGCCTGGTCATCGTTTCGCTTTTGCTGCTTGCGGCAACCTTCGTGCCGGTTATCGGGAGAGAGGTGAACGGCGCGCGGCGGTGGTTGAGTCTCGGGGCATTGACGTTTCAGCCGTCGGAACTCGCAAAATTCACGGTCGTCGTGTACTTGAGTTACTTCATCGCCAAGAAAGGCGAACGTATCAGGGACTTTGCACAGGGGCTTGTTCCGATTTTTGTGGTCACCGGTATGTTCATCGGTATGGTCGTGTTTCAACCGGACTTCGGCACGGCCATGATGCTTGCCGGCGTCACGTATCTCATGCTCTTTGTCGGCGGCGCACGTATCGTACATCTCAGCAGCGTGCTGCTGGTTTTTCTCCCCGTCGCGTATTTTGCCGTGGTGGAAACGGCGTACCGGGCCCGGAGAATATTCGCATTCCTCGATCCCTGGTCGGACCCGAAAGGTGCGGGGTATCAGATTATTCAGTCTTTTCTCGCATTCGGCAGCGGAGGAATCTTCGGTCGCGGGCTGGGTGAGGGCAGGCAAAAGCTCCTGTTCCTGCCGGAGCGTCATTCGGATTTTATTTATGCAGTGATCGGTGAGGAAGTGGGAATCATCGGCGCACTGGTCGTGTTGGTGTTGTTCTGCATCATCCTGTGGCGGGGGATCGTGATTTCACTTACCGTCAAGGAGCGGTTCAGCAGTCTCCTGGCGGTGGGGATCACGGTCCTCATCAGTCTGCAGGCGTTCATTAACATGGCCGTTGTCACCGGCATCCTGCCCACAAAAGGCACGGTGCTTCCCCTCGTGAGCTTCGGTGGGTCGTCTCTCGTCGTTACGCTTGTGGCGCTTGGGGTGCTGCTGAATATATCCCGGGAGGCCGTTAACGGCGGATCGGGAGTCGCACTTCCCACCTCACGATCAAGGACGGTCTATCGGGGGAGCCAGAATTCTGTAAACACGTTCGCACGGAAAAGACGATACGGTACGTGATGAAGCGGAGCGGGAAGGCACATGAAGATTGTTATTGCAGGAGGCGGAACGGGCGGGCATCTCTATCCGGGGATTACGATCGCACGGGAACTCCTCTGCGATGCCGGGAATGACGTTCTCTTTATCGGTACGGAGCAGGGGATCGAAGCGCGGGTGCTTCCGGCAGCAGGCTTACCCGTTCGCTTTATCACTGCCGGAAAGCTCAAAGGTATGGGTATAGCGTCCGTTATCAAGACGTTCATCACCATCCCCTGCGGGATCGGACAGTCGGTGAGACTGCTCAGAGCATACCGGCCCGATGCAGTGATCGGGGTGGGAGGATATGCCTCAGCACCGGTGGCCCTGGCCGCAGGAGCGCTCAGGATTCCTCTTCTCATCGTAGAGCCGAACTCCTATGCAGGACTGGCGAACAGAATGCTGGGCAAACTGGCCAGGCTGATCGTGCTCTGCTTTCCCGGTACGAACCGGCAGGGTTTTTTCCCGGAGAAGAAGACGATCCAGACCGGTCCGCTCGTGCGGCACGAGATAAGCAAGGGAAACCGGGAAAAGGCGCTGAAGGACTTCGGACTTGAACCGGACCGGTTCATTGTCCTGGTGTTCGGCGGGAGCGGCGGCGCCCATGCCATCAACATGGCAATGAACAATGCCGTCGACTATCTGGAAACGCACAACACGATTCAGATACTGCACCAGACAGGGAACAAGGACCGTGAAGCGGTACAGTCGGCTTACGAAAAAAAGGGGATATCCGCCGTCGTGCTTCCGTACATCGATGACATGGCCGGCGCTTACGCCGCCGCCGATCTCGTGATATCGCGTTCCGGAGCGACGACCGTTGCGGAACTGGCTGTTTGCGGCAAGCCCGCAGTGCTGATTCCCTATCCGTTTGCAGCGGATAACCATCAGGAGTATAATGCGAGGACGCTCGCGGCGCGGGGTGCGGCGGACGTTATCATACAGCGGGATTTGACTCCCCGGGCCCTTGCGCAGGCGATTCAGGGGTACGCGGAACGGGGCAGGACGACGACACCGGCCATGACGACGGATGCTGCGGACGTGATCGTACGGAGTTGTAAGCGATATGTTCAAAAAAATTAAACATATTCATTTTGTCGGCATCGGCGGTATCGGCATGAGCGGTATCGCGGAAGTGCTCATCAACCTGGGATATCGCGTTTCCGGTTCTGACGTGAAGAAATCAGAGACAACGGAACGCCTCAAGAAGCTGGGTGGAGAGATCACTGTAGGCCACCGGGCCGGGAACATTACGACGCCGCACGTGGTGGTGATTTCGTCGGCCGTGAAGCAGGATAACGAAGAGGTCGTCGCTGCGCGGGAAAAATTGATACCGGTAATCCCGCGGGCTGAAATGCTCGCTGAACTCATGCGGCTTAAATACGGCGTGGCGATCGCCGGGGCGCACGGCAAGACGACGACGACGTCGATCGTGGCAACGGTGCTCGCGGCAGGAGGCATTGATCCAACCGTCGTGATCGGCGGCAAGCTCAACAGTATTGACACGAACGCGAAACTCGGGCAGGGCGAGTTTCTTGTTGCCGAGGCGGACGAGAGCGATGGAAGTTTTCTCAAGCTTTCTCCAACCATAGCGGTAGTGACGACGATCGATGAAGAGCACCTCGATTACTACCGGGACATCGACGAGATCAAGGAGGCCTTTCTTGCCTTCATCAACAAGGTGCCGTTCTACGGGGTCTCCATACTCTGTCTCGATGAAAAGCACATCCAGGCGCTCATACCCCGCATCGAGAAGCGCTATCTGACGTACGGCATGAGCACACAGGCTGATTACCAGGCGAGGGATGTTTCGCCGGAACACCTTGGCTCACGGTTCCGGGTCGTGCACCACGACGAGGACCTCGGCTGGTTCGATCTCGCGGCGCCGGGGACGCATAACATCAAGAATGGCGTCGCCGCCATAGCGGTGGCGCGTGAGCTCGAGGTGGACCTTGAGGTCATCCGCAAAGCAATCAAGGACTTCAGCGGTGTGCAGCGCCGGTTCCAGATCAAAGGCGAGGTCAACGGAATCGTGGTGGTCGATGATTATGGACACCATCCCACGGAGATCAAGGCAACGCTCGCTGCTGCGAAGGACGGCACGGGTCGGAGGGTAGTAGCGGTCTTTCAACCGCACCGGTATTCGAGGACGCAGCATTTGCTGGAAGAATTTTTCACTTCATTTAACCAGGCAGATATGGTCATTATCATGGATATTTATGCAGCGGGCGAGAAGCCCCTCCCGGGCGTGAGTGGCCGGGTCGTGTATGAAGGCATACGGAAACACGGGCATAAGGACACGGTTTTTCTTGGTGACAGCACGGCAGTCGTCGATCACCTGGCCAGCGTACTTCATGAAGGGGACATCCTGATTACGCTCGGGGCCGGTGATGTGTGGAAAATAGGAGAACGCATATTGGAGACCCTAACCCATGAACATTCCTGACTTCCGCGGTGAGCTGAAACTGAACGAACCCTTGAGCAAACATACGTCGTTTTGCATCGGCGGCCCCTGCGACGCGCTCGCGGCGCCCCTTGACCGGGATGACCTAGTCACGCTTCTGAAGTACCTTGCCGGCGAAAGGACCCCCTATTTTATTCTCGGGGGGGGGACGAATCTCCTGGTACGGGATGGAGGCTTCCGCGGCGTCATGATCTCCCTGGAACGCCTGAACGAGATAGGGATCGACCGTGAATATCGGTCAGTCGGCGGGGCCTTCGCCGTTGTCCATGCGGGGGCAGGAGCGGGTCTTGCGCGGCTCCTCACCTATACCGTGGACCATGGCCTTACGGGCCTCGAGTTCGCCACCGGCATCCCGGGTACGGTCGGCGGTGCGATACGAATGAATGCCGGTACTGCCGACGGATGGATCGGGGACATCGTGGAATCAGTTACGCTTGTCTCTCCCGCGGGGGAGGCGAGCGTGAACGGCAAAGAGAAGCTGGGGTTCCGATACCGGACCGCCAATATCCCGGAAGGGCATTGTATCACCGATATCAGGGTGGTGCTGCGCCGCAGTGAGAAGACAAACATTAAGAATCGGGTGAAAGAGCTCATGGACAAGAGAAAACAGTACCAGCCTGTTGGATTGCCGAGTGCGGGTTCGGTCTTCAAGAATCCCCTTGATGAAGCAGCGGGAAAACTGATCGAAGCCGTCGGACTCAAGGGACGAACGGCGGGGAACGCACAGATATCCGAGAAGCACGCCAATTTCATCGTGAACCGGGGTGATGCCCGGGCCGAAGACGTACTTGCCCTCATGAAGATCGTTACGGAAAAAGTGTTGGAATCGCGGGGCGTGCGGCTGGAGCCGGAGATAACGATCATTGGTGAAGATTCCTAAAGGCAAATTCGAAGTACGAAATCCTAAGCTCTAAACGAGGGTAGAAGACCTCAGAATTTTGAAGTTATTTAGGATGTCGAAATGAGGATTTAGATCTTGTTATGCCGGTAACGGACAAGAAAATAGGCGTTCTCATGGGCGGCATGTCGTCGGAGCGCGAGGTGTCCCTCGCAAGTGGCGAGGCCGTCCTGAAGGCACTTCAGGAGAAGGGCTATGACGCTGTTGGCGTCGATGTCGGCAGGGACGCAGCAGAACAACTGAGGAAGCTCGGCGTGGGCGTCGCTTTTAACGCCCTGCACGGAACGTATGGAGAAGACGGTGCGATTCAGGGAATGCTTGACGTGCTGGGCATCCCGTTCACGGGTTCCGGCGTTCTGGCGAGTGCCGTCGGTATGCATAAAGTCATTTCCAAGGTGATGTTCAAGGCCCATGGACTGCCCGTTGGACCCTATGCGGTGATTGGCGCTAAAGAACGGGGCTCCGTAAAAACCGTGCCCGGGGACATCGGCTTCCCTGCGGTCGTCAAACCCTGCGCCGAGGGATCCAGCGTGGGAGTGAGTATCGTCACGAAACAGGATGAGTTCGTTCCCGCCATGGACATCGCATTCCGGTACGGCGATGATGTCCTGATCGAGAAGTTCATCGCCGGCAAGGAAATTCAGGTGGGGATCCTCGGCGAGAAGGCGCTTGGTGCAATCGAGATCGTTCCGAAAGAGGCCTTCTACAATTACCGGGCCAAGTATGAACCGGGTATGTCCGATCATTTTTTCCCTGCCAGGATACCGGATACCCTCTACCGGCGGACCCTTGAGGCAGGGTTGATCGCGCACCGCGCGCTGGGATGCAGGGGATACAGTAGGGTGGATTTCATCGTGAATGAAGGGGGCGATATCTATATACTCGAGTTGAACACCCTGCCGGGCATGACGGCCACGAGCCTGCTGCCCGAGATTGCGAAGGGCGTGGGGATACCATTCCCCGATCTCGTCGAGGAGATTCTGCGGCTGGCAGTGGCTGAAAACTGAACAACCTTTGCCACGAGTTACGAAGGAGAACAGAAACGTGTTGATCTTCCTTGCCACCGAGTACACGGAGAGCACAGAGAAATGCACGAATCCTTTTTATTTCTTAACAAAGGAGACGCCAAGCCTTGTGAAACTATGGATCCCGGAGTACCGGGACACACAGATGGCCACGGCAACGCGTTTACGGTTTCAAGCCAGAGACCCGGATCCAATCCCGCCCTGGCGGGACCTTGGCGGGACGGTGGTTTAAAAATGGGTTTTTATTCGTGAACATTCGTGTTCACTGGCGGCTATGAAGGATTACAAAAATGTAACGGTCCCGCGAAAATACCATGCCCAGTCGAGCGGGACAATAGTAAGGCGGGTGAATCGAGGACGACGTTCCCGGTCGCGAACTTCGAAATCCGGCGGAACGTTTCTTCAATTTCTGTCGGCCATGATACTGCTGGGTACGCTCGTTCTGGGCTGGTTTGGTTACCAGTGGTTTCTGCATGCCGACGTATTCCGTGTCGCCGGCGTTGACGTCAAGGGCGTTCGTCATTTGGGCGAGAAAGACATCAGGGCCATGGTCAGCGGCTTTACCGGCAAGAACACCTTTCTGGT
>CAJHXR010000272.1_pt1 | contig 27370 bp, 17 predicted proteins | sample 9198421 | NCBI WGS metagenome assembly CAJHXR01 (sample SAMEA7708331, study PRJEB35096) | sediment metagenome | biome: marine neritic benthic zone biome [ENVO:01000025]; feature: sediment [ENVO:00002007]; material: shallow marine sediment [ENVO:03000034] sea grass bed [ENVO_01000059] ... | reverse complement strand
TTGAGTTCAGCGTATTTTAATGCATCGGCCGTGATCCCCTGCGGCGGGGAATGCTGAGCCGCACGCGGCTCAGCCCCCCGGGGACCGTTAGAACGTCAGTTTCTTTACTATTCGGTGTACGTTGAGGGTGATTGTCTTCGCCGGCTTATAGGTCACCTTCACTTCAACCTCCGCGCTTTTCGTCCCTTTCGGCAGTTCCGTTACGAACCGCTCGGTCGTGGTTTTCCTTGGGGGAAGCGTGAGGTCGAGAATTTCCTTTATCTGCCATGCTCCCATCCGGTGTTCACCGTCAAGGTCGAGCCCGATCTCCCAATACTCTTTTCTTCCCATGGTTATGACTTTTCCCCTGTTCGTTTTCGCGGTCACTTCCAGGACCACTTTTGCCGACCAGAGTCAGCCGTCGGGGATCCGGTGCCCTGCCTTGTTCGTCAGGCCGATGTCCACGATGGCCGTCGGTATCCATTTGCCGGGATGGAGCTTGATGCCCATTGCCTGGACATCGAGTCCGATTCCTTCTTTTACGATATCGGCCTGATAGGCGCCGGGGAAGGAATGCCCTCTTTTTTTCTTCCCCATATGACAGGCCTGGCATGTTTCGGTGCCTCCATTACCGCGGTAGGCGTCCTGGTAGCTTCCGTACAGTGTGTTGCATCCGATGGTGTCCCCGTCAGGCGGCGTGTAAATCCCGTGGCATTGGCCGCAGAACACGGACCGCGATATCTCCGTGGTCTTTTCCGTCTTGTGAGCGCTGGATTTGCCGCCCTTCGGACCGTAGAAGACCCCTGGCCGCGGCTCGCCCCTTACGTTCTTTGCAACCTTGATCATGGTATTGTGGCAGATGATACAGTTCACGTTCAGGCGTGAAAGCTTTTTCTTTGCCGCGTTCTTCTTCGATCTGCTCTTTGCATCTTTCGCGGTTATGATGAGGCTGGCGATTTCCTTGGCGAGGGACTCTGAGGCGTCTTTGATCTGCGGTGCGTGGCAGCCCATGCAGCGCATCAGGTGCTCCTTGCTCATGGGCTCATCGTATTCCTTGCCGACGCCCACGACGATGAAGTTCCGTATGCCGCCGAGGGAGTGGACCACTGATTGGGAATGGTAGGACGATTCCCATTCCTTGTGTACGGTGCCGTGGCATGATTGGCACTTGCCTATGGAGTATGCCTTGGTGAGCTGATCGAGGGTTTTGTATTCCCCCTCTGCCGTAAGCGGCAGTGCGAGAATAAGCACTCCGAATATCCATTGAGTCGGATTCATGGCCACCTCCTGTTCAGTGAGTGTTGATGCAGATCGACCTTTAGATTGGTTCCGCTGTCGAAGGGCAGGTGTTCGGCACCCTTCCCGATCACGCAGGAATAATTGTTTCAGAGTTTAAAAACCGAAGAATTAAAGAGATATTTTCACTAAACCGATAATTAGAGTATAGCGAAGGAAAGGGTGACAGGCAAGAAGATCGACATAATAATTGTCTGCAACCATAGTTTCACGCGTAACAATACTGTGGAAAGGCGGTTGCATACCGCTGTCCAGGTATAACATAAAAAGCTCTTTTCGTCGGCCGTTATCAATAGCGCATGGTGAGGAGAAGGACAACGTCCTGCCGGGTATTCCGGCAGGATGCGACGATTGACCATTGCCATACCGCACCGGCTACACTACTTGACGGCGCCGGCTTTTTTTGCGCTCAACACACCTTTGCTCAGGAAGTAGTAGTCCCGGTAACCGTATTTTTCGAGATAGTACTGAAGCCACCGTACCTGTTTCCCGACAGCGTCGAGAATCAGCAGCTCCTTGTCCTTGAACCTGTCTTCTTCCAGCAATTTCACAAGCCGGTCCGGCGGTATGTTCCGCAATTTCGGGATTGGCGGAATTTCCCTGCGCTGGAACGGTTCCCTGATGTCGATGTTGAAAGCATTCGGGCGCTCTGCCTTCTTGCGGAAGTTCGCGAAGCCGATCTTTCTTCTCTCGAACATTTCGTCGGGGATGAGTTTTTTCTGCGGGGCCGGTGTTTCTCCGAGCAGGGTTGTTTTCTCCGGATGCGCATTTGCCCAGTCATAGATCCCGGCGTCAAAGGCGTACACATTCTTGAAGCCGTTCTTCATGGCCCGTCTTGTCGCCTTATATGACTTGGCGCAGGTATGCCCGTTGCAGTAGAAGGCAATCGGTGCCGTGCCCTCTTTTCCGCGGGTCATTTGTAATTTTCTGGTAAAATCGGCCCGGGCAACGGGGATGTGTTCGGCCGTATTAATATGGATGACGTTATATTCGATGGTGGACCGTACGTCTATGATTATTGTTTTGCCATAGTTGCTCCCGAGTTGCCGGACCGTCATGTATTTAACGTCGGGATATTTTTCCCTGAGCGGGAATCCTTCCTTCGCGCCTGCCGGTATTGCGACTAAAACGAAACCGGTAATGCCGAGCACTAATTGCAAATATATTTTATTTCTCATTCGTCCCCCTGTTCTTTCGACTGGTGAGTCAGTAATAGAGGTTGTTCCCGCAACACCATGGCGAGTCAGTGCGACACGCCGCGAATACATATTTCAACGCCATGGTTAGCCATACTGCACCTTCGGGAATAAACGTCAATGTTGCAAGACTGCTGCAGTGCTAAGCTGTATCAGACAGAGTGTTCAGGTTGCGTGCCACGGTGGGTGAAATCGAACGAGTTGCCGCCCTCATACCGTAAGCCCTGCCGAAATGAGAGGCCATACGTCGTGACGGGGGTGGTCGGAGAATCGGAAAAATATACTCAGAACGTAGCTACTGAAGAGAAGCAAGAAAAAGAACAACCACCCATATGGAGCCTACATGGTGCGGACCTTTTTTCGTCGCAGCTTTTTTTTCCCGTGGCTCGACGGGTTGTCGGTGATCGTGAGGGAACCGTCATTGCCGTGGCCTATGTAGATCGTGTACTGGGGCGTAAACATTCTTCCCTCGCCATTATAGATACGCAGCACTTTCTTGACGTATCGCCGCGTTTCCCGGAAGGGAGGGACCGTCCCCCATTGCCTGACTGCCGTTTCCCCGGCATTGTATGCTGCCAGGGTGAGCTTCAAGTTCCCTTCGTATCGGTCCATCAGGTATCTCAGATATTTCACGCCGCCATTGATATTGTCCCGCGGATTAAAGGAATTCTTGACCTTCAATTCCGCCGCGGTCTGGGGCATGAGCTGCATCAGCCCCATTGCGCCTTTTCGCGACAAGGCGTAGGGATTAAAATTCGACTCGACACTGACGATCGCCTGCACGAGCGAAGGGTCAACGCCGTATTTGCCGCAGGCTGACTGAATGAGAGCATCATAGGTGTTCGGTAACTTGCCGGAAGGGGTGAAAGAACGGGCTGGTGCTGCAGGCTGGGTGGAGCTCTTTTGTTTGCGAATCCTCGTTGGCTCCCGTTTAACGCGTTTGTATTTTTTGCCGCTCGTGACGTTCGTAAAATGTACGACGCCGTTTTTGTCCGTATATTGATAGATATCGGCCTGGGCCGGCAACACACAGGAGCAGGTGATCGTGACCACTATGAACACTATTGTCGTTTTATGAGACACCGGATTTCCCCCCGCAGGCAACTAAAATATGTTGCGGAAACAAATTTTCACTTAAATTATAGCGTAACAGCAGAGGCCCTGTCAACCAAAGAATCATATAAAATTACAGACACTTCCGCCGATTGTGTACGATCAGAGGAAGAGAAAAATATGATACCACAGAAACACACTGAGGAACACCGTTGGGGAATGGGAGACACGGTGAATGGGCGAAGAGGTGTGAACGTCCAAATGACAAAGCGCAAAGTTCAAATGAATGCCAAAAAAGCAATGTTCAAGAGGATCTAGACCCTTGAAGTTATTGTTATTCGATATCTATTTGACATTTGGATTATGAACTTTGGAATTAGTCATCACCTTTGCGTCCTCTGTGTGCTCTGCGAGAGAAGCCTTTGGTTTTGTCTTGTTGCGATTTCAACTACTGCCCCGAAGGGGATATGTCTCCCACGCCCAGGCGTGGCTGTTACGTAGCGCTCTTGAAATGGCAAAAATGCAGAATGTTCTTGACTTTTCAGGGCATGTGGATTATTATCACCATCTCATCGCGGGGTGGAGCAGTCTGGTAGCTCGTCGGGCTCATAACCCGAAGGTCAGAGGTTCAAATCCTCTCCCCGCTACCAATACACAATTCAGGCTTGCATCACTGCAGGCCTTTTTCTATTCATGATCCTTCTCACCGAATAACAGGATCTTCGAACCTCCACAACTCCCTCAGCCGCGCTTGTCAGCAAGATGCATCACGCCGAATTATCCTTACCGCTAGCACGACGGAGCCTATCGTAGTTGACGCACACGTAACAAGCAGGACGCAACGCGTCACGGTCTCAACAGTGGAGCGGAGTTGCCGTGGACATGCCCCCAATGACGGGGGACACTCCTCCCTATGTGCTGGTGCCTCTGCTTCCTTGATACAATCCTGTTGTCTCAAAGAGCGCAACCATCTGAATTTATACGAGTAATGTTGATTCGTTTCACAGCGGGAAAAGAGAAATTTCAATTTGACAATTCATGATAAAAATAACTTCACCTTGACAACTATCTATATGGATAGTATACATTGATTTAGTTGCTGTTTTCTCAGCTTTTCCGCTTAAACGGATGCTGAACTGAAAAATGTTACCTTCGGGGAGTGAACCAATGGACAAACAGCAAGACCGCTTAGGGGACCTGGAATTGGCAATCATGAAGGTTCTGTGGGAATCTCAAGAACCCCTCGATGTCAATCAGGTATCCGATCGTCTGGGCGGAGATCGGGCCTACACAACGGTCATGACCACCCTGAGCCGCCTCCACAAAAAGGGATACCTCAACCAGGAACGGGATGGACGCTCTTTTCGCTACTCTCATCGCATAGCAAAAAAGACCTTCTTAAAAAGGACGTTCTCCCATATCGCTGACTTTCTGTTCAACGGCGATGTGCGTCAGCTGGTACCGCACATCCTCGGTATGGACAGGGAACTTACGGACGATGAACGTAACATGCTGAGAGAAATTTGCGAGGGGATTAAGGATCTTGACGATGAGTAGTGTGCTTCTCAGCTTTATTGTTGGGTCAATGATGATAACCGCCCTCTGTGCAGTGGGGGCATTGGTTTTCGTACGGGTCTTCAAGATTCATTCTCCTCTCGGTCGGTTCCTGGTCTTTCTCGCCCCTCTTCTGGCAGCATTCGTCGACCGGGTGCGGCTCTTTCCCGAAAGAACGGCTGAGGTTGTTGCTTTCTGTTTTCTGATCGCCGTCCTTTTGCTGAGTCGGGATGTCTACACGTACGTTGCCTTTCGGCGACGGATCAGGCGGCAGACGGAACCGGCTGCAGATCTCCAGCCTGTCGTCGATGAACTGGCCAGGAGCATCGGCATGAGGCCACCAAGGGTCCTGGTGTCGAGCAATCCTGCCGTCTGCCCGTTTGCAGCGGGCATTCGAAACCCCGTTCTCGTCGTTCCCCGCGCGATGATCTCGGTCTTGAGCGAAGACGAAGTCCGTCTCCTCCTGGCCCATGAGATGGCCCACGTCCGGCGTAAGGATTTAGTCTGGAAATGGCTCCTGATTTTCTTGCGGTATTTATCATTCATGAATCCCATGGCCGAACTGCCGTACCGGTGGCTGAACGTGGAAATGGAGCGGGGCTGTGACAAGCTTGCCATCTCGATAATCGGGAAACCCGGTACCATGGCGAGAACGTTGTTGAAAGTAGAAGAATTTATTGCCCGCATGTCCCGTGCTTCCCGAAATTGTCTCCCTGTCGTGGTTTCAGGCGCGGGCTCCTACCTCCCGCTGCGGATACGCTTGATGGCATCGCTGCAGGGTAAAACAAACGTATGGTTAACGCTCGCCAAGGTTGGCGTGATTTTCTATATTTTTAACTTGATCTGTCTGATTTCCGTAAACACGTGGCTGATATTTTTCCCTTGAGGCTGTGTTTTTTTGCGGTTAAATACGACCATGATAGTACGATCACAATAGTAATTAGCGACGCGGTTTGGGAGGTAGACCATGAGAGACGCGATAGTGTTGGAGAGTACTGAATCGATACAGACGGATCCACCGAGCAAAGACTTTGCGTTAAAAAACGGCAGCTCTCTTGATCGAATAGATCCTGTATACTGGCGCCTTGGCGAGCGGAAGGTGGATGCCATGGGCGCGGGGAAGGTCGTGTGTGATGGACGGGAAATGATGATGCTGGCATCGAACAACTATCTGGGCCTGGCCGGGGATGCACGCCTGATGAGGAGCGGTATGGAGGCGATCAAAAGCTGGGGGAACAGTACGAGTGGAAGCCGCCTCTTGAATGGCACCAATCAATTGCATCTTAAGTTGGAGGAGCGGCTGAGAGCATTCAAGCGCCTTGAATCGGTCGTCGTGTTTCAAAGCGGTTACATGGGCAACCTCGGCGTGTTGAGCTCAATCGTATCCAAGGACGATGTCGTCATCATCGATAAGCTCGTTCATGCCAGCATCATCGACGGCTGCAAGCTGGCAGGCGCTTCGGTGCGTGTCTTCAAGCACCAGAACATGGAATCCCTTGAGAAGGTTTTAAAGCGCATTGCACCGACAATCAAAAAGCTGGTGGTCGTCGACGGGATCTACAGTATGGACGGTGATTTCGCGAAACTGCCGGAGCTGACTGAACTTGCGCATCGTTATGGCGCACTCGTCATGGTGGATGATGCCCATGCAACGGGCGTAGCGGGTCCCCACGGGAGAGGTACGGCCGATCATTTCGGCAGTGTTGAGCCCGATATCGTCACGGGGACATTGAGCAAGGCCTTCGGCTGTTTCGGCGGTTTTGTCGGCTCCACGAAGCAGGTGACGGATTTTGTTAAATACAATTCCCACTCATTTATCTATTCTACCAGCTTATGCCCGTCTGTTACGGCATCTCTGCTCACGGCCCTGGATATCGTGGAAAAAGAACCAGAGCGGCGCGAAAACCTTTGGGCCTGCACACGTTACCTGCTGCATGGCCTCAATCAACTCGGGTACAATACCGGTCTGAGCGAGACACCGATCATACCGATCATTCTTGACGACGAAAACACAATGTTCAACCTGGTGGCGCGGCTGGACAGCGACGATATATTCGTCAGTCCCGTCATCTATCCGGCCTGCCCGCGCAAAGCTCCACGTGTGCGCCTGAGCCTGACAGCTGAGCACATCATCGCGGATATGGATCGCGTTCTGGGTTCATTGGAACGGCACGGCCGCGCGCTCGGAGTGATCAATTAAGCGAAGCATATGGTTGACGCATGCGTGTATGTCAAGAGCTTCACACGAGTCAGGAAGGGTGGGTGCATGGAATTACACTTTAGAATCGCCGAAGCCGGAGATACAGAGCAGGCAGTCCCGTTGATCTACAATTCAGGGCCTGAGGTCTTTGATTATCTTTTCGCATATGGCAACGTTCGTGCAGTAGACTTCATACGGCAAGAGTTCCTGAACGGTCGAGGGTTCCTCGGACACCGCAATCACATCGTCGCGTTGCATAAAGGGGCCGTCATCGGGATCGGAGCATGTTACAGCGGTGCGGACTATCATCGGCTCACAGCCGGCACCCTGCGGGATGTGGTTGCTTACTATGGGCTCCGTGGCGGGATCTCCTTTCTCAGAAAAAGCCTGCAAGTTAAAAGCATCATGCCGCCTCCAAATCGATCTACGCTGTATATTGCCAATCTGTGCGTCGCCGCGAACTATCGTGGTCAAGGAGTCGGCACCGCCCTGTTAGAGAACCAGAAGGTATATGCTCAGAACAAAAAATACAAGTCATACGCACTCGACGTATTGACGAATAACCCTCGGGCGAAACAGCTCTACGGGCGCATCGGATTCAGCACTCGCATGGTGAATCGTTTCCGCGGTTTCCGGGCACGCCGGGAGCTTCCCGATACCGTGAGGATGGAGGCTCCATTGTGAATGCATACTACTGTGTACAAAGACGGCTCAACAGCTGCAGGATAGAGCAACAATATTGCCAGCGTGGAGTTCACACCGTTTACCGTCCTCCAGGATAATTCGATTGTGGTTTTTTTTGCACTCTTGAGTTTAACGAATAGTGATGGTACCCCACGGCAGCCCCGCCTTGACGGGACTGCCGGAGGGGCTGCACTGGATGACGGACGTCAGTCTGCACGGTGATTTCCTGCTTCTCATTTCCTTTCATAAAGTTGCACAGTGGCCTATTTCGGACAACCCCTGAGAAATATATGATCCCTATGGAACAGGATGGTGTCGTTTTTATCAAGAACTATCAGCGGGATAAAGAGTGCGCATTTTGGTACCGATTTTGCTTTGTGTAATACTTAACTATCTTTGGAACATGAGCGAATGCCAATGGAATATAACGGGAGAGGGTGCACGTTCGGGCTGCACGTTGAACGGAGCGCAGGGCCTGAGGGAACGTAAGGTTATGATATACTATAAATTGAAATTTGATGCCCTGTGTTTTTTCAACGCGCAATTCCCTGCAACGTGCTGCAATACTACTCAAGATTCTATAGTGGTAAGCTCTTGTGTGTTCCCGTTCGCTATGCCTAATCCAAGGGGGGAACGAGAAGGGATGCTTCCGCGGGCAACTGAAGAGAGGCTTCTTATCCGGAAAAGGTACGGGCAATTGCTTTTGCAATCGTGATCCGGACAGGATGGGACCAAAATCTGCCACGAAGACTCGCCTGCCCCGGGTCCTTATTTTTATAGCTGCGGGCCGGGGAAGGCTCGAAGAAAGAAAAAAGTATTTAAGTGTCTTGCTTTACGGCTCAATTTCATGCCTTACGTTGTGTCTTAGCGCCTTTGTGGCCGAATTTTGTTTGCCCGCAGAGCGGGACAGGCCGGGATCAAAATAGAAATCGAACCGCGAAGGCGCAAATAGCCTAGAACCAGAAGCGGCCACTTGGAGCGCAAAGGTTTTGAAGTTTGTAGCACGTAAGTCTAAGCTTTTCTTCGTGCTCTTCGTGGCCTTCGTGGTAAATAGTTTGTTATTGTGCAGAACTTGATTTGTCAGTAACACCATTGTAGCGGGAATCATTGAGGGGGGTACGATTGTGCCGAGACTGCACGCGAGGATAGACACACGATTGTCGGCACGATGTTTTTACAACAACAACGGGATCACGATTGAGGAGAACGTGATCCTTTCACGCATCAGCCTGGGCGGGGCCTTGATCGAGCGTCTCCGGCGCTATAAAAGCGACACGATGGTCGTCATCAAGCCGGAACGTTCCGGGCTCACTGACGTTGAGTTGATCGGAGAGACGGTCGGCAGGCAGCATGAAAGCGTTGCCGTGCAGTTTTATTACTACGACATTTACGGGAGAAGGAAGCTCTGGGACTACATAAAGAGGCACGTATTACCATCGAACGTCTGCCCCTACTGTGGAAAGGTCATTCACGTTCCCTCACAACAATACTGCACCAATTGCGGCTGGCTGCTGGATTATTCCGACGAAGAGTATTTGTTGAAGCATGATCGGGAAACGCTCGCACTACGGCTCCAGAACTGTACTGAAGCATTGACGGTCGAGCAGTTTGGGCGAATGGTCAACTGTATCGATTCCGAACTGTTGAAGGACAAAGACGGTTTATTCAGGGATGAATTTGTCGGCACCTCGGCATCCATGCAGGAAATCGCGTCGATAATCAGAAAAGTGGCTCCAACGAGTATGAATGTCCTGCTGCTCGGTGAGAGCGGTACAGGCAAGGAACTTACGGCGCGGGCCATCCATACGATGAGCCAGCGCAGGCAGAAACCCTTTGTCGCCGTGAATTGTGCGGCCATACCCGAGGGGCTCCTGGAGGCTGAACTCTTCGGCTACGAGCGAGGATCGTTCACCGGCGCCTATACCAGCAGAAAGGGCAAGTTTGAGCTTGCCGACGGCGGCACGGTCTTTCTCGATGAAATCGGCGATATGTCCCTCAACCTCCAGTCAAAAATCCTTCGGTTCCTCCAGGAACGGGTTGTCGAACGAATCGGATCGGTGGGGGGGAAAAAAATTGATGTGCGGCTCATAGCGGCAACGAATCTTGACATCGCCGATGCCGTTCGAGAAGAAAAGTTCCGGCATGATCTGTATTATCGACTGGACGAATTCTCCGTCGGCATTCCTCCGGTGCGAGCACGGGGTGATGATTCCGTTATGCTCGCACGACACTTCTTGCTCAAATTCTGCACTGAAATGGGCGTGACAAAACGGTTCACCAGTCAAGCGATAACGGCCATTCAGCGGTATCGCTGGCCGGGAAATGTACGTGAGATTATCAACAAGGTGAAACGTGCCGTGGTGGTCTCTGAAGATATGCAGATAACGCCCGAGAACCTGGGTTTGTCGGGGTATTCCCACGCGTTCCCCTGTGATGAAAAGCTTCACATTGAATCATTGAAGAAGATAAAAAACGACGTTGAACGGCAGATGCTGATAGAGGCTCTCAGCAGCAGCAGTAATAATCTTTCACAGGCGGCGAAGCTTCTCGGCGTCAGCCGAACGTCGATCTACAATTTAAAAAAGAAATATGCTCTCTAGTCTCCCCATCCCCGGCACTTATCAAGGCAGCAGAAAAAAAGCATATCATTGCATGCTTACGGAACAGAGGCATCCCGTCAATCAGCACTGTTCACCATTCGGGTACAATTGTAAATAAACCTGACAGCTCGATTTTCTCAAGCCCCTTCTCCGTTCTTCAGCATTCACCCCTGCTTACGATATCCTTTTCTGTCCCGAGACATATGTTTTCCATTTGTCAACTGTCAAAAATGTTTACGCAGTGAAATGCTCCTGTATGATAAGCAGAGGAAAATCAACGCGTTGCAAATTGGCAAGGCTTTTGCTAGACACAGAGGAGTACGCAAGAAGGTTTACACTGCTCGCGCATTTTTTTGTCCATTAACAATCTCGCCATCGCAACAGAACTCGCTGCATTTTTTACCTTACGTATAGGAGGGTAGGCAATGAAAAAGCGCTCTGTTTTCATCACGCTGACGGTTCTTGCCGTTATCTCCGCTTCGATGTACGTGTATGCCCGTACCACGGAAACACCGATCTTCCTGCCCGGTACCCAGCCCATGGAGATTATGAACCTTACGGGCTCGAACAAATGTATACAGTGTCATGGCGGGTATGATAGGGGCACGGAACCTGCTTTTAATTGGCAAGGCAGCATGATGGCCCAGGCGTCCCGCGACCCGCTCATGTACGCGGCCCTGGCCGTGGCCAATCAGGACGTGGAACATGCCGGAGATCTCTGCCTGCGCTGCCACGTGCCGAACGGCTGGCTGCGGGGCAATTCCGTTCCCGAAGATGGATCAAAGTTCACCCCCTCGGAACTGAACGGTGTACAGTGCGATTTCTGCCACCGGGCACTCAATCCGCTGGACCACGGCGTCCCCAAGCTCGAGAATGCCCAGTATGTGATCTCGCCGGAACGGATCATGTTCGGTCCCTTCACTGCCACGGTAAACGTGCACGAGACGCAGGAATCGGAATTCCACAAGGCCGGCGACTTCTGCGGCACCTGCCACGATGTTACCAATCCCCTTTTTACGAATCCTGATACAGGTCAGCTCGCGGCAGTGGAGCGGACGTACAGTGAATGGAAGAACAGTGCCTTCGCCGCGATCGGCGCCAAGGGCGCCTGCCAGAACTGTCACATGCCGCCGAAATGGGGTTCTGCAGTGGATCCCCTGAAATTCGTCAAATCCGGCCAGGCGCCGGAATTCAGGGATTACCTGAACCTGCACGAACTGGTCGGCGGCAATACCTTTGCCCAGGAGATACTGCCCCTCTTCTGGGACTATGACGCCCAAGGGCTGGAGGCCCTGCAGAATACGAAGAACAAGGCCTTTGTGCAGCTCCGGAAGGCAGCGACGATCGACCTCGATCTGCACGAGGGAGCAGGCGGTAAAGAGCTGAACGTCACGGTCACGAACCAGACCGGGCATAAGCTCCCCACGGGATATCCCGAAGGCCGGCGTATGTGGATCAATGTCAAGGCCTTTGATGCGGCCGGGACAATCATCTTTGAGTCGGGCAAATACAACTTCGAGACCGCAGATCTCATCAAGGACGATCAGATCAAGATCTATGAGATCAAGCCGGGACTCTCTGAGCAGCAGGCCGCACAATACGGCCTGGAGCCCGGCCCGTCGTTCCACTTCATCCTGAACGATAAGATTTACAAGGACAACCGGATTCCGCCCCGGGGGTTCACGAACGCGGCCTTTAACGCGGCGGGAGCACATGTGGTTGCGTACCACTACGACGACGGCCAGTACTGGGACGTCACCACCTATTCCGTGCCTGCAGCGACAGCCAACGTTGAGGTTACCCTGTACTACCAGACCTCTGCCAAAGAGTACATCGAATTCCTGAAAGCGGAGAACAAGACCAACAACTGGGGCGATGACCTGTATAAGGCGTGGGCCGTGACGACAAAATCCATGCCCGTCGACACCATGGGAGGCAATCCCGTGGCCGGGAACAGTTGCCGGACATGCCACGGAGACCTCCAGAAGATGACCGATCTCGGCTATCCCCAGTTCTCCTTTGACTGGGCCCGCGTCAATGCCGAGACCGGAATGAATGCCGGCTGCGACGATTGCCACCTCGGCAATCCGAAAGATTTTACTCTTGCAGGAGCGCATGAAGGCGTTCTCGGCCTCCTGGTCATGAAGGGAAGATATCGCGATGTGGTGAAACGCAAGGATGTGACCGGCGATGATTACGCCAAGGTGCAGTCCATCAAGTCCATCCGGGAGAGCAACAGCGATGATCCCCGGTACACCCTGCGCGTTACGAGCCCCTTCCACATGTTGCTGTGGCACGATCGGAACCAGGAAACAGCCTTGTGGAATCCCGACATCGACATGCAGACCTGCGGCCGGTGCCACGCCCGGCAGGTGGCCGAGTTCCGCACTACGGAAATGGGACTCGTCCAGACCATGTCGCAAGTTATCCCCTGGATCATCCCTCCTCAGGAAGGACAGCCGGGAACCCACCTCACGGTTGCTCCCCACAGTTGCGGTCTCTGGACCGAGCAGGCCATCCAGCCGAACAACGAGACCTTCACCGACGACAACCGGCAGATATACAACAACGCGAGTACAACTATCGCGGAGCAGTTCCAGGATCCCCGTTATCCAGACACCTCGGGAGATCCGCTGACCAGGATGCAGTCCCTGTCGAACACGAAGAATTGTAATAAATGCCATCCCGGCTGTCTGGACTGCCACTACACGCCCTTTGAAAAGAAGGCGCCGGGACGTATGGGAAGCGTCAAACCGGCCGGCACCCATACCTTCTCCCAGCGTCCTCCGGTGATGAGCTGCATGGGTGCGGGCAGAGGGCAGTTCTGCCACGGCGGACCCATCGACCGGCGGCGCGGCGACGGTTTCGTGAAGGGCGGATTCGCCCACGTACCGCCGGCCGATCTCAGGACAGCCGATACCGTTACGTACCTGAACACACCCGATATCCATTACAATGGTGACGATAAGCCGGCGAATGCAACCTGCGTGGACTGCCACAGCTCACTGCCCGGCGGTAGGGATTTCGGCCTGGTGGGCGGAGACCCCCACGCCGTGCACGGCAACATGAACCGCAATCCGGAACCTGATCGTTGTGCTGCGTGCCATGCCGACGAGGTGGAAGCTTACAAGCACGGCAGCCACAAGAACCTCACCTGCGGCGCCTGCCACACGCCCAAGATCGTCGGTTATGCCTTCAACTTCTGGGCGCCGGGCACGCGGTTCGGCGTCACGCCCAATCCATTAGACCGACATGCACGATATGCCGTGAATTCCATGACGCCGGTACTCCTGAAGGACGAACAGGGCATGTGGACGCCGTACCACGCAGTGCCGCACATCTCAACGCACATAGACCCCACCTCTGTCAAGATCGCCGACGTCGTTTCGCCGCGCATCCTCTGGAGGAACCAGCCTGACATCGGCATCGTCCGGCAACACCGGTCGAAAGACGGCGTCGCCGTAACCGGCACGTACGACGGTTCTGCCTACGGCAGGGACGAAGGGCAGGTGATGGTCTGGCTTAACCTCGATAAAATAGCCCACTCCATCACGTCGAAAAACAGCGCCATTCCTCCGCGCACCTGCAACGATTGCCATACTGCCGACGGGAAGCAGCGGATCAACATCAGCTTCGGCTGGAACGCCAACCCGGCCCTGGTGTACGAGGGCCTGTACCAGGGCACCTTCGATATCGTGGCCGACGACAAGGGCCTGCGGATCGAGAACCTGCTGGGGTATGACCAGTACGGCAATCCTTCGACTGCCTTCGATCCCATGAAAGGGAAGTGGTCCGTGCCCGGCAGCTACGTGATCCCTCCGGCAATCGGAACGGCTACCGGCCATCCGTACGGGAGATAACAGTTTCAGGGCTCCCCGGGGGTGGAGACCCCCCCGGGGAGCCACCCCCCTGTCGAAAAGCACGATTCCTTGCAGCTCAGGGTAGCGGGCGCTTGCGTCTCTGTATCCAATCCAGGCGAACGGACTACACCGTATCAGAAGAGTTAATAAACTAACAGTCTGTGCTCACATCGATAACGCTCACAATATTTTTTGATGCAAGAGAAAAGGAGGAACACAAGAATGAAACCGGGGATAAAAACAGCCTTTCGTTCCGCAGCTATCGTGGTTATTGTTATTGTATTTTCATCATACGCGCAGGCCCAAACGAACGGAGTTCCTGCATGTACTGAAGAAGTGCTCAAAACAGCTCAGATGTTTAATTGTGATCCCCAGAAGGAACCGGTCCCGCCCGTGAAATACGGCCCTGCTTCCACGTATAACGATGCGAATGCCCGGGGCTACTTCGCCGACAACTGGCGCCAGCTCGGGTACGAACAGAGACATAACCCCGTGTTTTCCATTGACGAGTATGCCCCGGCATTCCTGCAGGACGGGACGTTCTGGGCCGCTCCCCTCACCGGCGACGGGTTCCTGCGTCTGGCCGAGGGCTTTGACTCCTATCCCCCCAACGGCGGCCAGAGCTGGGCGTCGACGGTTGCCGCGGCCCTCGGCAATGTGATGGGCGTTTCCGTGGTCCAGGGGATCGTCTATGTTCAGCTGAGTTCACGAGAGATCTACGCCCTCGACGCCAAGACCGGAGAAGCAATCTGGAGGAAGGAACTGGTCAATGTCGCAGGCATGGGCCAGACGATCGTTGAGGAGATCGCCGGCAGGCCCGTAGTCTTTGTCCCTGCCGGCGACGCCGCGTTCACGGTCAAGAACGTCATCGATTTTACCAAGGGGCTCCCCCATGACCGGGGTGCCGACTTCTCTTCCCTCTATGCTTTCGACGGGCTGACGGGAGAGCAGCTCTGGCGTTTCGACACCAAGGGCGCTGCACGTCCGGCGCCGGTGTACAAAGACGGCAAGCTCTATCTTCCAACAGGCGGAGGAGAAATGCACATCCTCGACGCGGCCACCGGGATGCGGCTCGGCACGTTTACGAACCCTGGTGAAGGGTTCACCGGCCTCGCCTCGCCGAACTGGTACATGACGGAGGACAACAAGCTCTTCATCCTCTATGGGACCCTCCGGCCGAGGAGAATACTGGCGGTAGACGTCACCGACCCGGTGAATCCGACGCTGGGCTGGCAGTACTCGCCTCCCCGTGCAGCGGCGAACTCTCCTGGCGATACCCCCGTGGGGGTCGACCAGGATCTCGGCGTGGTGATGACAGCGGTGTTCACCTCTGCGCCGGAAGGAGGGTTCTACCTGAACGTAATTGCTCTAAACGCAGCCACCGGTGAGGCGCTGTGGATGGCCGACGCAGGACATGGCCCGAATATTCCCGGGTTCAAGGCGAGCGTGCCGCTCATTCACGAAGGGAATGTCTATCTCGGGAATTCATTGAACGAAACCTACCAATCCTATGAGATAGCCACGGGCAACCTGAGATGGGCGACGTCGGTCCAGGAAGATGATGATGCACCGGCCCAGCGGCATCGTGCGGCAGCTGCCGGTGTGTTCTACCAGGGTAAGATCATTCATGCCGAAGGCCGGGATATCCGCGTCTTCGACCCTGACACCGGCGAGATCCTGAACGATTTCGAAAGCCCCGGATCGTTTGCTGCCTGGGCAGTCATCCAGCCCGTGATTGTGGGCAACATGATGTACCTCGGGTCGATCTCCGGCTGGGTCTTTGCCGCGCCCGCTGACTATATCATGATCTCTCCGGGATTCGGCCAGCGGCCCTTCCCGCCGACGGATCAGCTCAATCCGCAGGAGCCTGAGTTTCTGAATGCATCGGCATTGCCTGCTCAAGAGCAGGCAGCCCGGTTCCCCAAGACCTGGCTTGCCTATGCCGGCGGACAGGACCACAATGGCTACAATGCGCACGGTCCCCGGGACGTCTCGTGGCAGGCCCCGCTCGACTGGGCCGTGCCGCTCGATGCCCGGCCTGGAAACGAAGACCTTTTCGGCACGGAGATCGCCACCCAGATGATGCACTATGCCTTTGGCGTCGGCTCCGGCGTCAGCCCGGCCAGGGGCATCCTTTACGCGGGCAGCGACCGCGGAACGGTGAACGCCCTGAATGCAATGACCGGCGAACTCATCTGGAAATTCAAGACCTTCAACGGTACGTTCGGCCAGCCCCTCGCCACGCCCAACACCGTGGTCGCCACTTCCGGAGACCCCTGGCTCGCCCTGGGATCTACGGGGAGGTTCAGGAGTAATTCTCCGGCAACCATCATCGGGGGGAGCTTCGAGTATCTCGTGGGCCTCGACCCCATGACCGGGGTGGAGAAGTGGAATTTCTTTACCGGCACGGGTACGGACGCCATGACCCCCCTCTACCATGAGGGGAACCTCTACTGGGTTGACGGTGATGCGAAGGTATGGGCCATTAATGCTGACACGGCTGAACCCGTCGCACCGTTCATCGATGCAAACGGGAAGCCGATCCTTACGCTCGGCGGTTTCAACGTCCATGCCTCGGCCAATATCCACCGCAGGACTGACGGAGAAACAAAGAGGGAGGACATCATGATCGTTGGAACGGCCATGCCGAATAAGGTGACGGGGATCGACCTCGCGACTGCCCAGGTTCTCTGGACGCAGGATCTTGCAGGATTCACGACCTATGTCACGGGCTTTGCCGCTGTGCCGCCGGCAGTAGATCAGGTCCGGGGCATCGTCATCGGCACGGTGCTGGTGGACGAAGACACCGAGACCAATACCATCATGGCCCTGGCCTATGGGCTGAATGCGAGGACCGGCGCCGTGGTATGGACCCGGTCGCTCGGGAGAGGAATGGTCCCGACGGGTTTTGCCGGGCCCACGGCGGTACTGCACAAGAAGACGGCCTATATAGCCAATCCATTGACAAAGACCGTGCTTGCCCTCGATACATTGACAGGAGCCATCCAGTGGCAGACATCGGTGGAAATGCCGGACGGTATGTTCAGCTGGGGTCCGGGAGTGGTGGTGAAGAAGAACCTGATCCAGCCGCTGGGCCCTGATCTCGCAACATTCGACATCGATACCGGCGAACTGCTGCATCGTATGGCTGTAGGCGGGTCCTTCACGTACAACAGCCCCACGGTCGTCGGGAGCACTCTCTACATCGGGAATTCCTGGGGATGGGTGTCGGCCTTTCCCGTTGATGTCGTAACCGGCGCTTCAGCGCCTTGAGGGACAGGACAATCGTGAACGCTGAAGGCTCACGTGCACACGTTTGCGGCTGAATCCGTGCAGTAAAGACGTGGAGCAAGAAGAACAAAAAGATAAGGGAGGGTTACCGTATGTTCAGAAGAAAAATCACTACTCTATCGATAGGTGCGTTCGCTCTGATCCTCGCTGGTATGCTGTCGGTTGCTCCGGTACGGCCAGCAGAGACCGTAGCCGGTGAGCTGCCCGCAGCAGCGGCAACACAGATAACGCTCATTCATATCGGCGATATCCACGGCCACCTCATTCCGCGGCCCCACCTGCGCAGTGACGGAACGGGAAGGCTGGAAGGTGGTTTGGCGCGGATGTACACCAAGGTCGAGCAGATTCGCCGTGCGCGAAAGAACGCCCTGGTGGTGAACACCGGCGACACGGTGCAGGGCGGCGCCGAGGCGCTGTATACCAGAGGGCAGGCGATGGTAGACGTTCTGAACCTGTTCGGTATAGATTACTTTGCGCCGGGCAACTGGGATTTCGTTTACGGTACCGAGCGGTTCCTCGAAATGTTCACGGGCGACCAGCCCCTGGCGCCGTGGAACGCCCTTGCTGCGAACGTGTACTACGACGGGTATCCCTACGAAGACAAGACCGGCGAGCGGGTGCTGCCGCCGTACACGATCAGGATGATTGGAAATCTCAAGGTCGGAATCCTCGGCTTCACCACCGAGCGGGGGCCGAAGGTCGTCGGCCCGGAGGTCGTGCAGGGGTTCCGGTTCAGCAAGGGAGACGCTGAGATGGAGGAGTTCGTCCCCTATCTGAAAAATGTGGAACAGGTGGACCTGCTTGTCATGATCTCCGAGCTGGGGCTGGCAAACAATATCCGGCTGACCGAGAACGTACCCGGCGTTGATGTCGTTCTGTCTTCCGACATGCACGAGGAGACCCGTGAGCCTGTCGTAACGAGCACGGGAACGATCATCTCGGAAGTCGGGCAGGACGGCACGCGGATCGGTGAGTTGACGCTCATGTTCCAGGGCACGAGAATGCTCAAGTGGAAATATAAATTTCATACCATCGATGCCCGGATACGGGAGAATGAAGCAGTCGCCGACACGATTGCCGAGATCCGCAATCCCTTTGTGGCGGGGCCCTCCTTCCAGGAACATCTGAATCCCTTCAATGAAACGATCCTGACGAGGCCCATCGACACGGTCATCGGCGTTACCGAGATCGGGCTGCACCGCTCGAATTATACTCACGAGGACATGGCTGCCGTCGTCGAGGGTTCATCCCATGACTTCTTGAGCGACGCGTTCCGCGCCATGGCCGGAGCGGATGTGGGCATGATCCGCGGCTTCCGGTACGGCACACATATTGCGCCGGGACCGATCAAGCTTGAGGATATTTACCATTACATTCCCATCGGACCCTTCATCGCCCGGGGCGAGGTTACGGGTCAGCAGATCAAGAACGTTATCGAGAACAGCGCCAACGGATCGCTGAATCCTGATCCCTTCACGTGGGGCGGGGGCTGGCTCTTCAACTGGAGCGGTGTGACCTTCGATCTCGATCCCTATGCGGACCGGGGCAATCGCGGCCGGAACGTCAAAGTCAACGGTGAGCCCCTTGACCTTGCTGCAACGTACACGCTTGCCTCGTACAACTATCTGTCGGAACCGAACCTGATCAACAAGATCCCCGCCCGGAATGTCGTGCGCGTCACCGATGAAGAAGGAAACCTTATTGACGGCACCGAGGTTGTTGCGAGGTATCTGGCAATGCACGGCCCGGTGAATCCCGAGCTTCATCGCATCCGTCTCCTTGCGCCGCTGCCCGATTCCTTGTATGAATTCTATGAACTGCAGCCGCTCAAGGGCACCACACCGTAGCATGCAACGTTGTGTTACCTTGTAAGGGGAGGGGGGATCGCATATGAGTGAACAGGAGACGTGGGTTAAGCGGAAAGGCGAATTGCGTGAGGAGGAACGCGATCCGAAATCGGAAAAAGGAATTTCCCGCAGAACGTTCCTGACCGGCGCGGGCATTGCAGGGCTGTCGTTCACGGTGGGGGGCATTCTCTCGAAGACGGGCAAGAAGGCGCTTGCCGAAGAGTCGAGCGATCTGCCGCCGGGAGCCAACGGCACGGTCACCCTCTTTCAGATGAACGACTCCCATGGGCAGTGCCTCCCCCATCCGGATATGTTCTGGGGGCCGGGGCCGAACAACGGCTCGGGAAGCCATATCCAGTATCTCACCGATCTCGGCGGGTTCGACCGCATTGCAGGGTATGTCCGGCATGTGAAGGAGAAGACAGGCGGCAATGCCCTCTTTCTCGACGAGGGGGATACCCTTCACGGCACCTACCACGCCACCTTTGATGAGGCTGTGAGCTATGTGCAAATGCTGAACACCGTCGGCCTGGACGCCACCAACCCGGGAAACTGGGAGACACGATGGGGACCGACGAAGTATATCGCCCGGACCAAGGAGCTGAACTTCCCAACGCTGGCATGCAACTTTTACGACAAGAGCACGGGAAAGCTCATCTTTCCACCGTACAAGATGTTCACGCTCCCCGGCGGCCTCACCGTAGGGGTCATCGGCCTGGCGACGGACAACATCAGGGTGCAGCCAAAGATCTTCACCGACGACGGCCAGACGGCCGTCATCGCCACCACCGGGATCGCAGCGAACGAACTCCACCGGTACGTGAGCCGGCTCAAGAACAACGGTACCGATCTGATCGTCGTCATCTCCCATCTGGGGTACGAGAAGGACTGCCAGATCTGCACCGAGCTGGTCGCGGGTATCGATGTCTTCCTTTCCGGCCATACCCATGACCGGATATTCGAGCACGGGAACCGGGGCGGCGTCGGCGTCACGGAACTACACTACCACATCGGCGGGAAAAAAGGGACCACGCTGGTGACGCAGGCCGGGTTCTCGGGCAGCCAGCTCGGCCAGCTCGATCTTACGGTTGACAATCGAAACGTGGTGGAATATACCTACCGTCTCCACGCCGTCGACAGCACCATGGACCGGTACAAGGACCCGGCGGTTACCGCGGCTCTCGCGACACTGAGGCAGAAGGCCGTGGGGATGAACCCGAACCTGTACACCGTTGTCGGCGGCCTCGCGGCTCCCATAGACCGCATGACGGTGCACGAGGACTCCATGGGAAACCTCATCTGCGACGCCTACCTCTGGGCCTTCGGAAAGGACGGCCTCGTGACCCCCCGGGGAAATAACATCCTGCCCTACGTCAGCGGCGTTCAGCAAACGATCAACGCTGTGGCGTCGTTTACGAACGGCTGGCGCTACGGCAGGCCTGTGCTCGCCGGACCGGTGAATGAAGAAGACGTGTACAACATGAACCCGGCGAACGGACCCCTGTTCCTCGTGGAGATCACGGGCGCGGAACTCTACACCATATTTGAAAACAAGCTTCGGGACGCCAACACGACGCCCATCAACCAGATCGGGGGGTATCCTCCCCGGTTCAAGGGGATGAACGTGTACGCCCGTCTCAACAACTATGACATGACCAGGATCACCCAGTTCTTCATCGACAGCGCGTCCATTGATATGGACAGGGTCTACCGCATTCTCAACGCCGGCGGGCAGCCCATCCCCGTGGAGTACGGGAGACGGTTCCGATTGAACAAATGGAACGATGCGCCGTGGAGGGCAGTGGAAGTCATTATCGAGTTCCTGAAGAACAACCCGAACTGGGACGCCTCGCTTACCAATGACCGGCTGGTGCTGATCTGAGGGGGATCGCGTTTTATGGCTAGAGACGTTCTGCTCAGGCGCGGCGGATACGCCCTCGTCGCGCTCGTCGCTTTCGTCATGGGGTATGGCGGGCTGGCCCTGTTCAGCGTACGGCCTGAACTCGGGAGCGCAGTTGACGGGCAGGTACGCGTGGAGGAGTCCATGAGCGCGGACTTCGTCCCGGAGCCGCGTATCGAAAAGGTGGTCGGCCTCCCCCTGCAGTTCACGTATGAAGTCGGCGTATCGTTTCTCGATTCCTACGCATCGGAACGGTATCGGCTGAGTATAGAATCCATGGAGCATGCCCTGGCGTATCGCGGCCAGGAGGGGGATTATCTCCTGATGAAGGGGACGGTCGCCGTTCTGAAGGCGGGTGGAGGCCATGCACCTCCGCACCTTCTCTTCTTCGGCCGTGACCTTCCCCCTGATGGCCTGCTGGGCGCCACCTATCACGCTGATACCCTCCAGCCCATGGGGGCAAACCGGACCATTCTGAAAAACGGGACTGAATTCGACGTCTTCTGGGTCTGCCGGTTGAGCAGCAGGACGGGCCACGTCCTGAAGCGGCTGGCTGATTCGGAACTCCTGGTAAGCCTAGGGTCGGCAACGGGCGGCGAGAGCCACGACGGGGCCGGTATCAGCATTACCTACGTCGAGATCGACGGCCGGCGTCTGGACTTTGACCGGTTTGAACGCTACGCTCAAAATCCGGCGTTCCAGAGCCTGGAGTTTGCCCATCGCTGTGCCAAGACCGTTGCGTGGGAGACCATTCCCGGGGCAGGAAGACGGCTTGCATGGAAAGCCATCACGACATGGGCCCGGAAGCCCGTGAGGGCCCTGGCCGGTTTCGCGGGATATCGGGAAGGGGTCTACGATATGGCCCAGACCGTCAAGATCGGCGGAAGGGAACTGAGTCTGGCCAAAGCGGATTTCCAGAAGGAGCCCGGCGGGGTCCCCATGCCTCCTGCCGAGGGCGTGGCCTTTGTTACGATTACCCTGACACTCCGGGTCCTGGATCGAGAGGATGCGACCCCGGTGGTGATCGATCACCATGCCTTCCAGATCGCTGACCGTTCGAGCGGTTATGTCACAAAACATGTCTACATCCCGCGCCTCGGGAATCAGCTTTTGAGCACCATCCTTTATCCCGGCAATGAATTGACGCGCTGCCTGGTATTCCCGATACCGGAGCGGGTAAGAGAGCTGCAGATGCTCGTTGATTCGGGCAATCTCTTCGGCCGCAGGGTCATCGTCAACGTAACACCCACCGTCTCGACGGTCAACATGCCTGAGCCGAAAGGGACCGGGAAAGGATAAACTTCGATATGCTCCGGGAAAAACATCTCCCCTTCGTGGGTGTCGGGATCGTACTGTGCCTGCTCACCGCAGGACAATCGGACGCCCACATCGGGGGACTGAGCAATATCGAGCTTAACGTGAATGGGGCGGACGTGGACGCCAGGGTGACGGTACTGCGGTATGATTTCGGCTATCTTGTCAGAGACATCCTTACCGGCATGCCCGAGGTGCCGGCTGATGAGGTTCTTGCCAGCGAGCAGAAGATTTTCTCATACATTCCGAAGCGGCTTCGCCTGTTCAACGGTCCGGCCCTCCTTGCCTTTCAACCCGTGAGCGCCGAGATCTACGAAAAGACCGGAGATCTGGTCGTAACGGGCACCTTTCGCGCGCCGGCGCCCATTACGGAGTTGCGTATCGACTGCACGCTCTTCCAAGAACCCGATTCTCGTCACCAGAATATCGTGACCATAAACGCGCCGAACAGGTGGGACCTGGTCGTACTGCGGAACGATCAGACGACCGTGCATACCCTGAGTCTCGCCGGAGGGTCGTTCTGGTCGCGGTTCACCGAGTTCATTCTCTTCTATGTCGGGGCATTCTCTCTGGGTGCGATTCATGCGCTGACACCGGGACACGGGAAAACCCTGGTCGGCGCCTATCTCGTGGGCTCCCGTGGTCGGCTGCGGGACGCTGTTATCCTGGGCGGGATCGTCACCCTTACGCACACCGGCGGTATCTTCATCCTCGGATTCATCATGGTTGCGGCATCAGCAGTCCTCCTGCCTGCCCAGGTGCAGATGTGGGCGTCGTTCCTGTCCGGCCTCCTGGTATTAGCCGTGGGCATCTGGCTTCTCTACCGGCGAATGTACCTGCCGCTCATTGAACAAAGAAAGAACAGTCAACGCCATGAACATGTTCACCATCACGATCATGAACACCATCAAGAACAGAGGCACAAGCACGATGATCGTCACCACCATGACCACGATCATGTTCATGGCCCCACCAATGAGCCGGAAGATCGCCAGCGTGCCCACCTGCTCGACCTTCCCCATACCCATGCGATCCCGGCAGCGGGGGCCGTTACGCTCGGCACCTTACTCACCCTTGGAATCTCCGGGGGAATCGTTCCCTGTCCCGAGGCGCTGGTGGCCCTTCTCATGGCGACAGGCGCTGGGAAATCCCTGAGTGGGATCGCATTCGTCTTTTTTTTCAGTATCGGTCTTGCGGCCGTGCTCATCAGCATCGGCATCACGATGGTAAAGGCAGGACAGCTGTTTCAGAGACGCTTCAAGAGCAATAAAATGCAGCGCGTGGCCTTCGGCGCCGCGGCATTCAGCGCCGTGCTGATCACGGCCATTGGCGGGTTTATGTGTCTTAAATACGGGCGTATGCTTGTAGCATGAGGCAGTACATTGGCAGTGAAACAACACCGGAAGCACGTAATTCTTCGTGCGTGAAGAAAAGGAGGGAAAAAAGATGAAAAAGGTTCTGTTAGCAGTACTTGTTTGCGTGCTGGCGTTCGGCACGCTGAGCAGCGCAGAGGCTGCGGTCTTCGAGGTCAACAACGTCAACGATCTCCGGAATGCACTCGCGACAGCCGCGGTGAACGGTGAGCATGATACGATCAACCTGGCACCGGGAATCTATGAGGTGACGTACGAGCTCAGCTATATTCCTCGTTACTGGGAAAACTACTCCCTCACGGTCGCCGGCGCCGGTGTTGGCCGGACGATCCTCGACAGCAAAGGGATCGGCCAGATTTCCGTCTTCAAAACGACGCTGCTCTTTAAAGACTCCAATGCCCACATCACGGTACGGGGCATATCGTTCCGCAACGGCTCTACCCCCGTCGACGGTGGGATGCTGCTTGGACTGACGAAGTCGGCAAACGTGACCGTAGAAAGCTCGGAATTCACGGGCAGCTCCGCCAACTACGGCGGCGGTGTGTGGGTGAGCTCTTTTCGCGGGGCCGTAACGCTCGTGAACAACGCCTTCAGCGGTAATGCTGCCATTGCCTCGGGAAGCGGCGCCTGGGTCTATTCCCATAAGGGAGCGGTCTCTGCCACGGGCAATACTTTCTCGGGCAACTCCGCCTTATATGGCGGGGGCATCTGGATGGGGTCCTTCACCGGCGCGATAAGCCTTTCAGACAACTCCTTTATCAGCAACGCCTCCACTGCTTCGGGCAGCGGCGCTTGGGCATATTCTGCGAGGGGGGCATTGACCATCACGGGCAATACCTTCAGCAGTAATGCGGGCAACTCAGGCAGCGGCCTCTGGGCGGGATCCGACAGTGGAACCGTGCTGCTGACGGGCAACGTCTTCAGCGATAATTCCGCGTCGAATGCCGGCAGCGGCGCCTATGTCTATTCCACGAGCGGGGCCGTGACCCTCGTGAACAATGCCTTCGGCAGCAATGCCGCCCGTTCCGGGAGCGGTGCCTGGGCAGGGTCGTTCAGCGGGACCGTAACCATCACGAACAATACGGTCAACAGCAATGCCGCCGACTGGTATGGCGCGGGATTCTTTGTCTGGAAGGGAGACGAAGGTACGACCGTCAATATTTATAACAACATCACCTGGGGCAATTCCGCGCAGCAGAGCGGCGGTGATATCTACGTGTTCGACGACGGCGATCTTGACGGCACCGGGGCGACGGTCTATCTGTACAACAATGACTACGGCGACTTGTTCGTCCAGGACGGAGACAACCTGTTTCAGGGAAACAACATACACCTGGACCCGCTGCTGACGACGGATTTCCATCTCCAGGACGGTTCTCCTGCCATCGACGCAGGCGACAACAATGCTCCGGCGCTGCCGGCCACTGATTTTGAGGGTGACCCCAGGATCATCAACGGCACCGTGGACATGGGCGCTGACGAGTATAAAGGCGTGTACCTTTTCAGCGGCTTCCGGTCCCCGATCAACGAGGACGGCTCCAGCGTGTTTGACGCAGGGCAGAACGTAACGGTGAAGGTCGTCCTCACCGACCTCAGCGGAGCGTCGTTCTTCGGAGCCATCGTCAGAATTGCAGTCACGAAGGTGCGGGACGGAGGCATCGAGGAAAAAATGGCGGTCGAATCACGGGGAGGCGCCAATGACGGAGACCTCTCCCGGTATTGCAATGAAGGGCAGCAGTATCTCTACAACCTCTGCACGAAGGGCTATGCGCCAGGAACGTACAAGGTGTATGCCCTCCTGGATAACGGCGAGAGTCACTCGGTAACCATTACGCTGATATAGAATGCGGAAGAGGGCGACACAAGGCGTCCTGTTGCAAATGACTGTTGCGGTCAGTCCAGGAGTAGCCGCACATCCAGCACCGCGGCGCCTTTTTCATAGACGCGCACCGGGTTTAAGTCTACCTGGGTGATCATCGGGTTCTCGTTCATGAGTGCGGAAACGGCGTTGATGATCGAGAGGACCGCTCCCTGGTCCAGGGGAGGGCTTCCGCGAAAGCCCTGCAGGAACAAGTTTGCCCTGGTCCGGGAGATCATGTCGAGTATTTCCGGCGCCGTCATGGGCAGGATGCCGAAGACCGCGTCTTTCAGCGCCTCCACCCAGATCCCTCCCAGGCCGAAGGCGACGGATGGGCCGAACTGCTTATCCCGCAGGCCGCCGACGAGCAGCTCCAGGCCCGGCGGCATCATTGTTTCGAGAAAAAAACCGCGGATCACGGCGCCCGGTGCCCGGGATGCTATGGTGTCCGTCATTGTAGACAGGGCGGAAACAAGATAGGAACTGTCCGGGATGTCGAGCATGACCGCTCCGGATTCAGTCTTATGCACGATATCCGGGGAGATCGCCTTGAGGGCAAGGGGAAAGCCGAGTTTCCCGGCAGCAGCGAGTATGGTGTCCTGATCCGTTCTCTCGCAGACGGCAGACTTCGGCAGCGGTATCCCTACAGACCGGGCCAGTTCCTTGGCCTCGTGCTCGAAGAGCGCTTTTCTCTTTTCTTGCTGAGCAGCTCTGATTATGTTACTCGGTGACTTCATGCTCATACTTTCTTGCTAAGAACGCAACGGGCGCAGAGGAAGATAACATTAGCCAAGGATACGCAATGATACACACGGATAAAGACGTTATCTCTCATAAAGGCAAACGATTCAAATAGGTTAAAGATTTATCCAGGCCCATCCTGTTCATCCTGTCTAACGTCAGCTTTTTGTAGTTCAATTTTTTTATTATCTCTGCCTCAGAAGCATTTCAGATCCGCTCTTTCCGCTGTTATCTGCGGCCCATTTCTAGATTTTCCTTTGCGTCTATCAGTGTCGCTTCATCCCGCCCTGGCGGGATTGGTCATCGGCGTCCAATATGTTCTTCATTCGTCAAAATTCTGGCTAATATTATTGTTTTATCCTTGTCTCTTTTTTAGTCCTTTATCAGTGTCTATCTGTGTATATCCGTGGTTAATAAGCCTTTCTTCATTCGCGATAATTCGCGCCACTTCGCGGCTAATATTTTCCGTTTTGTCCTTGCCCCCTTTTTATAATTTTTACAGTGTCTCTTCGTGTCCAACTGTGGTTCCTAAGCCCTTTATCATTCGCGGCAAAAAAATCAACACGGACCCCGCCGCAGTACCGTGAGTGCCCGCACCGCCCGCTCGGGAGACGGGAAGGCGGG
>CAJHXR010000302.1_pt1 | contig 31002 bp, 25 predicted proteins | sample 9198421 | NCBI WGS metagenome assembly CAJHXR01 (sample SAMEA7708331, study PRJEB35096) | sediment metagenome | biome: marine neritic benthic zone biome [ENVO:01000025]; feature: sediment [ENVO:00002007]; material: shallow marine sediment [ENVO:03000034] sea grass bed [ENVO_01000059] ... | reverse complement strand
TGGGCCAGCTGGCAAACGGCGAAGCGGGGCCCTATAAAAAGACCTTTCACTTTGTGCTCAATAACAAACTCACCAGTGACAACCGCATACCCCCCTACGGAATGAGCTACGATGAATGCAATAAGAGAAACTGCCTGCCCGTCCCTGCGGAGCAGTACGGAAACCCCGGACCGGGTAGTGCCTATACCCACTGGGACGAAATCACCCTGAAACCTCCTGCCGGCGCAGACTCTGCTGTCATAAAACTCCTGTTTCAGTCTGTGAGCTGGGAGTACATCCAGTTCCTGTATCTTGCGAACGACGGCTCTGTTCCGTTTCTTGCGAATGACGGCATGACAATGCTCGAGGCATGGCTGAACACGGGCATGTCATATCCCCTTGTCATGGCTTCAACAACCTGGAGCGCACACTGAGTTTTGGGAGGAAAGGAACTCCATAGGGTCAGGTCTTTTATTTTCAGATTCTCCCCTTTCTATGCTAACGTCGCTGTATGACCCACCCCCTTTCGCATAGAATACGCTGGCGCTGTCTATCACGTTACCTCCCGCGGTAATGAAAAAAAGGATGTTTTCAAAGACGACCAGGACCGCATGAACTTTCTGAACACCCTTCAGCACGTCAATATACGCTATAATTGGATATGCCACGCCTACTGTCTGATGGACAACCACTATCACCTTCTGATCGAAACTCCCGGCATCGGGCGAGTACGTAACCTTGACATTCTTCCGGGCATATGATTTAATTTTAAGTCGACGCCGAGTTCAAACGGCCTGTTTGTGCGAATCTCAATCGAGATCAGAGGAGGGTGCTATGATGTTCTACCGGTTTCCCGTGTATTGTCTGATTGCCTTTTCTCTTGCCGTGGTCTGTGCCTGTGCCATACCAGGCAGCTATGCCACCTCGAGATCAGGCGGGGTCGAGAAGGTATACCGCTATGCCGAAGGAGGCAAAAAGGTCCTGGTATATGAAGTGGATGCGGGCGGCAAGCTGATCGTTCACGACCCGAATGACAGCCGGGCGAAGATGATGCAGGGCCATCAGAAACGGCAGAAAGAGGTTGAGGTTGCGAATGCGGCGCATATCGAGAAGATCAGGAAGGCGCCAAAAAGGAAGTCGAGTGATCCCATCTACCTGTATATCAAACCGGTTGAGACCAGGCTCAAGATGAGCGACAAACAGAAGAAGGACATATTCAATTATTTCAGAAAACAGTTCGAGAATGACCGGATTATTAAGCTCGTCAGCAAGCCCGGGACGAGTTCCGGAGAATTGCGGAAATCCTTTCGGAGTTTCAGGCGATCCAAGGAGCCTGCTGCCGACGCGCACCTGCTGATCACGGTCTCCCGGGATACTGTATACGGCCTCCGCAAGGGAAAGGTGGCATCGGCCGAGGCAATGGTGTTTAAGGCAACGGTAACCGGCAACTGGATCCCGATTGAGCGCAAGGCGGAAGACAAGGGCACGTTATTCCAGATACCTGCTGCGACGCAGAGATTAAGCAAAAGAATAAAGCGGGTGATCGTAAAGGATATAGGACCGACGATCCCTGCTGACCGGTCGTTGTAATACATGAGTCAGAAGGCAGAACATCTTGGGGTCAGGTCTTTAATGTTTGCCGGCGTATCCAATGCGTATTATAGCCGATTTTCGGTAACCTCTACGCTCACGTTCTGTCTGTTGAACTACTTGTTGACATTCTGTGCCACAGAGTATACGGAGAACACAGAGAAGTGCATGAATTTCTGTTATTTCTTAACAAACAAGCTTGCCTCGGGGTCCGGGCCTGTCCCGCAAGGCGGGATGATCTCTGTGGTGTAACGTATCTTCTGCTCCGGGTAGTAATAGCAAAGGCCCGGGAATTCCCGGGCCTTTTTGCGTTCGGCTGTCCTGGCGATGCTCACAATGCGGGTTGCGGTTTGGCGATGGGCGGCGGAGCGACCTCCCGGTAATTGGGCACGCCCAGGGATTCGAGGAAGCGCTGCATTGCCTCGGGGTCCAGGGCTCCGGCCGGGACCGTGACATCAGGCTGACAAGCGGTCAACACCGTCTGGACGAGGTCTCGTGCGCTGAACTCGAGGATCTCCCGGACGGCCTCGAGAGACGCGTCCTCGATCAAGAGGGCGTCTTCCTGGTACCAGCCGGTCCCATGCCCGCCCCTCAGATCGGAGGGTGTCTCGGCGCGCTTCGTCGCGATGTCCCGCTGATTGGCAAAGAGGGAAACATTGGCTCGAAGCTGTTGCAGGCCCTTGAACGCCGCGTTGGAGCAGATCCCGGTCTTTCCCCAACAGAGGGGGTCGAACTTGGGGATGCTGATGCCGCTGCAGAAGATGTAGCTCCCGGGGCGGTGCGGGGCCTCGCGAATGACGAGGGAGAAGAAATCGTTCCGGTACTCCAATGAGCCGATGGCTGTCGTATTCACCATAATGCTGCCTCCTTTGACGGGACTTATTCAACACCAAATTAGTCCTGATTAGTTATAGTATAGCCTAAATCGATGCCCGATGCCAGTAAAAAAAGGGGGAAAATGACCGGGGTCAGGGGTCACGGGGAGAGGGTGCAGAGTGCGGAGTTCAGAGTTCAGTGAACCCTATAGTGCCAGGGCACCGTTTCGGTCATGTGATCATGAACACACCTCCCCTTCCCACCAGTTCCTCCTTGCCTTCATCGTCATTCTGTACTATCCTTTTGATAACTATTTGATGGAAGGAGAAGGTAAATGATCAAACAACCATGGTGCGCTGTGTTTCTTTCATCCCTGCTTCCCGGCGTCGGACAGATCTACGCGGGCGCGAGGCAGAAGGGCACTGTTTTTATTTCGATATTCTTCTTTTTACTTTTTAAGGACATTGCCGTTGTTGCTAGGTTCCTTTATTCTGACTCTAACAAAGAATCGATTGTGTTGCTCGGCCTGCTGGCCCTATCGGTTGCTATCGATGTTCTTATCTTTATTTATTCCCTATTCGATGCCCATAAGACCGCCAGAAAATTGAATGAAACACAGGGAGTAAATCACCGGGAAGGGCGCATAAAGGACCCCTGGCTGGCTGTTTTTCTCTCCTATATTCTCCCGGGCATCGGCCAGTTCTATAATAGGAGTATTCTGAAAGGAATTATCGTTTTAGTCATTTTTCTTGTTCTGTTTTTGCTGCACGATGTTCATTATTTCTTTTTTATTTTCCTGGTTCCCTTTTATGTGCTCGTCTTAAAGGACGCCTTTGAGTCTGCCGAGCGGATGAACGGCACGCAGAAGATGTTCCTGCTTCTGGGGAACAGGCTCGCCATTGCTTTCGTCCTTGCGGTCATTACGATAGCATCAATTCCGGCAGGCGATATCATCAAGACCCATTTTGTCGAGGCGTTCAAGATCCCTGCCGGATCGATGATGCCCACTGTGCTGATCGGCGACCGCGTCCTGGTGAAAAGATCGATCGAGAAGAACGCCCTGCAGCGGGGTGCCCTGATTGTATTCCGGTATCCCAGGGACCGGGAGAGGAATTTCATCAAAAGGATCATCGCACGTGGCGGCGAAACGATTGAGGGAAGAGACAAAAAAATCACCATCAACGGGAAAGTCCTTGATGAGCCATATGTAACATATAGGGATACCACGTTCGGCTCAAGAACCTTTGGGCCGATCAGAGTGCCGGAAGGCACGTATTTTGTGTTAGGCGATAATAGAGACAACAGCATGGACAGCCGCATCTGGGGGCCGGTTCCGGCGGATGACGTGCTGGGCACGGTATTCAAGATCTACTGGTCATGGGACAGCCAATCGGTGAAGGTCAGATGGGACAGGATCGGGATGAGGCTAGATTAAAGTGGCAGTAGGCGGGGTGAAATCCTTGATGTTGACTGATAACGACCGGGGTGGCAAGCGCCCCATGGCCAGATCCCACTGTATACAATAATCCGGTGAAGTTTGCCATGTTGGATATCCGAGGGGCGCCTCTGAGGTCACGAATATGAAAGTTAAGCATGACAATTTAATAATTCTCTATATAACTGATGAGTGGGGATTTAATGAGATTACGTGGCCGATTTTGGCTCAGGTGATAGAAAGAGGCAAGCCTGATTATGTAGAATTTCTTAATCCCGGCACTTTTTACATTTACTACAAAGGGACGAAGCAAAAGCGGAAAAAATATGATTCATTGCTCGCCGAGATGAAGGGCTTGATAGCAGGAGATGATCGCTTTGAAGATGTGAGAGTGGGAATGGCTAATGGGAAAATGATATTCGAGGTTGATTGGCTGGGCCGTATTAAATCTCCACCCATTGGCGGGCCCGGTAATGATGCTATGAAAAACATCATATTTTGCAGGACATCTTGAGGATCACGCTTAGGTTATTATGTTTTGCTTGAAACCTCGCACGATCAAGTCTTCCTCCTTTGAAACTTCCTAGAGTCAGGTTTTTTTTGGCATTGGACCTTCCTTCTGATATGGTCGCTAATCAATTCAATCCAAACCACGCCACCAGTAACTGTTTTCATGTTCAGAAGGATTCACTGTTTCACCTACCTTTGAGGTAATGAATGCGATTTCTGCATTTTCAGCCGCCACGATGAACCTCTCTATTGGCTCCTGCCAGCTATGGAGCGCCAGGTCGAAGGTCCCCCAATGGATCGGGACCAGGTGATTGCCCTTGAGCATTCTATGGGCTTCCACTGCCTGCTCGGGGTTCAGGTGTATATCGGGCCATTGCTCATCATAAGCCCCCATTTTTATGAATGCGATATCAAAGGGGCCGAGGCGTTCCCCTATTTCGCTGAACTGCGGGGTCATACCCGTATCTCCGCTGAAGAAAACCCTATGGTTTTTGCCGATGATCGACCAGGACGTCCAGAACGCTTCATCCCGGTCGAAGAGGCCTCTCCCGGAAAAATGCCGTGCCGGTGTGGATATAATGGTCAGCCCATGGGCGTCATATTCCTGCCACCAGTCGAACTCGACAACGTTGTCTTTATGAACGCCCCACTCTATGAGTTTTTTTCCGACTCCCATGGGTACGCAAAATTGGACATTTTTATTCTTGAAATGTTCAATTACCAGTCTGTCGAGGTGGTCGTAATGGTTATGGGATATGAGAACAATATCAATGGGGGGCAATTCTTTCAAAGATATCGGGGTTGGATGAAACCGTTTGGGTCCAACGAGCTGGGAAAATGAGATCCGCTCTGAAAATACGGGGTCGAGAAGAAGCCTTTTGCCCTCGAGCTCCAGAATGATCGATGAATGACCAAGCCAGTTGTATTGTATTAGGGATGACGGCGGTGTCTGAAAATCCTTTGGAGCAACCACCGGAATCGGCTCTTTGGGGACCCGTCTTTTATGGCCGCCGAATAAGAAATCCCATGTCATTTTCACGTATTCGCCGGCGGAATACTCCTTGTTCGGAACTGCATTCATAAACTTCCCGTTCTTATAGTTTGTTGAGCTCATGAAGGCATCATCTCCTTTATTTCCTATTGTCATGCACGATGCGATTATCATGACTGCAAGTAAGGCTATCATGATGACTTTCTTTAATTTAGTCGCCTCTTTCAAGGCTTTCAGGCTGAATGGCATACTGATAACCTCTCTTCCGACTGGAACCAAAAACTATCTCGCGCAATGGCCACAGGCCACATTGAGTCGCAAAGCCGCAAAGGAAAATCTTAACCACAGAGGGCACTGAGAAAAACCATTATCTCGCGCAACCAACAGTAGGCGCTTCTAAGCGAGTCGCAAAGCCGCAAATGGCCTAGAACCAGAAACGGCCACTTGTAGCCTAGAACCAGAAGCGGCCACTCGTAGCCTAGAACCAGAAGCGGCCACTTGTAGCCTAGAACCAGAAACGGCCACTTGGAAAGCGTACATCAGGGGAAAGGCAAAGATCCAAGGCTTAACGTTTTATCCAAAGCCGCACGTCCCCGGAACGCAGTTACCAACCCACACCAACCCCGAAGGACCCGTTAAAATATATTACACTATCTATCATGAATCGGGAAGAGGGATAATGAGCCGAAACAGCCGGGGCCTTCTTTAAGCAGGCTAATACAGTTTCCCCCCGGTGGCCTTATATAAGCTTTCATGTAACGGCATCATGCCATTGCCTGCATTGGTGAATCCGGCAAAGGCCATGTTTTTTTCCGGATAGACAAAGATCGCGGCAAAAAATGTGCCCGCGCTGCCATTCGTCATGCTGACTGATCCCTCCTTTAAAGGAAGCAGGGCCCACCCGTAACCCAGATTCATTGTTCCCTTTTGGTCAATCCCCTGATACATCTCCCGGATATCGATCTTTAGATGAATGGTGTGCAGCCTTTCATATCCCTTTTGATCCAATAAGTTCCCCCTGCCCTGCAATCCCAATAAGGTTTCTTGCGCGTACCGGGCATAATCTCTGATGCTGGTGTGAACACCCCCGGCGGGATTCATCCAGGGCTTCAGAACGTATTCGTCCTCCAGGTCCTGGGCCTTGGGCGCAACACCCTGCTGTTTGGAGAATATTTCTGCCACGTGGCCCCTGGGCTGATGGGGCTCAGACTCACTGGCCGGCCAACCGCCCACGTTGGTGTTATGCATGGCCAGGGGTACAAAGATCTTTTTGCTCAGGAGCTCTTCATAGGATCGGCCCGTCGCCTCTTCTGCTATAAGGCCGGCAATTGCCCAGCCCACGTTGGAGTAGAGCGCTTTCTCTCCGGGGGGAAAGAGCGGGGCTCGATTCAAGGCCAGCTTGGCCACCTCTCGTCTTTGGTCGCGGGGATCGGAAAAACGCAGGGGAATCTCCACATCTATTTTTTGGACCACGTCGGGGTCTTCAAAGCCAGGCTGTTGAAAAGCGATGATACCTGCTCTGTTCAACAGGAGATCATGTAACGTCACCTCCTGGTAGGCCGGCAACATTGGTATGTTGGTTAATAGTTCTCCCAAGGTCTGTTCAAAATGAAGTTTACCCTCTTCGGCAAGGATCGCAAGTAATAAGGCTGTCAGGGATTTGGTTACTGATCCGATGTGAAAACGGCTGTCCAAATCAACGTTGTGCTGCCCTTCGAAAAGTGTCGTTCCTACCGCGCTTACGGCCAGGATCTGCTCCCCCTCGATGAGGGCACCGGCAATTGCCGGTTGGTTCCACTTCGTTCTGATCCTTTCCAGTTCCTGCCCGAGCGCGTTGTTATCGACTAGATAGGGTTTTATCTCGCGGGAAAAAAGATCCGTAAAGGCGGCCAGAAGTCCGACGAGGCCGCCGACGACGATTATAAAAAGAATAGGGTATTTCATCGTTCACCTCTCCTTACTCCAAGAAAATATTTTCATTTGGGAGCTCACCCATTTGTAAGGGGTAGAGGCTCATATTCAAGGTATAGGGCTCTCCACCCTCCAGATTGGATTTTTCGAACTCTTCTACCAACGCCATCATTTTTTTAAAAAACTTGTTTAAGTCGGAATATTTGAGCTTCGCGTTTAAAATGAGCGCCTGCAACGGTCGGTCATCTTTAAAGTCAAGGGTTTCCAAGGCATAGGACAAATCGTCCCGCGCCAGGCTCAGCGCCAGCTGCTTTTTATCTTCATGCTTATCAGAATCCATCTGCACACTAAAATGAAAAGCCGAGGCCCGGTAATATTTTTCGATATTTTTCCCGATATCCCGTCTCTCCACCAGCCGGACCAGGCCCAGTTTTTCCAACAATTTGATGTGGTGGGTGATGTTTGCCGGATGCACGTTCAGCTCTCTGGCTATCTGCGATATGGTCAGCTTTTGATGGGCCAATTTTTTGAGCAACACCAGGCGAAGCGGATGCACGTAAGCCTTAATCTCTTGTGGGGTGGACAGTTTTTTTCTCTTTTTCGGAGCTATATCATTAGGCATATTTATATTATAGAAAATATTCTAATGAAAGTCAAGCAGTAAAATCAGGAAACAGCCGGGGCCGGGTCTGTATTGTTTTTCCGTTTCCGCTTCAAACCCCCGGCGTGCAACCGCTTTATTCATGGTCCGTCAAACGTGACGGAGCAAATATATTGTTTGACAGGGTGTCACAGGGGCGGTATTTTTGTGTCTAATATATTAAGAAGAGAGAACTCCCCGGAGAATTATTCATGAAGGCCATTTTTCGCGTTGACGGAACAGAAGAGCGGGCGGACCAGGACCTGGTTGCCGCGGCCCAAGAGGGGGACCAGGCCGCCCTGGAGGCCCTTGTCGAGAAACACCAGCACTGGATCTATAACATTTCACTGCGCATGGTGGGCAGGCCGGAAGATGCGCAGGATGTAACCCAGGAAATATTGATCAAAATGATCACGAAGCTTTCCACGTTCCGGCAGAAAAGCAGCTTCCGGACGTGGCTCTACCGGATCGTCACGAACCATGTGATCAACATGAAAAGAAACAAGCTGGAGCGCCTTTTCCCCTCCCTTGACCGTCATACGGCATTTAAAGACGGCCTTGAAACCGCTGAATTAACGGGCGTCCAGCAAGCCTCTGCAGAGACGGACCTGCTTATCAAAGAGACCAAAAACTTCTGCCTCATGGGAATGCTGCTCTGTCTCGACAGGACCCAGAGAGTGGTCTTCATCCTCGGGTCGATACTTGGTATCGAAAGCAAGCTGGGGGGGGAATTTCTCGAGATAAGCCCGGAGAATTTCAGGAAGATGCTTTCCCGTGCCCGGAAACAGCTCGGCAATTTCATGGATGAAAAGTGCGGGCTCATCAACGAGAGCAACACCTGCAGATGCTCGACCAAAACCAGGGCATGCATAGAGGCGGGGATTGTCGATCCCGACAACCTGAGGTTCACGAAAGAGCACCTTTTCCGGGTCGAAGAATTCGTTTCAAGAAAGGCCGATATGGTTGATAGTGCCCTCGAAATGAAGGTCCAGAATACGTTCCGGGACCAGCCTTTGCTGAAATCACCTGACCTATTCTCGTCCTTGAATGCGCTGTTGCGCGGGAAAGAGGCGGGCCCGATAATAAACTTTGATGATGTGGCTTGAGCGTGATGAACGGACGTTGATTCAAGGACCGGCTGTTTCATGAACGGTTCATGCCCACAGCACGTGGAGGACGCTATGCGAGAAGTGATGGAGAGAATACAGATGATCGCCGAAGGCGAGGACGTCCCGGTCCTGGGGACCGGCCCTGCTGCGGCAATGGCGGACGAGCCCATGGGATACCGGCCCGAGGACCTGCTTCCGGGTGCAAAGAGCCTGGTCTGCTTCGGGATTCCCGTACCCCGGGGCGTGTACTTACGCGCGCCTTTCGGGATCGAGACAGTCTGGCGGTCACAGAACATCTATTACCGCCGGCTCGACACCCTGTCAGTCCGGTTCGCCGCCCTGTTGGAGAAGAGCGGTGAGCAAGCGGTACCCGTCTTCGGCTGCATGCCCATGGCTTTTAATGGGAAACGCCTGCTCGATGTGGCGGGCTACCTGAACCAGATCCAAATGGGAGCAGCGACGGGGATCGGGACCATCGGGCGCAACGGTGCGCTCCTCCATTCCCGGTACGGGGCTCGGCTTATGCTGGGCGGCGTGGTGACCACTGCCGAACTACCGACCTTCCGTAATTCCCAAACCCACGAGTCCGGCTGTCCTCCGGACTGCCGTATCTGCATTGACGTGTGCCCGGTAAAGGCCATTGATCCGGAGAAGAAGCGGGTCGACGTCAATCGCTGCCTGACCTATACCGCCCGCACTCCTCTGGTACCGAGAATCCGGTTTTTGATGCTACGGGCGCTGCACCCGCGGCGCGCCGCGAGACTGATGAACCAGACGGCGGTGGACGAACACACTCTGCACGTTTGTTCCCGCTGCGTCGCGGACTGTCCCTATGGTGTGGAGACGCTTTGAGTGGGCATGACAGTCCCTGAACCGCCGAGAGTCAAGGCTCACCTCTTGACGTTCATCCTTCCTTCTGATATGGTCGCCTTATGGCATGCACCCTCCGCATTGAACACCCCGGCGAGGCAATGTAAAAAGTACGACGTGACACAAATGACCACGATTGACAGGCAAGCTATAATCACATGGACATTTTGAACACGATTACCAGCCGTATCAGTATCCGCTCCTATGACCCGCAGGCTGCGTCAGAGACGGAGCTTGAAGCGGTGCGCCGGTTTGGAGAAGGGGCAGAGGCCCTGACCCCGGTGGAAATGCAGTTTCATCTCCGCACCCATGAAGACATGGGAAAAGAGGTCAAAGGTGTGATCGGCGATTACGGCAAGACGATCAGGGCCCCGCATTACCTGGTACTTGCTGCGCGAGAGGACGATGGTTATCTCACGGACGCAGGCTTCCGCTTCGAGCAGATGGTCCTCGAAGCCACACGCATGCGACTGGGTACCTGCTGGGTGGGGCTCATGTTCAAGGAAGTCTCACTCCGCTCCTTCCTGGGACTGGATGATTCGTGGCGGGTGATCGCACTGACGCCGATCGGGCGTCCTGCTGATCCGACCTTTGTCAGCCGGACACTCCGGTCCATGGTCCGTGCGGCGACCCGCAAACCGATCGAGCAGATCTTTTTCTGGCAGCGCCATGGAGGGGCACTGCCTTCGGGCGTCGTTGCCGATGAGCGAATAGGGCGTATCATGGAAGCTACGCGATGGGCGCCGTCGTGGATGAACAAGCAGCCATGGTTTTTCATCCTCACGGGCCGGGACGTACTGGTCTATAAGAAGAGGCACCAGGACCGGGAAGGCAAAGACTACCATCTCCTTGACTGCGGGATCGCCATGGCCCATCTTCACCTCGCAGCGCAAGCTATGGGTCTTGGCGGACAATGGGAACTGGAGAAATTCGATGTCCCCGGCGAACCCGATGCCGAGCCAATCGGGAGATATCCGTTGGCGAGCGAGGGCGGTTGACCTCGGAGAATCGTAAACCTTAGAGGATCAGCTCTTTCTTCTTTGCCATTGAAGTTGCCGATAACGATATACTTCGGGAGGCAGGCATGAGGATCGGCATCCAGACGTGGGGGTCCGACGGGGACGTGCGTCCCTTTATCGCCCTTGGCGCGGGGCTGAAGCGCGCGGGGCACGACGTGATCCTGGCCCTGTCGCACGCCGAGAACAGGGACTTCACGGATTTCAGCCGGGCCTTCGATTTCCCCATCCGCCGCGTGGGCATGCTGGACCCGGCAATGCTGTCCTCGACGGACGAGATGCTGCGGACGGCGCGGAACCCGATCACGCAGCTCAAGGTCGTCATGGAGTGTCTCTACGATCCCTTCGCTGTGGACATGGCTGAGGCGGCGAAGGACCTCTGCCAAGAGAACGACGTGGTTATCGGCCACTTCATGCTGCACCAGCTCAAGACAGCTGCGGAGGTTCACCGCATGCCGTGCCTGTCCGTGTTCACTGCGCCGATCCTGCCGACGGCGACCTTCGCACCCGGCGGCATCGTCCTTCCCCTGCCGGGCCTGAACCGACTGGGTTGGAAGATCGCCGACGCTGTCCTGGGCAGGACCTACCTTCCCTCGGTCAATGCGCTGCGGACCGTGGAGGGACTGAGGCCCTTCAAGAGCACGCTTCGTGAAGCCTTTTGTTCGTCCGTTCTGAACCTGGTGGAGGTGAGCCCGGTCCTCTTTCCTCCGCCCGCGGACTGGGACGATCGTGTCAGCGTCTGCGGCGCCTTCAATCTTCAGGAGCCCGGCGGACAGTGGCAGATGCCCGGGCCGCTGCAGCGCTTCCTCGACAACGGACCGCCGCCCCTCTACATGACCTTCGGCAGCATGAGCGCCGGGGGGAGGACGTCGGACGAGGGCCTGGAGCTGCTTGCCCAGGGGGCCAGGCGCGCCGGCGTCCGCGCCATCATCCAGACCGGCGGACATCAAGCCGCACCGGCCGCAGCGCCGGATCTGTTCTTCCTGTCCCGGGCGCCGCACCATCTGGTGTTCCCGCAGTGCGCGGCTGTCGTGCATCACGGCGGAGCCGGAACATCGCATTCAGCGTCCCGCGCCGGCGTCCCGTCCATCGTGGTGGAGCACGTGATGGACCAGGCATTCTGGGGCGCCATGCTCTTCAAGGCGGGGATCGCTCCGTCTATGCTGCACCGCCGGACCCTGACGGCGGGCAGGCTGGCCAGGGCCATCAGGACGGTGCTCGACTCACCTACAATGCAAGAGAAGGCCCGGGAGGTCGGCGAACTCATGGGGCGTGAGGACGGCGTGCGGAGAGCGGTGGCACTGATCGAGGAGCGTCTAGGCGACGTTGTCGCACCCGTTGCGTAGCGTTGTTACACGTCGATAAACTCCCGAACGGAATTGCAGGGCCATGTCTGGCATGTTTCTTTTCGCAGGAACGTGAGGGGCGAGAACGTGGGGGACGCTGGTTCACCGGCTCGCGTTCCGTTCATGGTACGGTAATCATTTGTACGTCGGTCACCGCACCAACTACAGAGGTAAGATCCTGACCGGGTACAAGTTCCAGAGAACTGGAATCCTGGCCTGGTACGAGGACTACATATAAAAGTTTCGTTCCCGTGAAGGCTTCTGTATCATTAGTCGTAATTGTACCCGTACCCCTATCCACGGAAATGCCGGTAATCCCGCCAATCGGTATCGGACATCCGGTCCATCTATCACTGAAAGGATCTTCGTAACAATGATCTATGACTGCGTTATCCGCAGTCTGTAGTTCATAGGATACGGTGATCGTATAGTCTGTGCTGACTCCGTCCGCGGCTGGGGCGGACGTAACGCTCGCGATCGTTACGCTGTCAACGGGCTCGGAGGAGCCGCCTCCACCGCACCCGAGGGCCAACGCCAGAAAGAGCAAAGCAGAAGTAAAATATGTTCTCGCCATTATCCTGAATCCCTCTCCCATGCGCGAAAAAAAAGATTGCACAGGTTAGCATAGGAGGGTAACTAATTCAACGCTGTTTTTTCCTCTTGATTTCCCTCCGTAAGCCATAACTTTAAAGTTCTGTTCAAACTTTATTGTGCTGCATCTTGACATGGAAAAATTGTGGCCTTGTGCTAAGCTCATCCCATTGTGTCTTAACGAGCGTTGCCGATACACCGACCATAGGGGAATGGTCATGGTTTGCGACGGCACGCAATCCTCACCGGCAACAAAGGAGGAACCATGATGAACAGGAAGTCACGGAACGTTTCTGGTATCTCATTGTCACTGCTTTTCTTCGCAGTATTCACGTTCGCGTCGACAGCGGCGCCGGCGGGTTCGCCCGGGAACGGTGCAGGTGCGCCCGACAGGGCCGGGCCCGTCGCTGAAACAAGGGCCACGAAAAAGAAGGCAAAGAAGCTGTTCGTGGAGCAGGAATTGCTCGTGCGCTTCAAGAAAGGTGTGAGCAAGGAAAAAGCCAGGAAGGCCCACGACAAAATCAATGCCAGGGTGTTGAAGGAATACCGGAACATTCCCGGCCTATACCATGTGAAGCTGCCGAAGAAGACGGCATTGGGCAAGGGAATCGACTATTACAAAAAACATGCCGCTATTGCCTATGTGGAACCGAACTACATGTATCATACGCTGGGGATTCCGAACGATCCATCCTTTTCGAGCCTCTGGGGCCTGCATAATACGGGACAGACGTCGGGCACCGCGGACGCCGACATCAACGCCCCCGAGGCCTGGGATATCACCACCGGCAGCGCCGACACGATCATCGCCGTCATCGACACCGGTGTTGACTATAATCACCCGGACCTGAGCGCAAATATCTGGACAAACCCGGGCGAGATTGCCGGCAACGGTATCGACGATGACGGCAATGGCTACATCGACGACATGCACGGGATCAACACCATCACCGGGAGCGGAAACCCCATGGACGACCACAACCACGGGACCCACGTGTCGGGAACGATCGCCGCTTCGGGAAACAACGGCCTCGGCGTGGCCGGCGTCAACTGGCAGGCCAAGATCGTGGGGTGCAAATTTTTGAGTTCAAGCGGGTCCGGTACGACGGATGACGCTGTCGAGTGCCTGGATTATCTCTACGGGTTGAAGACCCGGGCGACGAATCCCGTCAACATCGTGCTGTCGAGCAACTCCTGGGGAGGCGGCGGGTTTTCGCAGGCCCTGTCCGATGCCATCGCGGCCAACGGCCAGGCAGGCATCCTCTTTATCGCCGCAGCCGGCAACTCGTCGGCAAACACGGACCTCTATCCCCATTATCCGTCGAGCTACTATCAGCCGAACATCATATCGGTGGCCGCGACGGACCACAACGACGCCTTTGCATCGTTCACGAACTACGGACGGTACAGCGTTCATATTGCCGCCCCCGGCGTCAATATCCTGAGCACCACGATCAACAACACCTATTCGTCTTTCAGCGGAACCTCGATGGCAACGCCCCATGTCAGCGGGCTCATCGGCCTCCTCAAGGCCCAGGACCCGACGCGCGACTGGAAGGCGCTCAAGAACCTGGTCCTCGCCGGCGGGCAGGATAATGCCGCCGCCGCGAACGACACCGTGACGGGAAAGAGGATTCGAGCGTACGACATAAACGGTGTGGGCTCCCTGAGCTGCATGGACCAGGTCGTGCAGAGCCGCATCCGCCCGATGGGCGCCTCGGCCGGAGCGAATGTCGGCGAGCCCCTCGATCTGTCCGTTCTGAACATCAACTGCGGCGCATCGAACGGAAATGTGAGCGTCTCGGTGAGCGACGGATCGACGGTCGTGCTGACCGATGACGGGACGGGGATTGACCAGGAGGCAGGCGACGGGGTCGCCTCAGGACAGTGGACGCCGCAGTCACTGGGGACCTACACGCTCGGCTTCCCCGGGGGCGATGCCGTAACGGTCACCGTGGTTGAAAATTACACTCCCGTGGAGACGACCTACGATTACCGGGCTATTACGGGAACGAACCTGCTCCTGAGCGACGATTCGTCCGCGCTGATCACCGCGCCGTTCCCGATCCATTTCGCAGGCGACCCAAACGGATACACGTCCGTATACGTTTCGAGCAACGGGACCGTGAACTTTACGGCGAGCAACAGGTCCTACTCGAACGGCGCGCTCCCTGCCGCGGGATTCACAACGCTCGTTGCCCCGTTCTGGGACGACCTGAACCCGGGTTCCGGCGGCGGGGTGTACTGGGAAGTCCTCGGCATGGCGCCGAACCGCGAACTCGTGGTCGAGTGGCGAGACGTGCCGCACTACAGCAATATCGGCGCGGCAACCTTCCAGGTCGTGCTGTTCGAGAACAGCTCCAATATCCTCATGAATTACGCAGACGTGGAGTTCGAGAACGTGTCGTATAACGGCGGCGCGTCGGCGACGGTGGGAGTTCAGATCGCCGCTCAGAGCGCCCGTCAGTACAGCGTTAACCAGCCCGTCCTGCTTAACGGCTTGGCGATTTTATGGCAGCTCCGGAACCTCACGGCCGATGCCGGACCGGATCAGTTTGTCCTTCCCGGAGCCTCCGTCACCCTCGACGGCTCCGGAAGCCGCGGCAGCGGTATGACCATCACCGGCTATCTCTGGGAGCAGACCGCCGGTACGCCGGTGACGATCTCCGGAGCGGACACGGCGACGCCGGGCTTCACGGCGCCGGTGGCCTACGAAACCCTGACCTTCCGCCTGACCGTTACGTCAGACACGGGCGAGACAGCGAGCGACACGGTGAATGTGACGGTGAATGATCCGCCGGTGGCCAATGCCGGGCCGGATCAGACCGCCATCGCATACTTCATCGTTTCTCTCGACGGATCGGCGAGCCATGACCCGAACGGCACGATCGCGTCCTACGATTGGGTGCAGACCGCGGGAACAACGGTAACGCTCAGCGGGGCAGGCACGGCGACGCCTACGTTTACGGCACCGAATACACCCGGGACGCTGAGCTTCCAGCTCACGGTGACGGACGACAGCGGCCAGACGGCGGCGGATTCCGTATCCGTCCTCGTCAAAACACCGCCCGTCGTGGATGCGGGGCTCGACCAATTCGTCCTGCCGGGCGCTGCGGTGACCTTGAACGGATCGGGCAGCCACGACCCGGACGGCGCCATCGTAAGCTATGTCTGGACGCAATCAGCCGGAACGCCGGTTACGCTCACGGGAGCGGATACCGTTTCGCCCGGCTTTACGGCGCCTGCCGGCAATCACCTTCTCACGTTCCAGCTTGCCGTGACGGACAATGATGGATACGCAAGCACGGACAGTGTAAACGTCGTCGTCAACATACCTCCCGTTGCCAATGCCGGCCCGGACCAGACTGCTGTTTCAGGGGCCATCGTTACGCTCGATGGCGCGGGCAGCGCTGACCCTGACGGGACGATTGCGGCGTACGGCTGGGTGCAGACGGCGGGGACCACGGTTCCCCTGACCGGCGCAACAACTGCCACCCCGTCATTCACCGCCCCAACCACGGCAGGGGTCCTAATCTTCCAGCTCACGGTAACTGACAACAGCGGCCAGACGGCAGTCGACACGGTAACGGTGTCCATCCTGACGCCGCCGGTTTCGAATGCAGGCGCGGATCAGACCGTTCTGGCAGGCACTGCAGTCACGCTCAGCGGATCAGGAAGCTACGATCCCGACGGTACCATCACGGGCTACAGCTGGGTACAGACCTCGGGATCGCCGGTGACGCTCGTCGGCGCGGACACCGTTTCCCCGAGCTTTACAGCGCCGATCGTGACCGGCGCGCTGGTCTTCGAACTGACGGTGACGGACAACATCGGTCTGACCGCCGCGGACTCGGTGACCGTTACGGTTGCCGATACGTATCGGCCCGCGGTAGAGATCGACTATGACCCTCGAACTATCGTCGGGACCAACCTGCTTCTCAGAGATGACTCTTCCACCGCGATTACGTCGCCCTTCCCGATCCGCTACGCAAACCATTCGTCCGGATATACCACGGTATACGTGTCGAGTAACGGGACGGTGAACTTTACCACCAGCAACTCGTCGTTATCGAACAGCACGCTTCCCACTACCTCGTTTACCACGCTCGTCGCCCCGTTCTGGGACGACCTAAACCCGGGGTCCGGCGGCGGGGTGTACTGGGAGGTCATCGGTACAGCGCCGAACCGGGAACTGGTGATCGAGTGGCGGAACGTGCCGCATTACCCTTACACCGGCGCCGCGACGTTCCAGGTGGTGTTCTTCGAGAACAGCCCCATGATCCTGTTTAACTATGCCGATGTGCTGTTCGGAACCACTTCCTATGACGAAGGAGCCTCCGCGACGATCGGCGTCCAGGTGTCGCCGACCCTGCACCGGCAGTACAGCTACAATACGGCGAGCCTGCACAACAACATGACGCTCGTATGGCGCACCACACAGCAGCCCGAGCCGAATGCCGGCCCTGATCAGTTTGCTCAGCCGGGATCGACGGTGACGCTGGACGGCACGGCGAGTTATGACCCCAACGGCACGATCACCAGTCACCACTGGGTACAGACCGCAGGGGACCCGATGACGCTCGTTGGTGCGGATACGGCAACACCGAGTTTCATTGCTCCTGCGCTGAAGCAGGTCCTGAGCTTCACGCTTACGGTGACGGATGATTCCGGAGAATATGGGTCGGACAGTGTGAACGTCGTCGTCAACATACCTCCCCTTGCCAATGCCGGCCTGGACCAGGCTGCTGTTTCAGGGACCATCGTTACGCTCGATGGCGCGGGCAGCTCTGATCCTGACGGGACGATCGCCGGCTATTCGTGGGTGCAGACCGCGGGAACGGCGGTAACGCTTACCGGGGCAGCCACCGCGACGCCCACCTTTACGGCGCCGAATACACCCGGGTCCCTGACGTTCCAGCTCACGGTGACGGACGACAGTGGCCAGACGGCGGTGGATTCCCTATCCGTCCTCGTGAAAATACCACCTGTTTCGAATGCGGGTCCGGATCAGCATGCTCTGCCCGGGTCCGCCGTTTCTCTCGACGGCAGTGCCAGTTACGATGCCGACGGGACGATCGCGAGCTATGCCTGGACGCAATCAACGGGAACGCCGGTTACGCTCACGGGAGCGGATACCGCGTCGCCCGGCTTCACCGCACCCGCTGCCTCGGGTACCCTGACATTCCAGTTGACTGTTACGGACAACGACGGATACAGCAGCACGGACAGCGTGAACGTCGTCGTCAACATACCTCCCCTTGCCGATGCCGGCCTGGACCAGGCTGCTGTTTCAGGGACCATCGTTACGCTCGATGGCGCGGGCAGCTCTGATCCTGACGGGACGATCGCCGGCTATTCGTGGGTGCAGACGGCGGGGACGACGGTTTCCCTGACGGGCGCAACAACTGCCACCCCGTCATTCACCGCCCCAACCACGGCAGGGGTCCTTACCTTCCAGCTCACGGTTACGGACAACAGCGGCCAGATCGGCGTGGACACGGTAAGCGTCACGATCCTCGTCGCTCCTGTTGCGAACGCAGGGCCGGACCAGATTGTTGCCAAGGATTCCGACGTGTCTCTGAGTGGGAGCAGCAGCTACGACCCCGACGGCACCATCGCGGGCTACAACTGGGTGCAGACGGCGGGACCGTCGGTGACGCTCGTCGGCGCGGATACTGTTTCACCAAGTTTCACGGCGCCGGCGGCGGATGTGCTGATCTTTGAACTGACCGTGACCGACAACAGCGGTCTGATTGCTGCGGACTCGGTGACCGTTACGGTTGTCGATACGTACCGGCCGGCGGTAGAGATCGACTATGACCCTCGGTCTATCGTCGGGACCAATCTGTTTCTCAGAGATGACTCTTCCGCCGCGATTACGTCGCCCTTCCCGATCCGCTACGCAAACCATCCCTCGGGATACACTACGGTATACGTATCGAGTAACGGGACCGTGAACTTTACGGCGAGTAACTCGTCGCTCTCAAACAGCGCGCTTCCCACTACCTCGTTTGCCACGCTCGTCGCCCCGTTCTGGGACGACCTAAACCCGGGGTCCGGCGGCGGGGTGTACTGGGAGGTTATCGGCACAGCGCCGAACCGCGAGTTGGTGATCGAGTGGCGGAACGTGCCGCATTACCCTTACACCGGCGCAGCGACCTTCCAGGCGGTGTTCTTCGAGAACAGCCCTGCTATCCTGTACAACTATGCCGATGTACTGTTCGAATACGCCTCCTATGACGGAGGGGCCTCCGCGACAATCGGTACTCAGGTATCGCCGACCCTGTACCGGCAGTACAGCTACAACACGGCGAGTTTGCACAACAACATGACGCTCTTGTGGAACATCAACGAGCCGCCGACGGCAAACGCCGGAATCGACCAGGAATCTTTGACAGGAGACACTGTTATCCTTGACGGAACGGCCAGTTCCGACCCGAACGGCGTGATTGCCGGCTACAGCTGGACCCAGATCGCCGGCACGCCGGTCACGATTACGAACGGCTCATCAGCAACGGCGAGCTTTGTGGCACCCGATGGCCCAGGAACACTTACGTTCAGCCTTACCGTTATTGATGATTTCGGCGAGTCCGCGGACGACACCGTCAATGTGACGATAAACAATCGTCTGCCCGTGGCGAACGCCGGGGTTGATCAGACCGTTCTCGTAAACGCAGCCGTCACCCTCGACGGCAGTGCCAGTGCCGACGCGGACGGGACGATCGCGAGCTACAGCTGGGCGCAAATAGCTGGAACGGCCGCTACGCTGACTGGTGCTGATACAGTCGCGCCGGGCTTTACTGCTCCGGCCACAGGCGGCGCGTTGACCTTTCAACTGACGGTGACGGACAACAACGGGGCGAACTCTTCGGATACGGTGATCGTGACGGTCAATGAGCCGCCCACGGCGAACGCCGGGGTTGATCAGACGGTCCTCGTAAACGCGTCCGTCATCCTCGACGGCACGGGCAGTGCAGACGCGGACGGGACGATCGCGAGCTACAGCTGGGCGCAAATAGCAGGGACGGCCGTTACGCTGACAGGCGCTGATACCACTGCGCCGGGCTTTACTGCACCGGCGACGGGCGGCGCGCTGACCTTTCAACTGACGGTGACGGACAACATCGGGGCGAGTGCTTCGGATATGGTCACCGTGATCGTTAACGAAGCCCCAACGGCGAATGCCGGCAGTGATCAGACGGTCCTCGTAAACGCGTCCGTCACCCTCGACGGCACGGGCAGTGCCGACGCGGACGGGACGATCGCGAGCTACAGCTGGGCGCAAATAGCTGGAACGGCCGTTACGCTGACAGGCGCTGATACCACTGCGCCGGGCTTTACTGCTCCGGCGACGGGTGGCGCGCTGACCTTTCAACTGACGGTGACGGACAACAACGGGGCGAGTGCTTCGGATATGGTCACCGTGATCGTTAACGAGCCCCCGACGGCGAATGCCGGCCCTGACACGACCGTTAAGATAAAATCGACGGTACTGCTCGACGGCACGGCCAGTGCCGACGCGGACGGGACGATCGCAGGCTACCGTTGGGTGCAGACGGCAGGAACGGCTGTTTCTCTCGTCAATGGAACAACAGCATCGCCAAGCTTTACGGCTCCGGGGTCTGCTGATATTCTGACCTTTCAGCTTACCGTTACTGACAACAACGGGGCATCCGCCCTTGATACCGTTACCATCAATGTAACTCCCAGCGGAAAGTAGTCTTCACCGGTCAAGAGAGGGAGGGCGTGGTTTACGCCCTCCCTCTCTTCCATTCGACTATATTATGTTTACATTGAGCTGATATCCTTGTATAATAATCTCCTGACCAGCCACGCTTCGGAAATCAGCAGGGTCTTTCACCGGAGAACGGTTGCTGGCACATAAAACTTTGTTCTTGAAGGAGTTATGCCGTGGGGAGACCGAATTTTAATTTCCAAAAACGTCAGAAAGAGATCGCAAAGAAGAAAAAGCAGGAGGAAAAGAAACAGCGCAAACTGGAGAATAAAGCGGCACTGTCTTCCGGAGACCAAGGCCCGCCGATTGAAGGTGAAGTAGCTGCAGAAGCTGCAGAGGCGGAGCAGCGCGAAGGGGACGTTGAGCAGGGCGAGACGGACGCGGTTGCGCCTGTTGCGTAGCGCTGTTAGGCGTTGATTCATCAGAGAATACCAGACGGCAAGGTAGTTCCTGGCCTGTCTCGTGATGCTGAAGGGTCAAGGGTCAAGCAGCAAGGGGCAAGAGGTGGAGGAGCCAGAAGATAGAAGAAAAACCATACCCTAGACGCTTGGCGGTTCCAACATCTTATCAGACCTGGACACATCCTTCGCACACCTCTTGACATCCACCCCTCTCTGTGCCAGTATTCCGTATTCCAGCAAACGCACTAAGCTCGCAAAGAAAGAAGGGATTCTTGGGTTTAAAACCTCTGCGTCCTCTGCGAGAGACGCCCTTGGTTTTGTCTTGTTGCGATTTCTACTGCTGCGGCTCTGCGAGAGATGCCTTTTTGCTTTCGACTTTTGGTTCGGCCTGCCCCGCTCTGCGGGGCCTGTCCGGATTAGTTATGAAACGACTGACTCCTTCGAGAATGCGCTCCTTCCGGAAAAAAATCTACGACCACTACCGCACGCACGGCCGTGACCTGCCGTGGCGGCGGACGAGAAATCCCTACCGCATCCTGGTCTCGGAGATCATGCTCCAGCAGACCCAGGTAGAAAGGGTGATCGAGAAATATTCCCAGTTCATCAAGACCTTCCCGAATTTCACCGCCCTGGCGAAAGCGCCCCTCCGGAAACTGCTCTCCCTGTGGCAGGGTATGGGGTACAATCGCCGGGCCCTCTCCCTCAGGGCATTGGCACAGCAGGTGGTGAAGGAGCATCGCGGCAGGCTTCCCGCTGAATCTGATGAACTCATGACGCTTCCGGGCATCGGTCGTTACACCGCCGGCGCGATAGCCGCCTTTGCCTTCAATAAACCGGTCATGGTCCTCGACACGAACATCCGGCGCGTGTTTATTCACGAGTTTTTCCAGGACCGGGAAGGCGTCAGGGACGAGGAGATCGTCCCGCTCGTCGAGAAAACACTGGACAAGGCTGATCCGGGGAAGTGGTATAATGCCCTTATGGATTACGGCGCCATGGTGAAGAGGGAGGGTGCAAACCCGAACCGCAGGAGTGCCCACTACACCCGTCAGAGCCCCTTTGAGAACTCGAACCGGCAGGTGCGAGGACTCATTCTGAAAGCACTGGTGGGGGTGACGGGATTGTCGGCCCCGCAGATCGTACGTCTGACCGGCGCAGAGCGCCAGCGGGTGGAGAGTAATCTCGTCCAGATGGCGAAAGAAGGGTTTATCAAGAAGCGAGGCAATGCCTATTCCATCGGGCACGGATAGTGTGTATGCGAACTGCCCCGGACTACCTACAGTTCTACCCCACCCTGCGGTGCAACCGGTCCTGTTCCTTCTGTTTCAACGGTACCGTGCCTCCTGTGGATGACACGGGGCCCGCTGATTTTCGGAAGATGCTCGACGTGATGGACAGGACCGGAATCGGGACCCTCGACGTGATCGGCGGCGAACCAACGCTCCATAAAGACATCGTCGGGATGCTCGTTGCGGCGCGACAACAGGGTTTGCAGGTGAACGTCAGTTCGAACGGGTCTGATCCGGACCTGCTCGCGGAGATCATCGTATCAGGCGGGGACCGGCTGACCGTCGGGGTGTCCGTGAACGACGGGGAAACGCTCGATCTCCTGAAACCGTTCATTGAACGATACCGGCCTGTGGTGAAGACCGTGCATCACCGCGGGATGGAGCAGGCGTTCATCGACGAAATCATCGCCGCAGGGCCTGGGCAATACTATCTCATCTATCGCGATGCCCTGGACCCCGGGGGACTGGACGATACGGTCTCTTTTGATAGCTTTCTGTCGCCCCTCGGTGGCGGGCTCCGAGCTTCCGGCATCGGTTCGGTATACTGCTCCGGTTTTCTGCCCGATACCGCAAGCGCTCCCGGGCTTGCGCGGGCGCGCTGTCCGGCAGGCACGACCAAGCTGGGCGTCCTGCCCGACGGTTCCGTTTACCCCTGCAACCTGTTCTTCGGCAGGCCGGAATTCCGGCTCGGCAATCTCCTGACCGACCCCTTCGAAGCAATCTGGAACCATGAAGGGCTGGCTTTTTTCCGCTCGTTTTCCGGAAACCGCTGCCCCCGGGTATCCTGCACGATCCACGACCACTGCCACGGCGGGTGTCCCGCCCACAGCTTTTTTCACTTCGGCAGTCTCGATGGGCCGGAACCCCGGTGTCTACCATGAGCCCCGGGACTGAGCCCATTTCCCGCGCTGCATGCTGATGGCTGAATTTTCTGATTGGCTCGCGGGGACGTTGCCCGGTGTCCCCGCATCCCGCCGGAATCAATTCCTTCTTTTCCCTGTTGTGCTTGCCCGTATCCATACGCAAATAAATACTCACCACCTCCCTGCGCCGGGTATGTATTGCATGCCGGTATTTTTTATGGTAAGGTAAAATCTGTGACCGCTATGGTTACGTTTGGCATTCCCTTTTTTGATTTCAGGAGGACGAGATGAAGCAGACCAAGATCGTACTCTCCGACAAGGAAATCCCGCACCAGTGGTACAATATCATGGCGGACATGCCGAACCTGCCCAAGCCGCCGCTCCACCCGGCCACGCAGAAGCCGATCGGGCCGGAAGACCTCTCGCCGATCTTTCCCATGGCCCTCATAGAGCAGGAGATGAGCGGGGACCGATGGATCGATATCCCTCCCGAGGTCATGGAAATCTACACACTCTGGAGGCCGTCCCCCCTGTTCCGGGCGCACCGGCTCGAGGCGGCCCTCGGCACGCCGGCGAAGATCTACTACAAGTACGAAGGCGTGAGCCCCGCGGGAAGCCACAAACCCAACACATCCATACCCCAGGCATACTACAATAAGAAGGCAGGGATCAAGCGCATCGCGACGGAGACCGGCGCGGGCCAGTGGGGTTCTGCCATGGCATTATCGGGTAAGCTCTTCGGACTCGAAGTCACCGTTTACATGGTAAAGGTGAGTTATTCACAGAAACCCTACCGGAGGATTGCCATGGAAACGTGGGGGGCAACCGTACACCCCAGTCCGACGAACATAACGAACGCAGGCAGAAAGATTCTCGAGGTCGACCCTGACAGTCCCGGCAGTCTCGGCCTGGCCATCTCCGAAGCAGTGGAGGACGCGGCCACGCACGATGATACCAACTACTCCCTCGGTTCGGTGCTGAACCACGTCTGCCTGCACCAGACCGTGATCGGCCTCGAGGCCAAGAAGCAGTTCGAGCTTGTGGGCGAGTATCCCGACATCGTGATCGGGTGCTGCGGCGGCGGGAGCAACCTCGCCGGAGTCAGCTTTCCCTTCCTCGCCGACAAGATACACGGCAAGGACCTTCGCGTTATCGCGGCCGAGCCTGCTTCCTGCCCCACGCTGACGAAAGGGGAGTTCCGGTACGACTTCGGTGATGTCGCCGGGCTGACGCCGTACCTGACCATGTACACCCTGGGCCATGACTTTGTGCCGCCCGGTATCCACGCCGGAGGTCTCCGGTATCACGGTGACTCACCACTCATCTCCCAGCTCTATCACGATAAGCTCATAGAGGCAAAGGCCTATCCCCAGATGACGGTGTTCGAGGCCGCGATTCAGTTTGCCAATACCGAAGCCATCATTCCCGCACCGGAAACCGCCCACGCGATCCGTGCTGCGATCGACGAGGCGCTGCTCTGCAAGGAAGAGGGAAAGGAAAAGACCATTCTGTTCAACCTGAGCGGCCACGGGTACCTCGATCTGCAGGCATATGCCGATTATCACGACGGCAAGCTCAAGGATTACGAGTATCCCGCGGCGAAAATAAAAGAAGCGCTGGCGAAGCTGCCGAAGATCTGAAAATTTGAACGCGGATAACCAAAAGTAGGCGCCTCCAGGCGACGCGGATATACGCGGATACATCCAAACGAGAAATGATGCGTCTCCGACAAGGATACCCCGGAGCAAAAGCGGCCACGAAGTACACGAAGACACCGAGAGAAGCACCAAATCACAAGCATCAAATTACAAATAAACCCCAATTTCCAAAACCCAAAATGAGTGCGTAAATTGGATTTTTGAATTTGGTTTTTATTTGGGATTTGTTATTTGATTTTTGGGATTTCTCCCCCTTCGTGTTTTTGTGGCTGATATCTGTTTTTATTTACACTGACCAATCACCGTAATGATGAGCGAACGATGAAAGAGCCATATACCCTCAATCCCTGGTTCACGGTCTGGACGAAGCCGCGGGCAACGATGCGCGCGATTCTCGACACCGACCCGAAACGCATGGTTGTGCTCCTCGCCGCACTCGCGGGCATCGGCGGAGCACTGGACATGGCTTCCCTCTGGGACCTCGGCGAGATGTTTTCCGTCCCTGCCATTATCCTGACATCGATCTGCGCCGGTTCCGCCACGGGGATTATCATGCTTTACCTCAGCGGCGCGCTGCTCTCCTGGACCGGGACCTGGCTGAAGGGGCAGGCAACAGCCAGGGACGCACGCGCCGCCGTTGCATGGTCTACGGTCCCCGAGATCTGGGCGTTGCTGCTCTGGATACCGGAACTGGCGCTGTACGGAAGAGGCCTGTTCGTGAGTGATATGTCGGACCTCTATGGCAGGCCTGTTCTGATTCTCGTCTATCTCTTCTTCATCCTGATAGAACTCATCATTAGTGTCTGGGCGATTATCGTGTATATCAAATGTCTGGCCGAGGCCCAGCGTTTTTCCGCATGGAAGGCCCTGGTCAATGCCCTCATGGTCTTCTGCATCCTTGCGGTCCCCGTTGGACTCGCAATACGCGTTTTCACCCGGTGAGATGCCTTATGGCTCGTATCAGAATATATGCCTATGCCGTCCTGGCGATGCTCTGGGTAGCGGCATGCGCGCGTGACCATGACCGCAGCCCGCGGGAAGGAGACATTATCTTCCAGGTCTCCGGCTCCTCGCAGAGCAGGGCCATCCAACTCGCTACCCATTCACCCTATAGCCACGCCGGCATCATCTTCATGCGGCAGGGGAAGTATTATGTCTTTGAAGCGGTTCAGCCCGTGAAGATGACGCCCCTTGACCGCTGGATCCAACGGGGCGAAGAGGGGCATTACGTCATCAAGCGGCTGAAAAAAGGTGAGGCTTTCCTGACGCCCGGGGTGCTGGCCCGGATGAAGCAGGTTGGCAACCAATTCAAGGGAAAGGATTATGACCTTGCCTTCAACTGGTCCGACGATCGAATGTACTGTTCGGAGTTGGTCTGGAAGATATACAAACGAGCAACGGGATTGGAGATCGGCAGGCTTCAGCGAATGCAGGATTTTGATCTTTCCCATCCTGCGGTGAAGAAAAAATTACAGGAGCGGTACGGAGACACCATCCCGCTCGAGGAGCCGGTCATCTCCCCGGCGGCGATGTTCGCGTCTCCCCTGCTGCAGGTCGTTGCGGAACGGTAAGGGGGCAGGTGTTGTATCCACCCGGTCTTTTTTATCATAGTTTTTAGAAAATTGGAATCCAAATCTCGGTTGTCAAGTTTTTCGGTTTGGTCCGGGCAGGGTCGTTCACATACACATCGAAGCAGGGCAGGTCCCGCAGCTTCTCATTACTCGTGGGCAGCCATTGAGAAAAGATGGCATTATAGGTATCGCCGAGCTTTTCATAAGATCCCTTGTGCAGAAAGACTGAATATCTTCCTCCATGAACGATTTGCGTTCCTACTTCTCCCTCAGGTTTGATGTCGCCGGTGATGGTGACGCAGGCATCGTACCGCAATTTATCCTTTTCCGTTATGTCGGGATTGTCATGGGATATGCCGATGCAGAGAGTTTCTTTGTTGATAAGATCGTGAGAATACGCAAAATTCATTATTGCCGGCCACGCTTCGGCGGCAGCTTTGGCGTACGTGCCGGTCCTTCTGACGAAGACGACCTTCTGGTCTTGCATGTTCCGGATTTCAGGCTTCGGCAGTTTCATCTTTGACGATTCATGTCTCGTGGACAGTTTCGGCATTACTAATGCGGCGTTCTCCCCTGCTTTTTTAAACAATGACGGACTTTTTCCAAAGTACTGCCTGAAGGCCTTGGTGAATGCCGCCGGCGTGTCATAGCCGACGGCAAGGGCGATTGATGTCACGGATTCAGTCGTGAACCGTAATTTCTGCGCGGCCTTTTCGAGCCGGTTCCTTCGGACATAATCATACAGCGTCTCCCCGATATATGCCTGAAAAATCCTGTGGAAGTGAAATGAGGAAAAACATGCTATGTCTGCGAGGGTCTGGAGCGACAGCGGGCTGTCGATATGTTCCTGGATGTAGATCAGTACTTTGTTGAGCCGCTCTTTATGGTGCCGTAGCGTACTGTCGCGACATTCCATGAAATTATTGTACCATATCAGTGTATCGGTTGTCTGATGATCGTCTTCAGCCGCTGGGGGGCCGACTTCCGGGGATCACTTAAGTATATTTCGTGATGCTTCCCCCGGAGTTGACGGCCGTCTTCCCTGATGTCGCTGTGCAGCTTGGTGATGGTCGGGCCTTCTTCCGCATAGGGCCCGATGTGCAGTACCTGGGCTGATAATCCTTCATGAAAGTCCTCGAATCGTACTTTATGAAGGGCGGGAGGATCCTTTTTTTCTTTTACCTGCTCCACAGCCTCAAGAACAATGCTCTCGGTAACATACTTCGGCTGCATGATCATGACAGTCCAGTGCCAGTTGTCCTTGTCCTCCGCGTTGAACTGCGCCGCATCATCTGTCCACCAGAGACCTTCGAGGGGCATGACACCGTAGTCAATGGATGATTTTCCTTTTTTAATAAGGAACTTGATGGTGTACGATACGCTGTATAGTGCCGCCACTGCATCGCTGAACTCCTGCGACGTATTCGGATTGCCGGTGCCGTCTATCATGAGAAATTTCAATTTTGGGACATCGACCGTTGCCAGGCCGTTCGCGGATACATGATACAGATGCTTCAGCTCTTTCTTGAAATCAATTTTTTTCATTGTTTCACTCCTCAGGAAGGGTCGCTAATGGTTTCATGATTTCTTTTCATACTATTATCATATTTCCCATCAGCTCGCTATTCCAATCTTGCTATTTTTTGAAAGTGTATTGATGGTACCGGTAAATCAATTCGAGGCGACTTCGGGCTCAGACAGGTGCATTGTTGGCGGGTAGCGGCCGCTCGGTAAGAAATGGCCTCGCGGAGACGTTCATTCTTAAACGTGCCAGGACCCTTTCGCTACTTCAATAACGTTTCCTCCAACATGCACTGCTATGGTGTTATCTGTTTTTTGCGCATCCAGATACAGCAGCGACGGCCTTCCTATTTCATGCCCCTGTTCAACACGGACATTGATATGGTCGCTTTCAAAATATCGATGTTTCACGAGGTAGGCCGCCAGGCAGCCGTTGGCGCTTCCTGTTGCAGGGTCTTCGGGAATACCGTAGCAATCGGCGAACATTCGGGCGTTCAGTTGGTTTTCCTTGTTGTACGTTTCCGGGCAGAAGAGGAAGATGGCTTTCGCCTCCGTATCAGTGGTGAGCGTACGGTATTCTTCCTGGTTTATCGTTGCCCTTTTGACGGCGTCGAGGTTTTTCAGCGGGACGATGATGAAAGGCAGGCCCGTCGAGACCTCCTCGGCGGGAAAGTGGTCATCGATATCCGACTCACTGATGCTCAGTGCATCTGATGCGGCTCTTTTCTCAACGGTTTTCAGAAAGACCGGCTCGTTCTGTTTCATGGTCAATCGTTCGATCAACTGGCCGTTGTACGTTAGACTAACCGGTATCTGTCCGATCTCCAGGTTCAGTACGATCCGCTCGACGGGAGCCTTGATTGTTTCCTTCTGTATCACGTATGCTGTACCGAGAGTCGGGTGCCCGGCGAAGGGGACTTCCTGGGTGGGTGTGAAGATGCGCACGGGATAGCCGCCGTTCTCCGGCACATCGGACAGAATGAACGTTGTCTCGGAAAAATTGATTTCCCGGGCGATCTGCTGCATCTCCGCATCAGAGAGTCTACTCTTGACGATGAATACGGCAAGCTGATTGCCCGAGTATTTCTGCTCGGCAAAGACGTCGAGGATATAAAAAGGGTTGTTCATTTTCTGCTGCCTTTCGCGTCGAGGAACATGCTAGGATGCCGCTTTCCTGTACCAGGGAATAACGATCGCTTTTAAGATATCATTCATTTTACGGTTGCCGTTGTGGTCGCGAAAGTTATGGTCCAGGCCGGGGATGATGTGAAAACGAAAATTGCCCTTGTTTTTCAGCCTGGCCTGAAGAGCGCGCACACTCTCTGCGGGAACGCTTCTGTCCTCTTCGCCGATTATAACCAGGGTGGGAATCTCCAGCGCTTCAATCACTGATTCCGGTGAATAGAAAAGATAGCTGTTCCAGCGCTTATGCGTATGGCCAAGCCATACTTTCTCAGTTGTAGGGTCATTCCTGATCTCCTCGAATTTATTGAAAAGTTGCTCCTTTGTATGAATGCCGGCTCTCTGGAGCATGCCCTCCTCATTTCTCTCGCGTGCCCTTTCGAGGAGAAGTTCCATCTCTCGTGCCTGGGAAAAACCACCTGCTCCGAAAATTAAAAGATATTTTGTATTTTTTATCGTGTGGGCAATCTCAGGCGCGATTCCACCGCCTTCGCTGTCTGCAAGAATACCTACTTCCTTCACGTTCCCCTGATAGAGATCCTTCAATACATGATTGACAATAAAGAGGATGTCCTTTACCCTGCGTTCACGGCAGTCTGTTTTTCTGAACAGTCTTTCATTGTCATATGCATATTTTTCCATATAGAGGACATCAAAGCCGACCATTGTTGCTTCCGAACCCAAACCAAAGCGTCTCTGTATGGATTCCCTGCCGGAGCCCTGGATGACGACCAGGAGTTTCGTGCTCAATGCAGAACCCGGCTTCCGCCCAATGTAGAAATGCAGCTCTTCCTGCTCCGGCGTCTTCACCGTATGCTGTTCTATCGAAAGCTGAATGCTTTTTGTGCAGGAAAGCGTTCCCATAACTATGCCTGCCAAGATGAGCGGAAAAAACCGCAGATTCAAGGCACGAGCGGCAATCCTGAAGTTCGGTATCATTTCACGGCCTCCAGAAATTTATGCCAACAGCCTGGCGATATCTCTATAGGTGACGACTATCGTCAGGGCAAGAAAAAGAAAGAGCCCGATCAGGTTCGTCAGTTGATGGGCCCTCAGGCTCAAACGCTTCCTGCGTATGGATTCGATCATGAGCATTAACAGCTGCCCGCCGTCCAGCGCGGGAAGGGGCAGGAGGTTCAGTATCCCCAGGCTGAGGCTCAGCATCCCGGTAAAAAACATAGCGTGCAGCATTCCCTTGGCGGCGGCCTTGCCCGCGAGCGAAGCAATGCCGACAGGACCGGTCAGTCCCTCCATCGTGCAGTTCCCCGTTATCAGTTGCGCGAAAAACACCACAACACCCGACAGCACGCTCCACACGGTCTTTGCGCTCACGAGGACGGCATCCACAAAGGGCAGGTGCTTGCCGATGACAAAAACAGGGATGAAGATCAGGAAGGCAAAGGCAATATTCGCCAGTGAGCCCGCTGCCAGGATGACTGCCCGGTGCAGACGCGGGGCCTCGAAGAGTTCAATCGAATTGTTTTCGTCGCCCTTAGAGAAACTGACAAACCCGCCGAGGGGAAGGAGCCGCAGGGTGAATTCCGTTTCCCGGTGTCGAAACAGCGTTACGAGTCGCGGGCTGAAGGGAAAGCCTATGGAAAATTCATAGACTTTTATCCCCGATCTTCGGGCGGCGATGAAGTGGCCCAGTTCGTGCACCAGCACGATGATGGTGAAAACTCCCAAAAAAGCAGCAATGGAAATTATCATCTATTCCTCCTGCGGTAAATTATTTGTTCTTAAGATATCTCATCTGAATATTAGCACGGATGAGGGTGTCCAGTTCCGACCTTGGTGGTATTACTTTTTTAATTTCAACGGCAATGTGTTCAGCGTCATTTGATCGAAAAGCCAGTTTCCTGGCATGCCGGTCAAAAATAGCAAGGTATTTTTTCATGTCTTCAACGTCCTGCCTGCGGGAAACCGGTCCGTGTCCCGGAATGATCGCTTCTGCTTCGAGAGACAGAATATAATCCAG
>CAJHXR010000211.1_pt1 | contig 38156 bp, 2 predicted proteins | sample 9198421 | NCBI WGS metagenome assembly CAJHXR01 (sample SAMEA7708331, study PRJEB35096) | sediment metagenome | biome: marine neritic benthic zone biome [ENVO:01000025]; feature: sediment [ENVO:00002007]; material: shallow marine sediment [ENVO:03000034] sea grass bed [ENVO_01000059] ... | reverse complement strand
TGCAGATGATACGGAGTTCGGTACCGTCACCGATGACGGCATGATCCTGTCGACAACGTCAACGAGCACGGCCTACGGCGACATAGACCTCCTGAGCGTGGTGATGCACGAGTTCGGGCATGTGCTCGGTCTCGACCACACCTGGGCATATAGTCAGCTCACGGGCGTGATGGCACCGGTCCTGGATGCCGGCACCCGTACCGTACCGACGGCCGATACCAGCCTGAGCCGCAAGCAGACCACCTACGTCTTCGACGACGTCACCGGCACCTTCGTCGACCTCGACCGGTACTACACGGCCGACGAGCTGGAAGAGAAAGCCCTGGTGTTCTACACGGACCCGGAGAAGGACCCTTCGGTGAGCACCAGCACCACGACGGAATGGATCGTCGCAGTGTAAAGAAAATTGAGCATAATACATGATGTTTGCGAAAGAGCTGCCGAAAGTACTGATGTCGGCAGCTCTTTTTTTCTGCAGTTCCTGATACATTGAAAAGGGGTGTTTGGTTTTATATGCAATTTCACCTCGCACGTCGCTGGCAGATTCGCTACAAAAAGGTGCATTGTCAGAATTGTGGTGATACCTTGACAGAAAACCGTAACCTTGTATATACTACTAATGTATTCTTATTGAGCTCAATAAGCACTATTCGAATGATGTATATGATTAGAATTGGCTGACAAGAAGATCCTGATTGCTCTGCTGAAGATACAGGGAGGAAATTAAATGAAGAAAAGAATGACCATATTGTTCCTTGTTTTCGTGGTACTCCTCGTGTCAATGGGATGTGGGCCTGGTTGGGAGAGACTTTTTCATAAAAAACCAAAAAGGCATAGGATGAAGTCAAATAACATCTTTGCTTATAAAACATATATAAATTCCGACAGCAAGTTATTTTGAGCATCATTACGTATTCAGGTTAATTTGGCGTCGGATTAAAAAAAAGAACCGATTCCTCTGCTGCCGAAAGCACTGCTGGCGACCGCCCTTCTAATATGCAGCGCCCGACTCATTAAATAGTAGTATGACGTCTTTTTTTTTTCGATTTCTTAGTTTCACAGTTTTTTAACTTGACAGAAAGAAAAAACTTCGCTATTCTTCTGCTACATTTTGCCACTCTTTATGCCGTACAGGAAAGGCATTCACGATTGTTTTCGTGCTGAGAGAAAAAATGCCCTTCCCGGATCCCCACACACAGATATAAGCGAAGATTAATAAGGCTGTTCAATAAAAGAGACACGGTGGAGCCCCTCCAGCATCCCGACATGTCGGGACAGAGCAATGCGACATCCCGCAGTCCAGCATGAGCGGGACGGCTGCGGGGTCAGAAAATATAAGTCACCGGTTCTCAAGCAGTGGAGTTCTTTCTACGAATCGTACCCGATAAAGCCAAACTCTTCGTGAGGAGAGGGCGGAAAGCTCCGGATCCTGAGTGAGTCGAAGGATGGCCGAGTTGCCGAAGGTTGGTCAGGAAACGCGAGACCAGAGCCCGCAGCTCGGCCTTTTTCTTTTTGTTTTGCGTATCGTGCAGCGCTCCATAACAGAGCAGGCAGCGATGTGTTCTGTTGCGTTCACGTTCAGTTCCTGAGCAGTTTCTCAGAGCAAGCTATTGTTCTTAGTTTCGCAGTCCTGTACCGTGTTCACTCACTTACTCAATCAATCCATCAATCCTGGGAGGGGCACCCATGGGAAGAAGAAAAAATAGCAAGGAGCAGTTATTCCGCGCGAGGAAGAACGGCAAGGGAAAAAACGGCAACGGAGGGAACGGTAACGGCAAAAAGCCCATAGCTGCCCAACGGGTCCTCTTCGAACCCCTGGAGCCGCGGATCCTGCTCTCCTCCGACCTCTCCTATGCAGGCGCCGCGGCCTTCGACCTCACCCTCCGCCTTGACGACGACGGCGTCAACCCCGCAACTCTCCGGCTCATCGATAACAACACCACAACGGCAGTAGCAGAACAGGCATTGAGCGAAACGAACAGCGTCATCGTGTCCGGCTCCACCGGTGCGGACCGCCTGGTCGTGGACCTCAGCACACCTTTCGATCTCCTGGGCGGCGTATCGTTCACCGACACCACATACATGGATGGTGATCTCCTTGAAGTGATCGGACGGTCCGAAAGCACCAATACGCAGGGCGACGACACCGTGACTGCTGACGAAGGCGGCGGGATGCGGTACAGCGGCGTCGAGATCGTTCAGGACAGCCCGGCCCCTTCATTCAACACGGTCGTTGACCAGCTCTTCTATCTTGATTTCGACGGGGCCTTCGATGTCACGTACGAAGGACCCATTACCATTCCCGATGTAGATGTTCCTGCGTTCCAGGCTCCGGACTACCTGCAGGGCCAGGAGGATGAGATCATCGGGTCCCTTCTTGACACGCTTGATCAATATTTCAGTGACACCGGGATCGCCTTCACCATCGATCTATCCCTGGAGGAACAGCCGAACTCGACCATCTATGTTGGGGGCGACGGGTCCCCCTTTGCTGACTACGGCACGTTTGTCGGTCTTTCGGAAAAGATCGACGCCGGCAATCAAGATGCCACCGATATCGCTTTCGTATTTAACGACAACATGCTCACGATGTCCCGGACAGCGGATGATTACGCGCAGGACCTTGCGGGATATGTAATGCATGAAGCAGGCCATCTCCTGGGATTCGAACACGCCTATGAGATCGAGGCCAATAATCCTCTTTCCGCCGTGGCCTTCAAGCCCTATTCCCATATCCAGGTCGCAAAGGACGTCCGGAACGATCTCATCACGGACGGAAAGCTGACCGTGGCGGGAAATGAATATGCCGTCAATCCGCTGATCGTCGAGGCCGTCAGGCAATACGCTTCCTATTACTATGCAGGATCAATCGGTCCCGATGGATTTCCGGAAATGATCATGGGACAGTCCGTGCTCCATTCCGAGTCGCCGGGCATCTGGGTCGGTCATATTCTGGACAAGGCATGGCAGGCCCAGCAGGATGATACGTACTCGCCGGAAGAGAAACTCCAGATACTGGCCTGGTCCTATGGATACGCGACCCACGTGTCCGGAGACATCTGGTCACACACGCTCGTGAACGAGCTTACCGGCGGCCCCTGGCCGGAAATTGGTGATATCCTCAATTTCAGCGAAGAGCCGCAATATCTCTCCAGTGTCCTTCGCCACGTACTCGCAGAGGGCTACGTGAATGACGCTATCCAGGGCTATGACGGCAATCCTGACAGGGCCCTTCTGCCTGACGGGGACGTGAGCGACGACAGCACAGCCGTTCAGGAACTGAATGCACCCCACCGGTTCATTTACGATGCGATGATCAAGAACCTGCCTGACCTGCCCGGACAGAAGGAGATCTACCTCTTTACTATGGAGATGCCTGCGTCCGGGGATCTGCAGGACGGTGTAATTACAGCAATCTTGCGGAGCGCCCTTCAGAGCGGGATCGACGGGACCTTCAACGATACCCTCGATTGGTTCGACAGGTTCATCATAGACGACCAATCCTCGGTGACGACCGTTACCCCGGACAGTGGCAGTGGGGCAGACGGTATCTGGAGGATCCAGAGCGATTATACCACCCTGATCCTGAGGGAAACGGCGGACGGCAAACTTGATGTCTATGAAAAGGAAAAGTCCCGGGGTGCCATCGTTGATGCATTCCTGTGGCTCCGCACGCAGCTTGTCAAGGTCGCGGAAGAGCTTGGCCCGACGACGATAGATTACACCATACCGGAAAATGAGCCGCTCAAGGAGCTCGTGGACGGGATCATCGCAGCCGGTGATAATCTCCTGCGTGGAGAAGAGATCGTTGACAAAGATACGGTGTTCGACGGCCTGAGCGACCTGGCTTCCCGGATCGGGGAAGACTTCAAGGCCACGGTCGCTAAGATCGTGAGCGGGGAAGAGGTCACGGTCGAGGAACTGAAAAACCTCGGCAGCGCTTTCGTAGGCTCCACCGCCGAACATTTGAGCGCCTATGTACGGTACTGGATACACAATATCGACGTCGGCCTCGAACACTGGAGCGAGTTCGGCCTGGCACTGTCCCAGACATTCTTCGATCCGCAGAGCAGGCGGGACGTACAGAACCAGGAATCTCAGAGCTACGGTCCCGACGTGGTGGATCCCGATTTCACGGACCGGCGCGCCGAGCAGGAAGCCGGGGTCGGGCTCCTCGACATTCTCGAAAGCGAGCTCGAAGATCCCGATGAAGACGGCAATTCCTTCACCCACAACTATCTGATCCCCATGCTCGGCATTCCCCGAAAGATCGGAGAATTGAGCGCGGCAGCAGAGCTATTCGTGGGGGAACTGCAGGAGAAGGTCCTGGAGCCCACGCGGGAACTGGCAGGCCCCCTGATGCAGCCCATCGACAGCCTGATGGAATGGATAACCGAGGGTATCAGAGAATACATACGGGAGAAGATCCGTGAAGCGATCATTGCCTATTGGGGCGTGGATATCGACGTGATCGAATTTCTGACCACCTCGCCCTCGGGCAAGATGGACCTGGCGAGCATCAAGATAGATGAAACCGAAATTCTTCTTTTCAAACCCACGGATCACGAAAGGCTCGATACGTATCTCGGATTTGCGGGGACAGACCATATCGCTCCCTTCGATCTCGCTTCCTATGTTCAGGAAGTGGACATCAATGGAACGACCATCGTCGTTACCTACCATGACAACGCTCTGGGCGGGCTCAAGGACAATGCAGAGATCGATATGGACAAGTTTGCGGCCTACGCCAACAGCGTGACCCTGTCGAAACTGCTCCTGTTCCAGGAGACCCTGGTGGGCCAGGATCCCGTTGACGGACAGCAGCCCAAGACGATCAGTCAATTGCTCACCGACCTGATCGGACAGCCCTACGATTTCGAAATCATGGACCTGAACGGGGACCATGGCGGCAACATCCTGACCGCCACGATGCCCGGTGTTGTGGATCCCTACGGGAAGCGGGTAAGCGTCATCGAAAAATACGGCCTGCCGGTCTTTTCAGACCTCTGGCTGAACACCATCGATGGCGACCATAACTGGCGTCAGGACAGCCAGACCTCCAAGACCGAACTTTACCGATATCATCGATCGCAGGAACAGTTCATTCACATTGACTGGCATTCTCTCAACACTGGAGACCAGGTGACGTATGTGAACACCGGCGGCGGGAACGACATCGGCGGCCTTCAGAATGGAAATACTTACTATGCGATCAAGATGGCCGAGTTCAGCTTCAAGCTAGCCGCGACCAGCGAAGACGCGACCGAAGGCATCGCCCTGTACCTCGACCCCACCGTAGCTGGAACGAATGGCCACAGCCTGCAGTTGCAGGGCGGTACCCAACTCAGCATTGACGGGCACTCTCTCAACACCGGAGATGAAGTCACGTACGTAAATACCGGCAGCGGAAACGACATCGGTGGTCTGCAGAACGGAAATATGTACTATGTGATCAAGGTCGACGAATTTACCTTCAAGCTAGCCGCGACCAGCGAAGACGCGACCGCAGGCATCGCCCTGTACCTCGACCCCACCGCAGCCGGAACGAGCGGTCACGGCCTGCTGTCGCAGAGCAGTACCCAACTCAGCTTTGATTCCAGCGATGTGGATCCCCCCGTAATCAGTTTTGATCCCGGCGACGTGGATATTCCGGTTATCGACACGGTCACCTGGACCTTTACGGACCTCCAGCCCGGAACCTACAAGGTCCATGCGGACTGGCTGACCATACTCGATATCACGCCCGCTAGGAATGCCGAGTACAGGATCTATGATGGTGATAGTCAGACACCCCTTGCTACGGTCATCATTGACCAAAGGTATGCTCCAGACGATCTGGTCCTGGGGCTGGATGCCTGGGAAGACCTGGGAAAAGACCTGCCTGATGGGGTGGTTGCGATCACGAGCGGTGTGTTGAGAGTGGAGTTGAGTGATGTTGCTGCAGGGGACGTGGTAGCCGGCCGCATCCGGATCGAGCCTGTGGGGAACCCCGATGGAGCCATGATCATATCGACTCAGGACACGGGATATACAGAAACATCGGGAGTTCTGGACGACACTTGGGTCCCAACAGCAGACGAGCAGCTACTCCTTGACAACGGTAAGATGCCACAATCCTTGAGGGACCTGTTTGCCGCAAACGGTGAAGACCCTTCACTGTTTATTGAAGAGGACTTCAACATCGAGCAATTTCTGTTCCTGACCGACATTCTGCTGGTAACTAAACTCCGCAAGCAGCCGGCGGACCTCATGACACAGTTCCTCCGCTCTCAGTTCTCTGCTGATGCACTCAAGGTGGTGGACGATCCCCTTGCCCCAACGGACCAGCAACTGGCTGTTTTGGTCCATGAGATGAACAGTATTCTCAAGCGCGTATCGATCTACGATGCAGTAAGCTTTGAAGGAAAAAGCCTATCCGCCGAGACCAGCGATCTCATTACTCAGCATACGCAACAGCCATTGGCGGGAGAGCAACTGATCCGGCTGAACCGGCTGCTCCTCGAAGACTTCTATCGTGCCGAGATCGCGCGAAGCCTCCCCGAAAGCTTTGTCGTGTCCGTACTGGAACCGGGCGCCAAATGGCTCGTTACCAATATAGAAAAGATCGCTCCCAGGAAAAGTAGCAAAGTCCATTATACAGAGAGCTACTTGATCGTTAAAGAAAACGGTACCTTTAATATCAAAATGGCCTGGGAAGACCTGAAGTATCCCATGGGGACGGGCAATTTCACGCTCTGGGAAAGCGACCTGCTGCGCCCGGCCTTCAAAGTGTTGTTCGATGACTGGCAGAACGGCGCCCAGAACTTCCCGGACCTTGGCGATGAAGCTACCCGGGATCCAAACCTTGATACGCCGCCGGTAAACCTTTCTTTCGGCCAGTTCCCGGAATACCAGGAGTACGTGCCAAACCTGGTCGCCCCCTCTGTTGCGGATGTCATTACCGTTTCCGGCCATGTGGTATTGAATTTCGGCTCTCATCATGAATTCCAGGATCTCTCTATACAGGGTGATGATGTTGATGATATCCTGAATCCTGATATTCTGGAAATCATTGTTGATGACATCGCCCTTATCACGGGATTCATCTCAGCAAGCAACCTGGAAGGCCTGGTCATCAAGGCCGGAAGCTGGATATCCCTGGCAGAGGATGCAACCATCTCCGGCCGACAGGTTAATGTCGCCGCTAATCATTGGAACGCCTCTTCAACCGGGGACTCCGCAGACATAACACTGGAGGCGCCGAACATCACGATCAGCGACCATGCGAGCATCCTGGCCCATGTCGAGGAACTGAGCACCTACAATGCCGGCAACGTGCAACTGATCTCGAATGAATCCGTCGAGCAGACATGGGATTTCCTTGGTATCGAAGGCTTTAAATGGAGAAGCAGCGAGGCTGTCATCGATATCGGCATGGGCGCAAACCTCACCGGCAACGATATCTCCCTCACGACGACGGCGACGACGAGCAAGGATCTTACCCTGGACCAGCCCTTGTCCGATCCGACGCGGTCCGTGGTCACGGGAGACATTGACGGCGACGGCCATATTGACCTGATCACGGGGAACGAGGGACAGCCGGAGCGGTTGTACCTGAATGACGGCACCGGTAAGTTCGGGTCTGCCGTGGACGTCTCCACTGATTCCTATAAAACGACCTCCATGGTCCTGGCGAACGTGGACGGCGATTCCGATCTGGACCTGGTGGTGGGCACCGACGGCCAGGGCATCATACTCTATACCTACGACAGCGTTAACGGCGTCTTTCTTGCCGGCACGGTCATAGACAGCGGCGTATACAATACCACGGCCCTGTCCGCTGGAGATGTTGACGGCGACGGAGATGTTGACCTCGTCGCGGGCAATAACGGCCAGCTCAACCGGATGTATCTGAACGACGGCACCGGAGCGTTCGTTGGCACGGACATCGGCACAATCGCGTACCAGACGACCTCGATCGCCTTGGCGAACGTGGACGGCGATGCCGATCTCGACCTGGTGGCGGGCACCGACGGCCAGGGCATCATACTCTATACCTACGACAGCGTTAACGGCGTCTTTCTTGCCGGCACGGTCGTGGACACGATAGCCTCAACGATAACGGCGGTAGCGATCGGGGACGTGAACAACGATACGTTCTCTGATCTCGTCGTCGGCATTGACGGGGAGCCCAACCGGCTGTATCTCAACGACGGTACCGGAACCTTCGCATCGGCGACGATCATCGATACTGTCGCATACAAGACGAAGGCGCTCGCGCTGGGAGACGTGGACAACGATTCCGATCTCGACCTGGTCGTCGGCAATTCCGGTGAGACCAGCCGCGTGTACCTCAATGACGGCAGCGGCGCGTTCGGCGCGGGCAAGGCCATCGCGAACGATGCCTATTTCACCACCTCCCTGGCACTGGCCGACGTGGACGGCGATACTGACCTTGATCTCATTGCCGGCAATGACCGTCAGGCAAGCCGCCTGTACCGGCTGGAGATCCTCGAAGGATACGCAGGGTATCGCTATGGAGAAGACATCGGTGTGAATCAGGAGATCGTTACCGGCGTTGATGTCAGCGAGACCGGCATATCAACGGAAAAAGCGGTTGCCGTGGTCGCCGAGTCCGAGGCCCGGGTAACCGTGGGGGCCGGCGCACGGATCAAGGCGAGCCATGACATCGTCCTCGATGCGACGGCGATCGCCAAAGCGCAGATCACGACCAAGAGCAGCGCCTGGGGCGTGACCTACGGCAGCTCATCGCCGACGGCGATCATCACCGTGGAGAACGGCGCGTTCCTCTCAGCAGACAACCTGTTCCAGATGCATGCCACCACCAACAACGACCTCAATGTTCTGACCTTCGTTCCGTCACTCGGAGAAAGCACCAACATTGCCGTCTCTCTCGGAAGGGCTCGGTCCACCTCGCGTGCCGACATCGACATGGGTGCGGAGATCGTGGCGGCCAGCGCGGACATTCTTGCGAGCAACGCCAATTCCTTCCGCAACACGGCGGTAGCAGCGGGCTTCGGCACGTCGGAAGGCGATACCACCGGCTACGCGATCACCGTAGCCCTGGGATACTATGCATCCTCCGCCCTCGCAAGCGTCAGCGGGTTCATCACCACATTAGGAGACCTGAATATCGCAGCACGGTCCGTGAACAACACCAACATCACGAGAACGTATGCTTCGGTGAACGGCAATCCCGTAGGTCCCATAGCAACGGAACTCGGGAATTTCATGAACAGCCTGCCCGTGCAGTCTGAGCAGATCGGCAACACGCTCATGAAGTTCCAAAGCGGGGAAACACAGTCCGGCTATGCCGTCGCTCTGGCCGTGGTCACGAGTGACAACAGCGCCAGCGCACTCATCGGCGACGGAGCCTTCGTTACCGTAGGCGGCGATCTTACCGTCACGTCCTATGCTCAGGACAGCTTCCAGATCAGCGCCGCCGGAAGCGCCGGAGAGATGCTCGGCTCCGGTCTGCAAACCGCGGTCGGAGGCGCCCTGGTCTACTCGAAGGTCGCCAACCGGTCCAGTGCCTTTGTAGGGTGGAATGCGGACGTAGCCATTGCGGGAACGCTCACCCTGGATTCCGATGCCCATATCATCAGTCCTGCAGATTCCATGGAGCTGGTGGTGTCCATGCTCGGGTTCGGAGAGTGGACCAGTTCCTCGGGGCTCCAGGCATACCTTTCCACGCTGACCGATCAACTGAAGACCGAGTCGGACACTAAGCTGCCCGGGTACATGGACTTTGTACAGGATGAAAATGCGATCGGAACGAGCTACCTTTACGCGGGTGGTTCCGCCTCAACGTCGAACAGCGGTACGACCAATGACTCCGGGAGCCTGTCCGCGGGCGGCGGGATCAATCTGCAATATATCTACAACTCGGCCACGGCCGCAGTTGCTACAGGAGCACGGATCAACCAGCGGGAGACGCTCAACAGCGGGCAGCACGTCAATATCGATGCGTACGGCTCCTTTGAGTCCGTCAATATCGCAGGAAACGTTTCGATATTGAATTATCTCACGAACGCATCCGACACCGGTCTCGGCGGATTCTTTGACGGCATTTACTGTCAGAACTTCTCGACTGCCTATGTTGACGACCTCGCGGATGTTTCGGCCGGAGGCGATATTTCCGTCAATGCAGCCGCGGATAACAAACTGACCACGATCGTCGTCGCCGGCAGCTTCGCTGAAAATACGGGGGTCGACGGCGCCATCGCCTTTAATCGGATAAAGAACAGCACGCTGGCATATCTCGAGGACAGGGCGAACGTCTCGGCCGGCCATGACCTCAGCCTGAACGCGGACAGCTATCTGCGGGCCATCACGGTCACACCCGCGATCGCCAGCGGAGGCAACTGGGGGGTCGGGATTTCCGCTTCCTTTACCGATATCCAGGACCGGACCCAGGCATTTATCGGCGATTCGCAAGAGCCGGTCCAGCCCGGCGGATACGGCGGCGCCACGGGCTCGGTCAGCGCAGGCAACAACCTGTCCCTGGCTGCGCATTCGACTCCGGAGCTCTGGAGCATCGGTGTCGCCGGCGGGTTCGCGGACGGCGGCGAGACATACAACGGCAGCGGCGGCGAAATGTCGGCGGGAGATTCGGAATCCAGTTCCGGATACGGACTAGCGGGTTCCGTGGCATTCAACTGGCTGGAACAGAACACGCTGGCATTCATCCGGGACTCTGTCACGGTATTCACAGGAAACGATCTTACGCTTGAAACCAGCAGCAGGCCGCTTCTGGTGTCTGTCGCAGGCTCACTGGGAGACGGACAGCGCGTGGGCATCGGTGGATCGTATGCGCATAACGAACTGAACAGGTCACAAAGGCCTTTATTGAGAATGCCGACATCACGACCGTCGGTACACTTGGAGCGCACGCCTTCTCCGAGAACGATGTCATTGCCATTGCCGGAAGCGGGGCAAGCAGCGAAAAAACCGTAGGCGTTGCCGGAGCGGTGACCAATAGTATCATCACCAACGGTACCCACTCCTATATCGGCGAAGATACGGATGTAGATGCCGGCAATATCACGCTTCAAGCACAGAATGACAACCTGGTTGCCGCGTTCGCCGGAGGAATGGCGACCGGAAGCGATGAGTCCGCTGCTTCCCTGGGTGCATCGGTAAATCTGAACTCCGTGGACACCAAGGTATATGCCTGGATCGCAGGCAGTGCGAATGTCCAAGCTCTGGGCGATGTTATAGTCACTGCATCCAACGATGCGCTCGTTGGTTCTCTTGCCATCGTTGGGGTGAGTTCCGAGGACGGGGTTGGCGCTGCCGGCTCATGGGTTTCACTCAACATCAACCATGACGTGCAGGCCTTTATTGCAGAGGCGGGGACGCTCCAAGCCGGAGGCAGCCTCTACATCGACGCGGACGACGCGGCGCAACTCATCGTCATCGCCGGTCAGGGAGCCAGCGGCGACTCGGTGGGGTTCGGCATATCGTACACCGATGTCGATGTGAACCGTACGGTCAGGGCATTTATCGGAACCGGTGCCCGCGTTGATGCCAAGGGAACCGGAACGGGCATCCTCGACCCGGGCGGCACCTCATACGGCGGATCGGGCATCACCATCGACGCAACATCCTATGATGATCTTTACCTTTTTGCTGCCGGAGGATCCGGCGCAGAGACCTTTGCCGGCGCCGGTTCGGCAGTCTCCAATACGATGCAAAGCGATACCCAGGCGTTCATCGGGACAGGGGCCATGGTCAATGCCGACAACACCGGCGCTGATCCGAATCAGTCCGTACGCCTCCGGGCAGACCATGATACGCATATCATCAGCGGCGCGGGAAGTACCGCCAATGCTGATACCGTGGCCGTGGGCGCAGCGGCTGATATCGAGCATATTTCGAAGAACGCCAGTGCCCATATTGATTCGTCGGCCCAGGTGAACGCCCGCAAGGACGTGATCGTGTCGGCTTCGTCTCATGAGGATATCCTGTCCGTCAGCGTCGCGGGCGCTTTCAGCGACACGGTGAGCTTCGCGGGTTCTCTGTCGGATGTGACGATAGACACGACGACGCGGGCGTATATTACCGGTGCAACGGTCCTGGCAGACGGCGACGTGACCGTCGCGGCAAAGAGCGCAGCAGATGTCGACCTTCTCGTCGGAGGTCTTGCGATCAGCGATACAGTGGGTATCGGAGCTTCCGTGGCCCTGTTGACGAAGACGGACCGGGTAGAAGCCTTTATTGCCGACATGTCGCATGTCATGGCCAACGGGAATGTCGGCCTGTCGCTGAGTGCGAGTTCCTCCGACGATATCTCCTCGCTGGCGATCGGCGGCGCGGGAGCCGACACCTTTGCGGCAGGTGGCTCCGTTACCACCACTAACATCCGAAAGATAATTAGCAGTCATATATCTGGAACGTCAGACGTCAAGGCCGCAGGCGCTGTCATCGTGACAGCGCTGGATGATTCTGTCATTGACACGCTGGCCGGCGGTGTTGCCGGTGCGGGTACTGCGATCGGCGCTGCGGTGGCAATCAATGATATCGACAACACGATAACGGCATTCATCGACGGCTCTACAGTTACCGCGACCGCCCTCACGGTCAGCATTGCCTCCGATCCGCTTATCCGCTCCTTCGCTGTGGGAGGCGCCGGAGCAGACTCCTTCGCATTGGGCGGATCCGTCTCGCTGAACGACATCAATACCATCCTGGATGCCCATATCTCGAATAATTCCGTTGTCACGGCCAATGGATCGACCAGAAATTTCGATCCTGCCAGTGCGGTCAATGAGGCGGCCAATACCATCAATCTCGGTTCTGTCCAGGGAATCACCACCGGTCAGCCCATAGTCTACAGCAACGGAGGCGGTACGAGCATCGAAGGGCTCATGGACGGTGAGACCTACTATGTCAACGTAGTTGAAGGCAACACGGTCCGGCTGGCGAAAACAGAGGCCGAGGCCAGGGAGGACGCCTCGACCTTCTTCAATCCGGCATTCGACGTTGATGATGCCGATGACACCATCGACCTCGGGTATTTTCACGGCTTCACCACGGCCCAAGCTGTTGCCTACCGCAGCGGCGGCGGCAGCGCGATCGGCGGGCTCACGGACGGAACGATCTACTACGTCGTTGTCGTTGATGCGACCACCGTAATGCTGGCGGCAACAGAGCTCCATGCGACGGCGGAAACCCCGACGATTATCGAGCTTGATGCATCCCTGGCTACCGAGGATGGTCACAGCCTGGGTGCTGTGTTCGATCCGTCCGGAGCCGTGAACACGGCCGATGACACCATTCACCTCGGGTATGATCACGGCTTCAGAACCGGAGATGCCGTCGTGTACAACACTGGCGGTGGTACGAGCATAACCAATCTGGTGGACGGGGAGACATACTACGTCGTGGTAATCGACGATACCACCATCAAATTGAGCGATTCCTATGAGAACGCAGTGGCAGAGACGCCGACGGTGATCGATCTTGAACTTCCGGTCGTTGTGCCACCGGCGGAGCTTGGCAGCGTCCACAGCGTTGGTGCGGTGATCGATCCTTCAACGACGGTTGATATTGCCGATGCTACCATCGATCTTGGATATGACCATGGGTTCACTACGGGCGATGCAGTGGTTTACAGCAGCGGTAGCGGTATCGCAGTAGATGGTCTTGTGGATGGAACGACCTACTACATCGTGACAATCAATCGGACGAGCGTCAAACTGGCTGCTACGAAGGCAGACGCGCTGGCGGCAACTCCGGTCATCGTGGGACTTGACCCCACAACGGCCGCAGGAGCTGCACACAGCCTCCGTCTGGACATCGGCCCTTCACTGGGGACAGGAACAACGCACGGCATCAATCCCGGCCTGGTTCGCGTAATGGCTGCAGACAGCTCGACGATACGTGCCTTTGCAGGCGGTGTTGCCGGGGCCGGCAGCGCAGCCATCGGGGCCGCTCTGGCGACAAACGAGATCGGCAATACGGTCACGGCCTTTATCGAGGGTTCTGCGGTCACGTCGGGAGATGGCGTGATGGTCGAGGCCGAGTCATTAACGACCATTGATGCAATAACGGTGGGTGGCGCCGGTGCCGGGACCTTTGCGCTCGGCGGCTCGATCTCGCTGAACGATATCACCAATACCATCGACGCCCATATCTCTCAGGGTGCCGATGTCGATTCGGCCGGCGCGATCAGTATAACGGCGGCGGACAATTCCGTGATCGAGTCGCTCGCCGGCGGTGTTGCCGGTGCCGGCGGCGCGGCCATCGGAGCAGCGGTCGCAACGAACGACATCGAAAATACGATCGCCGCGTACGTGGAAAATTCGACGGTCACGTCTCTGGCAGGTGACGTCGTGCTGGAAGCCGCGTCGGATGCGGAGATCGATATCGTCGCCGTCGGCGGCGCCGGTGCCGGGGGCTTTGCCCTTGGCGGGTCCGTTGCGCTCAATGAGATCAACAATATCATTGATACCCACGTCTCCGGCCGTGAGGTCTCCTTTGATCCCTCCACTGATGTCAACGGTACGAGCGATACCATCGATCTTGGCTATGTACACGGGTACGAGACAGGTCACGCCGTGGCGTACCGGAGTGGTCACGGTGCCGATATGGGGGGCCTGAGCGACGAGACGATCTATTACGTCGTCGCTGACGCTGCTAGCCCGACAACGCTCAGACTTGCGGCCTCGCTGGCCGACGCTACTGCTGGGGTCCCCCTTGTCATGGACCTTGACCCCACAAGGGCTACGGAAAATGAGCACAGCATGGGTTCTGTTTTTGACAGCGCATCGGCCGTGGACAGTTCGAGTGACGCCATTGATCTCGGCTACACGCACGGCTTTGCTGACGGCCAGGCAGTTGTCTACAGCAATGGAGGCGGCACGAGCATCGGCGGGCTTGCGAATGGTGAGACGTACTATGTTGTCGTTGTCGATCCGACGAGCATTAGTCTGGCTGCCTCGAAAAACATGGCGCTCGCGGACGCCCCGAACCTTATTGATCTCGATCACACGGTGGCCACCGGGCATGCCCACAGCCTCGGTGCGATCTTCGACGGCTCGACCACCGTTGACAGCACGAGCAGCTCGATCGACCTCGGCTATGTCCATGGCCTCAGGACCGGCGAGGCGCTCCTGTACAACACCGGCGGCGGCACGAACATCGGGGGCCTGACCGACGGGATGGTCTATTATGTCATCGTTGTTGACCCGACGACCATCAAACTGGCCGCATCCAAGGCAGAGGCGGTGGCTGTGACGCCGACGGTGATCGCGCTTGATCCCACCACTGCGGCGGGTACCGCCCATACCGTGAAGTCCGTCGGTGCTATTTTCGATTCCCATGCCGACGTCAATAGTACCACCGGAGCCATTGACCTTGGTCATAGTCATGGATTTGTGACCGGACAGGAAGTGATCTATAACACCGGTGGCGGCGATGCGATCGGCAGTCTCGCGGATGGCGGTACCTATTATGTCGTCACTGATGACGCGAATCCTACCGTCATCCGGCTGGCAGCCACGAGGCAGGAAGCGCTGGCGTCAGACCCGACCGTGCTCATGCTGCATCCAACGATCACGGGGGCCGATCACAGCCTTCGTGCCACAGCACATGTGCAGGCTGCAGGCGTCATCAGGCTGAGCGCGAACGACCGAGCCACCGTGGATGCCTTCGCAGGGGGCGGCGCCGGTGCAGCAGGGGCCGCGATCGGAGCCTCCGTGGCCACGAATGACATCGGGAATACGGTCAAAGCATATATCGACGGAGTGGTGGTGAACGCAGATAGTGTTGCCCTCAGCGCCGCATCCACGTCAGCGATAGAATCCTTGACGATCGGTGGAGCCGGTGCTGCAGGCTTTGCGCTGGGCGGTTCCGTATCGCTCAACGCGATCGCCAACACCATCGATGCTCATATTGCGAACAACTCAGTCGTGAGCGCTTACGATCAGGTCAGCGTCATGGCACAGGATGATTCGGTGATCGATACGGATGCGGGCGGCTTTGGAATAGCGGCAGTGGCCGCCATCGGCGCATCAGTGGCAACAAACGATATTGATAATATAACCCAGGCTTATATTGACGGCTCCACCGTGACGTCATCCGGAGGCGAAGTAGGTGTTATCGCATACTCGAGTTCATCAATCAGCGCTCGTACGATCGGCGGGGCCGCCGCGATTTATGTCGCCGGCGGCGCGGCCGTCTCAACGGTCGATATAAACAACATCATTGATGCCAGTATTTTCGGTGGTGCGCAGGTGGACGCCGGAGGTGATATAAACGTCAAGGCTGACGCCACGATCGCAGTCGATAATACGGCGGGGGGATTGGGATTAGCGGTCGTCGGGATCGGAGCGGGTATCGCGAAGAACACGATCCATGTCGCGGACAATGCCTCGGTCAGATCGGGATCGGTCCTGCATGCCGGAGGCAATATTGAAATCGCGGCAGCGAGCCTGGCGAATAATGAGGTCAATGCCCTTGCCGGCGCAGGCGGGATAGTCGGAGTGAATGCAGCAATTGCATCGGTGACCTCTGATATCGACACGGGCGCCTCGCTTGATTCCAATGCCGTTATCAATAATGCACATCATATTCTTGTTGCTGCCACAACGGCTTCTGTGCAGTCGGTGGACGCTGATGGTGCTGCAATCGGAGGCGCAACCTTCGGACTGACTCAGGCTGACGCCTCGGAGACCGGAACGACGCAGGCCTTTATCGGGACCGGAGTAATCATCGGCGACGCTCTCGATTCGGCGAAGCAGGTCGACACGATTACGATCACGGCAATATCTGACAATATGGTATCAGCCCATTCTACGGCAAGCTCAGTAGGAGTGGTTTCAGGCCAAGGATCGGTGGCGAACGCCGAACTGTCTCCGGTTGTCCGGGCATATATCGACACTGACGCGTCTCTCGTGACGAACAACGATATCACGCTGCAATCGCTGGTGTCCACGGACGCGGATGCCGTTTCCCGCATAGGCGCCGTGGGAATTGGCGCGTTCGTGGGATCGGCCCCGGCAACAGCAAGTATTCATCCCGACATCGACACGGAGATCCGGAGCGGCGCTTCGGTACGCAGTGTGGCGGGAAATATCACACTGCTGTCTGCCCACAATTACGATCCTCTCTCCGGCTCGTTCCTGCCCGACAAGGGCGCTACGGCTTCCACGGACCTGGATACCTTTTCAGCGGGCGTGAACATCACGCCGACCGATATCAATGCCACAGCGCTGGCAGATGTTAATGCCCAGATCGGCGAAGCCGCAAACATTACTGCGGCAGCCGGCAATATTGCCGTCGAATCCCGGTCCAGCAATTTCGCGGACGCCAGGATAGAGAGTACCGGCGGCGCGGCGGTCAACGTACAGGAAAGTTACCCTACGGCCGAAGCCAGCGGGTCGACGACTGCCCATATATTGGGGAACGTTGTCAGCAGTGATGCTGGAGCCGGTGCATCGAACGTGATCGTTACGTCCCAGGCATCGGACATTGCGACAGCGGGAGCCGAATCAAAAGGCGGTGGTCTCGTGCAGATCGGCATCTCTGATGTCCGCGCCAAAGCTACGCCGATTGTCCTGGCCGAAGCAGGCGGGCTGATCAGGGCAAGCAACGAAGTTACCATCCAGGCCGTCTCGGCCGTTGATGCCGACGCCGCGTCCCGGAGCAGGTCGGGCGGGTTGGTCGATATCAGTTCCCTTAAAGCCTATGCGGACGCTACGCCGCTCGTGACGGCGGAGATCTCGGCGGGCGCCGTGATCGCGGCGGGCAATACCCTTACCCTCAGCGCTCTGCACGGACAGCAGCCGACGCAGCTGTCTGACGGCACGTTCGATGCGGCCAGTGCGGTAAACGCGGTTACCGATACAATTACGTTCAATGGCCGTCACGGCTTATTAACAGGCGACACCATAACCTATGACGCGAAGGGATTCGGACCGCTCGGCGGTCTTGAAGACGGCCGCGAGTATGGGGTTATTTTTGTCACCGACGACGCCGTGCAGCTCGGTACCAGTTTCGACTCGGGCAGCATGGAATCCTCGGCCATTGATCTCGAGCGCGATACGATCACCTTTGCCGGCGCCCGGAATCTCGAGGACGGCGACGTGATCTTCTATACCGCAGGCGGCGAGTTTACCGTGGGCGGTCTGATTGACGGCAACAAATACGTTATTCGCAAGATCGCTGATGACAGCATTAAGCTGATTGATATAAACACTGTTCCGGACGAGCCGAAGTCCCTGACCGGCGAGACGATTGCGGACAATACGATCACGGTCGCGGACCACGGTTCCGTGAATGGACAGGCCGTAACCTACCATGCGCCGTCTGCCACGGAATTCAGCAGCACGGGGGTCGATGTCGCGGGTAGTGGATCGGTGGATCCGCTTGCTGACGTTGACAATAATAATATTTACCTCGGCGCGGGTCATGGGTTCCAGTCCGGCGACGAAGTGATCTATACTGCGAATGACCCGGGCCCGGCTATTGGAGGGTTAGTAAGCGGCCAGCGGTACTTCATTATTTTCGATCCTTCCAAGCCGAACGAGGTCCAGCTTGCCCTCACCTACGAGGAGGCGGTCGGCGATCCAGGTGATCCGGATGCAGATCCGGTTGTTCCGGAGACACCCATTACACCAATTTTACTGGATCCTTCGAAAACAGACGCGGATGATGCTTCGATTATTCATAGTTTGCTCAAGGTAAGCGATCAGCCCATTGGCGGTCTTTTGGATGGCGTCACGTATTATGTGGCGAACGCGACGGACGTTTCGTTCCAGCTTGCTGCAACCAGGGATGACGCATTAGCAGGTACCGGTATCATCTCGCTCGATCCGATCGATCCGGTTTCGGGAACGATCCTGAACGGCACGCACACCATCGGCACGGAAGGCATCGATCTCACCAGCCTCGGCACCGGGAGCCATGACCTGATCATCGATATCACGGGCGTATCAAGCGGCACGCAGCGGTTCGACGGCGTTGGAGGTGCTAGGGCCCTGGCAGGCGCCCCCTCGGGCGACGGGATAGTCACCGCGTCCTCGAGCGGCAGCAGCGGTGGCCTGATCCGGGTAGGCAGTGCCAACAGCACTAGCAGCTCCGCGCCGGTAGTGAACACGGTAGTGGGCAGCAATGCTGTCCTGACTGGCGAGGATATCGTCATCGATGCCACCACGATCGGGAACGCCTCTGCCGTCTCCGCCAATAGAGGCGTGGGACTGGTCTCGGTCGGCGATGCCCATGCCGATGTTGCCGTGACCACGGCGGGAAACGTTTCTATCCAGAGTGAAGCGATCCTGAACGCAGCGCACGATGTGACCATCACTTCACGAACGAGCGACGATGCCTCGGTTCTCGCTCAGACGAATGGCGGCGGCCTGGTCGCCTTTGCCTCGTCTGATGCCGATGAGAGCGTGATCCATGATTCTCGTGTAACGTTCGGGCGGGGGGTGCGTGTGGACGCCGGCAACCGGCTGACGGCCGAGTCACTGAGTGATCTGAGCGCCACTGCGAATGCCACGGCAGACGCCCGCGGCCTCGGGGCCGGCAGTAGTGCCCATGCCGATGGACTGTACGCCGGTAGTACGATTATCACGGTGGGGGAACATGCCGACCTTACAGGCAAGCTCGTCAATCTGAATGCGTACGTGACGGGGGTACAGGCGACGGTCGGGTCGCGAGGCCATGCTTCTGCCATCATCGGTGACTCCAATGCCGTAGCGAATGCTTTGTACTCCGGCAGTACGGACGTTCGGCTGCGTCAGGGTGCCGTCATCAGCGGCGATACGGTTGCACTCACGTCCCGTCACGAGAACGTCAGCATGATTTCCGTGGCGGGAGCAAATGCCAGCGGACTTTACGGGAATGCAGACAGCAAAGCGGATATCATTTACGACAGCAATTCGAGAATCACTGCCGGGGCGGGAGCAATTGTCCAGGCGGGCGATCTCCTTGTTGAGGCCATCCAGGAAGGTATCTCCTCGTTCGGCTTCGCGTCTGCCGACAAAGGCAAGTTCGGCGATGACAGCAGCAGTTCATCGAACGTGGCCATACCCAAGCGTGAGATTGAATTCAATTCCGATATCGTGCTCCTCTGCCGCCCGGATCCTGAACTGCTCATCGACCAGGATAACAGGATCATAGAGGCGGTCAATATAACCGTAAACGGCGGGATGGGCCAGGGCGATGTGATCACCGAACCGGTCATATCGGTCGATGACATTACGAACGAAGCCGGGATCGGCAATGCACGGTTCGTCACGAACGCAGTTTCCGGACCGTTCGCGCCCCAGGGCGTCGTGTCGGGCAGCGGCGGCACGGTCAGGGCGAGAACGACCTACGATGCTATTACGATCACCAACCTGTCGAGCAAGGACCTGGTGATGAATACTATCGAACCGGCCAAGGCCACGGTATCGCCTATCGTCGAGATCGATTCGCAGAGTGTTACTCTGGAGTTCAATATTTCCCATGACGTGGCGCCGACGGATATCGAGATCCGGAACGAAGGCGGATCGGACATCGGCCTGAACGGTGTGATCAATAATCCACTCGGAACTACTCACCTTATCAATACCGGCGGAAACATAGTGAACGGCGGGGACCTGCTTCCCGATATCGGCACCAGCGGTATCGTACGCGCCAACATCATTGACACGGCGGCGGGAGGAGCGATCGGAAGCACCGCGAGCCCCATCACAACCGAGCTGGTCACGAGCGAGGGACGGCCTTCGAATTTGACCTCAAAGGCCGGAACGGACATCTTCCTGGATCTGTTGGGACGCGTGCGCCAGGAGGGAGTTACCGCGCCCGGATTCGATCTCGATTCGATCCAGGCAGGCGGGGACATCGGTCTGCAGCTTGATGCACCGGTCAAGGACACCGGCGCCCCGGGCACGGCCGCAGGCATCCTGGTGAGCGTGAATGGAAACTCGGGAGAATACTTTAATTATTTCAGGCCCGACTTGGATCCGCCCCAGCCGTATCCGCTCGATCCGCGCATGTATGCAGATCTCGCAGCAGCAACACCGTTCCCCGGCAGCACCTATACTTTCAAGGAACTGGTCGCCGGCGGGAACATTGTCGTGACGGCATCCCAATCCGATCCTGCGGGTCCGGTCATTCAGGTGGCCGGCATCACCGATCTGCTTGGCAGCGGTCATATAGACGTTCTGACGAACGGCAATATCGATATTACGGAGCGGACCGGAGACCTGCGGATCAACACCATTCACTCTACTGCCGGTGACGTCACGTTGACGGCATCGACGGGATCCATCTACGACATAGCCCCGAATACCGCAGATGATGGTTCCACGCCGTGGGTCATGGGAAACAGTATCAGTTTGAAGGCCGAGCAAGGCGCCATCGGCTTTATCAGTGATTTTTTCGAGATCGACTCTTCACGCCGGACGGCCGGCGTTGTGAATGCGGCTGCCCAAGACGGCGTCTTCCTACAAGAGACCCAGGGCGATCTGAACATGGGCGGCGTGGTCTCCCGATCCTCCGACGTGATGCTGGTCACGCTGAGCGGCTCGATGCTGGATGCGGACGATGATGACCTGGCCGACATCCAGGGAGCCAACATCGACCTGGTGGTCAACGGCGGCAGCATAGGAGCGGGCGACAACGATGTCGAGATCTACGGGGCCGGAGAGGGTCAGGAGCAGAATACGATGCAGATCGACCCGGCGGTTCCGGGTATCGGGCGGTTGTTCGTCGATGCGGAAGGAAGCGTTTACCTCAGTGAGGTCAGCGGCGCTTTGAACGTCCTGAAGGTAACGTCCCAGCTCGGCGAGGTCCGACTGACGGTGAACGATTCGGCGCGAGAGCATGAGGATCTGAACCTCATCGTGAGCGGCCAGACGCAGCTCGGCCAGGCGATTTCCCAGGGGATCATCTCTGCGCCTGAGGCTGTCGAAGTGTGGGCCGGCGATGACGTGAACGTGCCGGTGGGTACGCTGATCACGAGCGGCCAGTCCGTGCTCGTCCGGGGCGATTCCCAGGTGGTGGACGGCGACCCGGGTCACGGCACGACCATCGACATCCAGGGCGAGCTCCGGGCGTCGAGCGTGGAGATCGCGGGCGGCAAGGACCTGGACTTCCTGCAGATCAATAATCCCAACGGCATCAATGCTGGCGGCACCACGCTGATGCGCGGGAACGAGGCGGACGACCGGTTGTTCATCCGCGCGGTGTCCGACGTCGTTGGAACGAACACCTCGCTCTACGGCGATGCAGGAGCAGACCGGTTCTACGTTTCGAGCAACGCGACCAAAGCCCTGTTCACGACTGATGGTGTGTACGATGACGATACCGCACCGCTCGAGCGGCTGAGCGGCGACCTGACCAAGCTCGACGGGCTCGTCATTAACACCGGCACGGGCGGCAACCAGGGAACGCGTGACGCGATCTTCCTCAGCTCCGATGCCAGCGCCGCGAGCCTGAGCGGCACGCTCGAAAATAATGCCGTGACCGGGCTCGGCATGATCGACGCCATACATTACAGCTCAGAAACCGGCACCGCATTGATCATTGAGCTCGGCAGCGGCAATGACACGATTCATGTCAAGGACATGGCCTCGAACGTGACGGCATACATCCATGGAGGATCGGGCGATGACACCATGAATGTCGGCAGTGATGCCGGCCAGCTCACGGGCATCAGCGGCATCGTCGGCTTCTTCGGGGAAGGCGGCACAGGGGACACGCTGAATGTCTACGGACACGCTTCGCTGGCGAGCGGCCAGCTCACCGCCATCGGTATCACCGGCATGGGCATGGGCACCAACAGCCAGGTCAGCGTCCATAATGATGTGTTCGGCGCGGGCTACAACCTGGATGACCCGTCCTGGCCGGGTGCGATCTATTATGCGACACGCACGATTCTTGACAACGTCGAGACCGTCTCCAGCACGGTCGAGGCAGTGAATGTCTGGCTCGGCGACGGCAACGACACCTTCAATGTGGACAGTGCCTATGCCTACGGCACGACATACGTTCACGGCGGCGCGGGCGAGGACACGATCACCGTCGGCTCGACGCCGAGCGGGCTCCATCCGGACTCCTTGCGGCGCGTGGACTACGTTGCAGGCGAGCTGCATATCAACGGCGGCGACGGCCTCGACACGATCCTGGTGGACGATTCCGGCGACGACAACGCGAATACGGGCTCGTACATCGGCAACGCGGTGACCGGCCTCGACATGACCGGCAGCATTGTGTTTGATGCTCCGGACAACCTCACTATTCAGCTCGGCGCGCAGGGCGACACGTTCTACGTCCCGGCAACCAATGCCGACTTGACCACCACGCTCAATACCGGCGGCGGCTTCGACAGGGTTTATATCGGAACGAGCGCGGGCAGCGAGTCCCAGGGCTCGCTCAATGCCATCCAGGGAGCCTTCTTCATCGACGGCGAAGGGCCTGAGGCCAGGGACGAACTGTACGTGAACGACCAGAGCGATACGGCCGGGCAGACGTTCGTCATCAGCAATGAGCTTGAACCGATCGTGACGCTGGAAGACGGGAGGCCCTGGCGGTTCGACACCACGACCGTGGAGCGCAGCAACATGGCCAATATCCTCTACCGGCGCATGGAGACCGTGGTGCTGAACGCCGGACAGGGGGACGATACCGTCAACCTGCAGGGCACCCATCGGGAGCAGGACTCGCTGGGCGGCAAAAACTCTACCTTCACCATCAACGCAGGAACCGGAGAAGACACGATCAACCTCGGTGATCCGGTAACCGGAGGATATTCCCTGGCCGGTTTCGGCATTGAAACCGGTCTGCCCACGGTGGACGGCATACGCGGCATCCCCGTGATGATCAACGGGCAGGGTGGCTACGATTCAGTGCAGTTCAGCGATTCGGCCAGCACCGTCGATACCGATCTGGCCTTTGCCAGGAAAACATTCGCCGACATCTTCCCGTCCGATCCGCCGACAATTCCCGCCACCGCCGATCCTGCTTGGCTGGATCTGTTTACGGGCGTCTTCGGCGCCGATCCCGGGACATTCGGCTATACCACCGTGGTGCTGGCCGAGTCGGGAACCGAACAGCCGCTCAACGTCAATGCGCTCGGCAGCGAGCACCTGAAGGTGTCTCTCGGCAGCGGCAACGACGTGGCTCAGATTGCCGGCGGCGTTTACGACGTTGACCTGACGGTTTATGGGGGAACGGGCTCCGACACCTTCAACGTCGAGAACGGAGTGGACAACCGCGGCTACAGCGCCACCCTGAACGGCGAAGCGGGTGATGACGCGCTGTTCGTCCAGTTCGCCGACGGTGCTCCGACGGGCACCGTGTCAGCGATATTCAACGGTGGTCCGAATGACAGCCAGGGCGACATGCTCCGCATCGCCGGCGACGGTGTCGCGGCTGGCACCTATACCCCGAGCAGCACAGAGGCGCGTTCCGGAGAGGTCTCGGTTGCCGGCAACGTGTTCGACTTCACCGGCGTGGAGCCGCTCATCGTGCACGGGATGTCCGACTTCGATGTCATCACCCCTGACGACGCGGCCAGCCTGGCGGTGGACAGCGTCAACGTTTCGGATCTGAACCTGGACAACCTGGTGCTCCATATGCTCACGGTGGAAGGCGTGGTCACCTGGACCCAGCAGGCAAAGCTGGTAACTCCCGATGCGCTGCAGACCATGCACATGGGCACGGTCTCCGATATCAGCGGCGACACCCTGGTGGTGGGAGCAGAACTTGACGGATCGAGCAGCGGTGTGGTCTATGTCTATACATGGAACGGGAGCACGTGGGTCGAGCAGGCCAAGCTCTATGCCGGGGACCGCAGCAGCGGCGGAGGCCAGGGCTTCGGCAGCTCGGTCTCCATCGACGGGGATCTGATTATCGTGGGTGCCCCGGAGGACAACACCTTCGGCACTGATTCAGGTGCAGCCTACGTATTCGCGCGCAACAACGGAGCCTGGCAGCAGGAGACCAAGCTTACGGCGGCGGATGGTTCTGCAGGTGCAACCTTCGGACAATCAGTGGCGCTGAGCGGCACGACGGCATATGTCGGGGCTGCCGGCGGCAGTGTTGACGCGGCTTATGTCTTCGAACAGACCGGAACAAACTGGGGTCAGCAGGCAAAGATAACGCGCAGCGGAGATGCCATCAGCGACTTCGGCGCAGCGGTCACGGGATACGGGGACACCGCAGTGATCGGCGCACCGTTCAGCGGTTCGACTGACGTCGGCGCCGCGTATGTCTATACCCGCTCGGGCTCAATCTGGAGCGAGTCCGCGGTCCTGTTGCCCTCGCAGCCGGACCCGGACGAGCATTTCGGCGCGGCGCTGGACATGATCTCCGGAAGCATTGTGGTCGGATCGCCGTTCTGGGATAACCCGAAGGACGCGGGAAAAATAGAATACGCCGACCACGGCCGCGCGTTTGTGTTCGAGGGCAGCGGAAGCAACTGGACACGGGTCGCGCGCCTTACTGCAGACGGAGGACTACCCGAGGCAGAGGCGCCGCTCGAAGGCGACCCCGGGGATTACTTTGGATCGGCAATTGCCATCGAAGGCAACTTCGTGGTTGTCGGCGCGCCCGGTTACGACGGGACCGCCCTCAATCAGGGAGCGGCCTACGCGTTCTACCGGCTGCCTGACCTGGGCTCCGGTACGGGCGCGAGCTGGACGCGCTCGAGCGGCGCTGATGGAGCAGGAAAACTGGTCGCGGAAGATCCTGCCGGTGCAGATGCGCCTGCCGGTGCGCCTCTGGCGGACCTGTTCGGGTCCAGCGTAGCGATCGGGAACGGCCGGATCGTGGTCGGAATGCCCGGCTACAACGAGACCAACGCTGACGGCACCGAGATCATTCGCGCCGATGTCGGAGCGATGCGCACCTATGCGACGGATAATGTGCTGCCCTCGGGTTCCACCTCGATGTGGGCGGAAGTCCTGAAAGACCCGGGCGATCTCAATGAGGCCTCGCGCTTCGGCTCGGTCACGTACTACGACCCGGCTTCACGGATGCTGTTCGTGGGAGATCCAGCCCTTAATGCAGTATACACTTATGTGAACGAGGGCCTCTATTGGCGGCCGGTGCAGACGATCACGTCGCCGGACAGCCTGTTTATCACGCAGGAGGGCTTGACCGCCCAGTATTATAATTTCACCGAAAAACTCACCTCAATGCCGTCATTCAGCGATGCCCCCAGCGTCACCCGGACCGAATGGGCGGTCAACACGGGCGTGACGGTGGGTTCATTTGCCCCCGGTGTCCGGGCCGACAACTTCGCTGTGCGCTGGACGGGCACTCTCAACTCCACCGTCGATCAGACGGTAACCTTCTCTCTCGGCAGTGACGACGGCTCACAGTTGTATATCGACGGGAATCTGGTTGTGGACAATAACGGAGTGCACCCGTTCACGACCGTGTCTGGGGACTACTTCTTGACTGCCGGTACGCCGCACACCATAGAAGTTCGCTATTTTGAGAGTGAAGGTTATAAGACACCGTCCGATGAGCGGGAAGATTACGAGGCCGGAATCAAGCTCGAGTACACGGACGCGTCCGGGGAACGCCGGCTGCTCACCGGCCCCATGGGCAAGGACATCGACGTTTACGGCGACCGGATGGTGATAGGCGCACCCGATGCAAAGGTGTACGTCTACAAGCGCAGCGGCGAACAGTGGCTGCTCGATCAGGAGTTGGCCGGTGAAGGCGGCTTCGGCAGCGCCGTTGCCGTGAGCGACTCAAAGATCGTTATCGGCATGCCAACGGCTGCTGCTACCTACAATTCTGCCGGCCAGCCCGATAGTGATTACGACCTGAACCTTCATGCACCCGGCGGGGCCGTCGTGTTCAGTTTTGACGGTACTTCGTGGAATCAGGACCGGCTGCTGATGCCGGACGATGCTGCGCTACCGTACGATACCTCCTATGCGGAAACGTACATCCCTGATGAAGAGGGCTGGAGTCAGGTCTATATTGAAGACCTGGGTTGGCTGGGTACCGGTGGTCATGAGATATCCGGGACCCACGGGATCGCCGTAACACTTGCGCCGTGGACGATGATGGCCTATATCGACAATATATATTGGCCGGAACACCAGATCTGGGATGTTTTGATCAACGATACAGATCAATTCGATACACAATATTTGCGTTCGTCCAGCATACAATACATGATCGTGGGAACGACCCAGGACAAGACGACACCGTATGTAAAACTGAACGGCTACACTGCTTATGTCTGGGGGCTTCCATGGACTATCAGCTATGGTCCATACTATCCGCTTGAAACTAACACTTGGATATACAGCGAAGGCACCGCGTGCTGGCTTAACGGATATCCTTACGAAATCGGGCCAAACACGGTGGCCATGACCCTCGGTTTCTGGGCTCCCAGAAAAGGAGACCACGACTGGCCGGATTACAATGCCGCATGGAACTACGGCGAAGAAACATATCGGTCAACGTTCTATAATATGTCGTTGGTCTGGACCATCGCAGTCGCAAGCACTGCTCCGAATACGCTGTTCAACGTCTTTGACAACCAGTTTGACGGTCTGAGCGGCGCACAGTGGGGCTCAGCCGTTGATATCATCGGCGACACTGTGTACGTCGGCGCCCGAGGCACGTTAGACGCCGGACGAGCCGCTGTCTACGACCTCACGGAAAGCGATTTCGCGCACTGGTCAGCCTCGATCGGCGGCGTGACCGACACGCCCCTCAGGAGCATTGCCTATTTCGACGGTGCCCCCGGCAGCGATCTTGGCGCAGAGCTCGCAGCTATCAGCAGTGAAGGTTTCACTGCCGGTAATCCAGGCGGCGGCTACGTGCAGCAGTATTATCGATCCGACGGCATTTGGAACGAGGGAGTTTCAATCACCTCACCGGGAGGTTCTGAATTCGGCACGAACGAATCGATTACCATGAGCGGCAACCGCATGCTGATCGGGGCTCCCGGCAATGCGGGTTCAGCCTATCTCTATGATTCGAGCGGAAACTCGCTTCTCCAGTCCTACCAGCCCTATATTTACGGCACCGGGATGCAGGTCGATACCAACACCGACCTGCACTTCGGGAGCGGCGGCGCCATCATCAGCGAGGGATTTGCCATGGTCGGCACGGCGAACGCCACAACCGACGAAAACAAACTGTACAACTTCCGCCAGCGGGGCCCGGCGTGGACGGCGGTCGGCGGTCTGCTGGTGCCTGAAGTGGTGCGCACGAGCGAGACCGGCTCGAGCGTGGCCATCGACGGCGATACGGCAGTGATCGCGGCACGCGACTACGACAACCGCGGCGCTGTCTTCGTCTTTACCCGTGACGGTATGATCGGGGACGGCGACAACACGGATTACTGGTCCTTGCAGACCACGATCCAGGCAAAGGGCATCCAGAGAAACGACCAGTTCGGGTACAGCGTGGATCTGAGCGGAGATTCACTGATCGTGGGCGCGCCGGGCAGGTCGGACGGCGCCGGCGCGGTCTACCTCTTCCAGCGGCTCGGAACGTCATGGACGCAGAAATCGGAATTCCTGGGCGCCTCCGGCGAGAAACTGGGAACAGATGTGGCGGTCTTCGGTGCCGGCGCTCTGGCAGGCGCGCCGGGCACTGACACAGCCTATTTTTACGACTATGACGGCGTATCCTGGGCTCTGGAGCAGACCGTCACAGCCGAGGGCGTGCTGGCCGGTAATTTCGGCAGTTCAGTGGCAATGGAGCAGGATACTGCCGTGGTCGGCGCTCCGACGGCGAACGTGAACACCGGTGCAGCGCAGGTCTATGTGGACGATGGTGTCGCCTGGGTCGCCGGGCAACTGCTGAAGGCGACGAACGGGATAGCCGGCGACGGCTTCGGTTCCGCGGTGGACGTAAGCGGCGATATCATGGTGATCGGCGCACCTGATCGGGAGAATGCAACGGGGGCGGTCTATACGTATCAGCGCATTGGCACGACCTGGTCGAACGAACGGATGCTCGTGCTCGAATCAGCAGCCTTTGACGATTTCTTCGGCGCTGCAGTCGCTATTGACGGCGCCGAACTGGTGGTAGGAGCATACGGTCGTGCCCGCTCGACGGGAGAAGATGAAGGCGAGGCCTATGTCTACCGGCTGGAAGATGGCGAATGGCAGCTGGAAACGCCCATCGACCCGCTGTTCGCTTCCGACGGCTATGCAGGGGACAACGTAGGCTTCGCTGTCGCGGTCAGCGGTTACTACGCCATTATCGGCGGCCCGCAGCTCAACGGGCGTCCGGGCGAGATCGATACCGACGGTTCCGGTTACGCATTCATCCGCAGGATCTCGCGTCCCACGATCGTGACCGTGCCCGAAAATCAGGAAGAACTTGTCGCCAGGGCGAAGGCGAACACCTTTACCGGCACACTCGGCGGCGTGCAGACAGCGGACCTGAAACTCTTCGACATCGCCGATATCAGCCTCACGACAGGTGGCGCCGATGACGATATCACGGTCAATGACGCCGGCATAACCGCCTTCGGTCTCCAGAGCTTTACGGTGAATACAGGCGTCGGTGATGACACGCTGACCATCCTCTCGGACCGGCTCACGCCGCCTGCTGTCGGCGAATTCGAGCCTGTTGGGGACATCGGCGATGCCCAGCCGGGCGATCCGCTGCCTCCGGACTTTACCTATGTGGAGATCACCGGTGCGTTTACCTACGACGGAGGCCTGGGCACTAACACGCTCATTGCGCGGGTCGATACTGACTGGACGCTTGATCGTGCCTCGTTGACAGCCGGAAACAACGAGCAGCTTCTCTTTTCGAATGTGCACAATGCCGAAATAATCGGCGGTGCCGGCAGCAACAGGATCACGCTCATCGCATGGGACGGCAGCGTAACGCTGGACGGTGGTGAAGGCTCCGACGAGTTCTTCATCTATGATGCGAGCCTGGATGGCCCGGGAGCGGCAGACAGCGGCGCCGAGGGGCTGGACTCGCTGACGGTTCTCGGAACTGCAGGCAGCGATTCCTTCATGGTCAACCTGGATACGGTGCGTCTGAACGGTGATTCACTCGGTTACAGTGGTATTGAGCTCCTTCGCCTCACGGGTGCCAATGCTCATGACTCCTTCGGTATCATGGACAGCAGCGCAGGCATTATCGAGCTGGATGGAGAGGCCGGCTCGGACAGCTACCATGTTTCCCTCGGAACTTCCACCAGTACCGTGTATCTTCATGATACCGGTCCGCTCCCCTCGCCCGGCCAGAATGTGGATACCTTATACGTGCCTTCGGAAAGTGTCCCGGCCGATGATCAATACCTGGTGGGCGGCAAAACTGTAATTTATGATGATACGATCGAGGAGACCAGGGTCACCGCGACATCACCGGTCGTGACCGCATCCGGCAGCACGGGGAGCGACACCATAATCCTGAACAGTACGGCTCTCTTCATAAACAACGCCGTCGTCGACCTTACGGGCGTGCTTGAACTGACCATCGACGGCCTTGGCGGAAACGACAGTTTTGACCTCGTTGATCTGCCGGCATCGCTGATCAACTTGACGGTCGCCGGCGGGAGCGGGAATGACACCATCTTCGGGAGAGGCGACAATATCTGGACGATCACGGGCGCGGGCACAGGCACGGTCAGCGGAGCCCAGCAATTCACGTTCTCGGGAATCGAGAACCTGACGGGCGGCTCAGGCGCAGACCGCTTCGTGTTCGCGAACAACGACGCTCAGATGGCGGGGGTCCTGAACGGCGAAGGCGGTAATGACACCCTCGATTATTCCGGACGCACGAACGGTGTGACCATCGATCTGGGCAGCGGCACAGCCACGGGCAGCGGGGGCATCATCGGCATGGACGTGATCATAGGCAGCAGTGCTCAGGACACGATCATCGCTCCGAGCAGCGGTGCTACCTGGCACGTCACCGGCCAGAACGCCGGCGATATCGATGAAACCGTATTTTTCTCCGGCATTGAGAATATTGCGGCCGGAGCGGGAAATAGCGCGTTCGTGGTATACGATGCCGGTAATATTACCGGGAGCATCGACGGCGGGAGCGGCAGCAGTTCGCTCGTTCTTACGACGAGCATTGCCGATGACGCGGTCCTCGTAAGCGCTTCGACGGTCACGCGCAACACCATCGAGACGGCTTACCTGAATATTGAAACCCTTACCATTGATACGCTCGGCGGTCTGGATACGGTCACGGTCAGTCTCACGGCGAGCGGGACTCCGTCCCGGGTAAATATCAATACCGGCGACAATGATGATATGATCGCCGTCAATCTGAGTGCCGGTGTTTCGACGGAGATCAATATCGACGGAGGGGCTCCGTCTGCGAGCGACGACGTGACGGTGTACGGGACGGTTGGTGCGGACCTCATCACTATCGATGGTTTGACCGTGGGCTATGACTCTACGCTCATCAAGCTGACCGGCATCGAGAACCTGACGGTCGCAGCAGGCGAAGGGAACGACGTGATCACGCTAACCGGAGAATCTGTGAGCGACCGTATTCACCTGCTGGGCGAAGGCGGCGATGACGACATCGCGGTCACCTATCCCATAGCGACCGGCAGCCTGGTCGTGGACGGAGGGATCGGGGCGAACAATTCGCTCACCGTGAACCTGCGGAACACCGACGATACCGTAGCGCTCGGTGCCGATTCCATACAGATCGAGGCGAACGTTGGGATCGCCTACAGCAACTTCGCCTCACTTACGCTCGACACCTCCGGCGGCGCGGATGCCGTCGCCGTGCTCGCCACGCATGCCGGCACGACCACGGTGAACTCAGGCGACGATGCCGACACGATCACGATCGAACAGACCGGCGGCGACCTGAACGTGGATGCCGGGGCAGGCGATGACACCGTCAATGTCCAGACGATCTCTGCAGCGGCGAGCATAAACCTGGGTGAGGGAGACGACGTCGCGAATCTGTATTCGACTGCACCGTCGGGTGAACGAACACTGATCGGATTGGGAGCGCCATTAGCCATCGAGGGCGGCGGCGGAACCGATACCGTTAATGCCGATGCCTCGGGAGATCTGGCGGGGAGGTCGGGCAGCCTGACCGAGTCGCAGCTGAACGGTCTGGGAACAGCAGCCGGCATAGAGTATAACGGGATCGAAGCTTTGAACATGTCGCTTGGATCGGGTGATGACACCTTCGATATCGAGAGCACCCATTCCGGGACGACCCTGCTCGATACGAATGGCGGTGCGGACACCATCAATGTTCAGGCGATCAGTGGCCGGACAATAGTGAACGCCGGCGTCGATGATGATACGATCAACGTGGGAAGCCTGGCGCCGAGCGGAGGTGGAACACTCTTCGGAATCAGATCAATGCTCATCGTGAGCGGCAAAGCAGGAAACGACAGCCTGAACGTGGATAATACGGGAGACGTGGATGAGAATGGCTGGACCCTTACCGATACGACGATCGCCGGCCTGGGGATCCAAGCCATTTACTATGAAACAGTGGAACATCTGAACATCTCCCTCGGCTCCGGGAGCGACTCGTTCACCATCGAAAGCACGCACACCGGCACCACCGAATTGAACACCAACGGAGGAGCCGATATCGTAGATGTATGGAGCACGTCCGGACCGACCACGGTCTACACCGGTGAGGATAACGACACCATCAATGTACGATCAATAAACGCCGAAACGACCGTCAATGCCGGAATCGGCGATGACACGATCCACGTCGGGAGCCAGGCGCCAAACAGCGGTGGTACAGTCAACGAGATAAATTCCGCGCTTACTCTGAACGCCGGGGCTGGCACTGATACCCTCAATGTGGATGACAGCGGCGACACCATTGCCAACAGCGGCACACTGACCGCCACAACCCTTACCGATCTTGGCATGACGGACGGTATTCTATATACAACCTTTGAATACCTGAATATCGGCCTTGGCTCGGGCAGCGATGCATTCAATATTCTGTCTACGAGCGCGGCGACAACCGTCAACGCCGGCAGCGGTGACGACATGATCAATGTCGGCAGCCTTGCTCCTGCGGTCGGCGGGACCGTACACGGGATCAAAACACCGCTTACGGTGGATGGCGAGGCCGGCATCGACACCCTGAACGTCGACGACACAGCCGACGCGGCTGCGAACGTGCTCACCCTGACCGCGACGACCATCACCGGCCTCGGGATGACGGACGGAATCACGTATGGAACGCTTGAACACCTGAATATCGGACTTGGTTCTGGCAGTGATATCGCGAACGTACAGTCAACCAGCGCAGCGACCACGATCAATGCCGGCAGCGGTAACGACACGATCAACGTTGGAAGCCTTGCCCCGGCGATCGGGGGGACAGTGAACGCTATACATGGCCCGCTCACGATCGACGGTCAGGCCGGCATCGACACCCTGAATCTGGACGACACCGGGGATACGGAAGCGAACACGGGTATCCTGACCGCCACGACCATCACCGGCCTGGGCATGCTGGGTGGTATCACGTATGGAACGCTTGAACATCTGAATATCGGACTCGGATCGGGTAGCGATACCGTCAGCATCCGTTCCACCAGCGCGGCGACCACGGTCAGCGCCGGCGGTGGCGACGATACGATCACTGTCGGAAGCCTTGCGCCTGCGGTCAACGGGACCGTGAACGCGATCAATGCATTGCTCACGATCAACGGTCAGGCCGGCATGGACACCCTGAACCTCGACGACACCGGGGATACGGTCGCGAACAACGGCACCCTGACCGCCGCGACCATCGCCGGCCTTGGGATGGCAGCGGGGATCACCTACGGCGAGCTGGAAGCGCTGAATATCTCACTCGGCTCCGGGAGTGACGAGTTCACCATCGAGAGCACCCATGCCGGAACGACTGTGCTGAACGGGAATGCCGGTGCTGATACCGTGAACGTGCTGACCACAGCCGGTGTGGCCACGATCAATACGGGCGATGACAATGACACCATCAATATCCGTTCGATCGACGCAGCCATGACCGTGAATGCCGGCAGCGGCGACGATACGATCACTGTCGGAAGCCTTGCGCCTGCCATTGGCGGTACGGTAAATGCGATCAATGCGCTGCTCACCATCGATGGCGAGGCCGGCATTGACACCCTGAACGTGGATGATTCAGGAGACACAGTAGCGAATATACTCTTCCTGACGGACGGCATCATCACCGGTATGGGCATGAGCGACGGCATCGTTTACCGGAACATTGAGAACCTGGTCATCAATTTAGGCTCGGGTGACGATACCATCAATATCCGCTCCACCAATGCAATCACCAGTGTAACGATCAATGCCGGCGGTGGCAATGATACCACCAATGTCGGAAGCCTGGCCCCTGCGATCGGTGGGACGGTGAACGCCATAAGCGGCCCGCTCACCATCAACGGCCAGGCCGGCATCGATACCCTTAATGTGGACGATTCCGGAGATCTCGAGGCGAACACAGGAACCCTGACCTCGACCACCATTGCCGGTCTCGGCATGCAGGGCGGGATCACCTACGGCACGGTCGAGACCCTGGAGATACTGCTCGGCACCGGCAGTGATACCGTTACGATCCAGAGCACATTAACTCCTGACACCGTAAATACCGGGATCACCGCTGTACACGGCGGCGGCGGCGATGACCACATCATCATCACCGGAGGAGGCGGTTCCGCTTCGCCTCTCGTGGTCTACGGTGATACTTCCGAAGATAGCGGCCGCTATGTCGGTGGAATCACCAACCCCGGCAATGACATCATCGACGCCTCTGCCTCCACCGCGGGCGTGACCATCTACGGCGGTGCCGGCAATGACACTATGAAAGGCAGCCAGGCCGGGGACCACCTTGCCGGCGGCTCAGGCAACGATACGATCTCCGGCGAGGACGGCGTTGACCACATCTACGGAGACTCCGGTTTCAACGTTGATCTTTCGACCCGGAACCTTAGCGTCGTAACTACAGAAACGGCAGGAGAAGACACGATCTCCGGCAACGGCGGTGATGACGTTATCTTCGGCGACCACGGGATCATTACGCAGACCGCGGGGACGGTCCGGATCCTGACCACCGGCAATGTCGAGAGGATCGAGACGACCAACGAGTCGAACGGCGCCAATGACACGATCTCCGGCAACGACGGCATCGACCGGATCCTGGGCGGCAACGGATCCGACACGATCACCGGCGATGCCGGTGACGACATTCTCCTGGGCGACCATGGTGCAGTTGACTACAACACGGGTGATAACGACATCACCACCATCGATCTCGTTACGACGCGCAACACCGTGAACGGCGGGGCAGACACCATCTCCGGCAATTCCGGGGATGACCTGATCCTGGGCGGCAATGCAGGAGACACGGTCTTCGGCAATGAAGGCAGCGACATCATCCTCGGCGACTTCGGGAAGGTGACATACGCGTCCGGGGTGGCCAAGGAGGTGGCGGCAAGCGATAATACCGAGGGCGGGGCAGACACCCTCTCGGGCAATACGGGAGAGGATATCCTTGTCGGCGGCGCCTATGGTGACGCCATCGACGGCAATGAGGGAGATGACCTGATCTTCGGCGACAATGTCAAGCTAGACCGGTGGAGCGGGAACGGCGACAGGACCAATCCTCGCTTCCGCGCCCTGGCCGGCACTGTCATCTACGATGCGTACGGGAACGTCCAGGTGACGAGCGAGGCCCGGACGAATCCCATCCATGTCTCTGTCTGGATCGACTGGAACATCACCCTCCTCGACCATACGGCAGCCGACGAGGCCTTTGGTCTCACGAACTTCGGCGAAGACTACATCGCCGGCGGTCCCGATGATGATACCATCTTCGGCCAGCTCGGTGACGACACCATCCAGGGTGATGGGTCCATCGACATTGCCCGGACGGGCGGCGTGCAGGTCGGCGCCTACCGCGATGCAGCAAAGGCCCTGCAGGTCAACGCATCCTTCGAGGCAGCGGACGACGGCGACGATTACATCGAAGGCAACGGCGGCAATGATGTGATCTTCGGCAACCTGGGTCAGGACGACCTCATCGGCGGTAGTTCGAACCTCTTTGGCCTGTCTGATCCCGCAGATCCTGTTCGGGATAGAGCGCTTCGCCCAGAGGGCTCTGACCTGATCTTCGGCGGTGCCGGAACGGACATCACCCGGAACGACTTGGGAGATGACCCTGCGATGGGCGGACATGCCCTTGACTCAGACATGATCCTGGGTGACAACGGCAACATCTACCGCCTCGTGTCGGTAGACCCCGTTACGAATATAACGCAGTACTTGGAGTTCAATTACGATCAGTCGTCAACGCATGAAGACCGCGGCAATCAGCGGATCATCGCGCGGGCAGCAGAACTTCTCGACTACACACCCGGCGGGCTGGATTATGACGAGACAGCAGCGTCCGGTGACATCGGCCTGGGCGATGAACTCCACGGTGAGTCGGGTGATGACTTCATCTACGGTATGGTCGGTAATGACATTCTCTTCGGCGAGGGCCAGGACGATGACCTCATCGGCGGGTACGGCAATGACTGGATCTCCGGCGGTACGGGCCAGGACGGTGTGCTGGGCGACGACGGACGGATCTTCACGAGCCGCAACAGCACGGCAGGAGAGTCCCTGTTCGGCATCGCCGGCTTCAAGAACACCGAGCTCGACCAGTACATCTACACGCCCGGAAAGATCCAGCAGGCCACGATCAATGTCACGGGCGAACTCAAGAAGATCGTTGACATGGCACCCTTCAAGCTCGGGCCCGCTGACCTTGACTACAGCCACGAATATTTCGATCCCCTCTATGCCGACGATATCATCTACGGCGGCCTGGGCAGCGACTTCCTGCACGGCGGCGACGGCGACGACGCTATTTCAGGCGCCGAGGCGCTTGCCGCGTACTATGACAAGCCCGTGAATCTCGGCGACGTGCTCAGGTTCGGCGCCTATCGCGACGGCGAATTCGCCGCCTATGACGAGTACAATCCCCGGGCCAAGGTCTTCGTGGATCCGGCCACGGGCAGATTCACCACCGACACCAGCGGCGTGCCCTTCCTGCTGAACTTCGATGCCAATGAAGGCCCCGTCGACGCACGCTCAACGAACACCCCGCAGAAGACCACCGACGGCGACGACGTTATCTTCGGCGACCTCGGCAACGACTGGATTGTCGGCGGGACCGGCAAGGACCACCTCTACGGCGGCTACGGCAATGATCTGCTCAACGGCGATGACGACCACGACACGAACAACGGTGCGAACGACGCCCCGGATACCGACGCCACCTACGAGGACATCGTCTACGGCGGTGCGGGACGGGATGTGCTCATCGGCAACACGGGCGGCGACCGGCTCATCGACTGGGCAGGCGAGTTCAACAGCTACATCGTGCCCTACGCCCCCTTCGGCGCCTTCAGTATCAGCCGCGCCCTGATGCCTCAGCTCTTCGATTATCTGTACCAGCTCGGCGCAAGCGACGGCGCTGACCAGACACTGGGTATCGATACGACCCGTCACGGTGAGCCTTACGGCGAGCTCGGCCTGGTGACGCAGAAGGACTTCGACTGGAAGGATCAGACCGGCGCTCCCGACGATCCCCAGCCAGGCAACATACCGGGCGGCAGGCGTGACGTGCTCCGCTCAGCCACGTTCGACACCGGAAGCATGGAAGCCTTCGCTCCGGACAGCGGCGTCTGGGCAGTCGATAACGGCGTCCTGAGGGTAGCGGCCGAATCCCTGGGCGGCGATGCGGTCAGTGTCTTCCACGTGGATGACATGCTTCCCACGTACTACGAAGTGATGGCCACGGTGAATGCGGAGAAACCCACGGCTGGATGGAAATCGAACGCCTACCTCATCTTCGACTACTACAGCCCCACGGACTTCAAGTTCGCCGGTATCAACGTCTCTACGAACAAGTTCGAGATGGGCCAGCGCACTGTCGACGGCTGGTTCGTCAATGTACAGACGCCCCTCCAGGTGAAGCCCGATGCCATGTACAACCTGCTTCTTGCGGTGAACGGCACGAACGTCACCCTCGTCATGGACGGCATCGACGTCTTCAGCCACACCTTCGCCCCGCGGGTCGTGGACGGCGTGAGCTATGGCCTCAACACCGGCATGGTGGGCGTTGGTTCCCGGAACTCGCAGGGCCTCTTCGACAATGTTTCGGTCCAGCGGCTTGCCCCGGAGAGCACCTTCACCCACACCGAGGACTTCACGGACACGGTGGCAGAC
>CAJHXR010000257.1_pt1 | contig 41438 bp, 35 predicted proteins | sample 9198421 | NCBI WGS metagenome assembly CAJHXR01 (sample SAMEA7708331, study PRJEB35096) | sediment metagenome | biome: marine neritic benthic zone biome [ENVO:01000025]; feature: sediment [ENVO:00002007]; material: shallow marine sediment [ENVO:03000034] sea grass bed [ENVO_01000059] ... | reverse complement strand
GCAGCTTGATAATATATTCGCCTTTCAGCGAAAACATGACGACGATGGTGAAGAGCAGGGCGATGAGCGTAATCGGGCTTATCCGGGGAACAAACGTTTCGTGGTACCATCTTTTGCCCTTGATCCTGATGAGGGTAACGCGGGTGATGATACCCGCAAGGAACGGAATGCCGAGGTAGATGAAAACACTTTTTGCGATCGCGGCGATGGAGACGTCCACCACCGCACCGCTCAGGCCAAACAGCGGCGGCAGGACCGTCACGAAGATCCATGCGTAGAGCGAATAGGTCAGGACCTGGAAGATCGCGTTGAAGGCCACGAGTCCGGCCACGTATTCCGAATCGCCGCAGGCCAGGTCATTCCAAACGAGTACCATGGCGATGCAGCGGGCCAGTCCCACGAGGATCACGCCTACCATGTAATCAGGGTAGGAATGGAGAAACAGGGCCGCCAGGAGGAACATGACGATGGGTCCGACGATCCAGTTCTGAATGAGGCTGATGGCGAGAATGCGCCAGTTACGAAAGACCTTCGGGAGTTCCTCGTACCGGACCTTGGCAAGGGGCGGGTACATCATAAGAATGAGGCCAATCGCGATGGGGATGTTTGTCGTGCCCACGGAAAAGGCATCGATGAACGTCTCCACTCCGGGGAACACATAGCCCAGCCCCACTCCGAGGGCCATGGCGGAAAAAATCCAGAGCGTGAGAAAGCGGTCCATGAAAGAAAGTCTTCCACCGATCTTTACCATCATGAAATTTCCTTTCTTATTTTTCCGGAACTATTGAGCTTGTGCCGAATCCCGACAACATTGGATTTCGGCCCCTTGTCTTCCAGGAACCGGATGAGCCGCTTTCGGTCTTCTGCGGCCGCACCGTCTGAAATTCGTTCGCAGACCGACAGCAGCAGCATTCTCCGCAGCATGTCGGAATCGTCAAGGCGGTAGTGGATCCACCTGCCCTGCTTTCTGTCCGTAATGAATCCCGCTTCCTTCAGCACACTGAGGTGAAAGGACACTTTGGGCTGGACCATGCCGAGGGCCGCGACAAGGTCGCAGACGCAGAGTTCCCCCTGCTCCAGAAGCTTCACGATCCTGAGCCTTGTTTCGTCCGACAGGGCTTTGAATATGCTGACCAGTTCGTTCATATCAATGCCGGTGAATAGGTGAATCGGTTGCTCGGTCAATCGCTTCCTGATGCCACCAAACAGGGATGTTTCCATACCCACCCCTTCACCGCTTCCCCGAATCATCCCTTTCCCCGGTTAGTCCTCGGACCTGATCAATTCTTTTACCTTTTCCAGCGTCGGCAACGGCTTGCCCGAATGCTTGACCTTGCCATTCACGATGAGCCCGGGTGTCGTGAGAATACCGTACCTCGCGATCTCCATGATATCGGTCACTTTCTCGACGGTTGCGCTGAAGCCCAGTTCCTTCACCGCGGTTTTGGTCATTTCCTCCATGGTGTGGCAGTTGGCACACCCGGGACCGAGCACCTTGATTTCCATTTTGAATCCTCCTCATGCTGTTAACCACGGATAAACACTGATGAACACAGAGTTACTAATGGTCTCATAATAGAGACGCACGGAAATTACCGTTCAAGGCGTTCAAAAGGGTATACTATTTTGAGGCCATGAATAAACCCTCTTTATCATCTTCGCGATGACCACTCGATTACTGAAGACATTGAATTAATCTCATGTTTATCGCGAAGTAATCACGCGGCCTAAACACGTGCTTTTGCCATCATATCCGTGCATCTCCGTGTGTATCCGTGGTAAATAAAATCTTACAAAACCACATTAAACAAATACCCCACCGCAATAATAGCCACCGTCATGATCCCGACAAAGACGCCGAGGAGCTGCGGTTTCAATACTTTTCTGAGAATAATCATCTCCGGGAGCGAGAGCGCCGTCACTGCCATCATGAAGGCAAGTACGGACCCCAGGCTCATGCCTTTCTCCATGAGGGCGTAGACAATGGGAATGACACCGGCTGCGTTCGAATACAGGGGCACTCCCATGGCAACAGCAACGGGGACGGCAAAAGGATTGCCCGCTCCGGCGTAGCGGGCCAGGAAATCCTGCGGCACATAGCCGTGGATGAACCCGCCGATGCCGATAGCAATGATGACATACAACCACACTTTTTTTAAGATGTCGACGGTACTGGCCCGCGCGGAAATGAGCCTCTCCCGGAACTGCTTCCGCGCCGTCTCCTGCTGCATTTGAAGAGATTGTATCTTGAATACATACTCCTCAACCCACTTTTCCACCTTCAGTTTTCCGATGATAAATCCGCCGATAATAGCGATTGACAGTCCTGCAGAAATGTACAGCAATGCAATCTTCCACCCGAACATTCCCCAGAGCAATACCACTGCCACTTCATTCACCATGGGAGACGCGATCAGGAATGAAAACGTCACGCCAATCGGTATCCCTGCTTCAACAAACCCGATAAAGAGTGGCACTGCGGAGCATGAACAAAAGGGCGTAGCAACACCGAGGAATGCAGCCAGGATGTTACCGATAAATTCTTTTTTATGAGACAGGATGCGCTTTGTCCGTTCGGGCGGGAAATAGCTCCGGATGATCGAAATGAAGAATATGATGAGCGCAAGGAGGAAAAATATTTTTATCGAGTCGTAAATGAAGAATTCAAGGGCTTCCGCAAGGCGCGAGCCCTTCTGCATGTCAAACACGGAATAGACGACGTAATGAACAAAATCCTTCACTCGGTTTCCCCCTCGGGCGGTTAATATATCAAATTTTTTTTATATATTAACCAGGGGGAGTCCGGATGTCAAGGGTAATTTCAGGGGTCTGCGATTAGACAAGACGAAAGGGGATCAAAGACAGGGAGAGACAAAGCGCGACGAGTATCGTTCACCCCTATCATGGGCATGGGCAAGCACGTGTTACGGGAATACGGTTACCCCTCCGGTATTCACCACCCCTCCGTCCTCGTCAACGACCAAAGCCTGATACCCGAGCTCGTTCACGATCTGCATGCCCTTTTCCCTTCCGAGGATAAAGATTGCCGTCGTGAGGGGATCGACGATCGCGCCACGGTCGCCGATGATGGTCGCCGAAATGATGCCCGTTGAGGGCTTCCCGGTGCGCGGATCAATGATATGATGGTACCGTTTTCCGGCTTTGATAACGAACCGCTCGTAATCGCCGGACGTGGAGATGAAGGTGTCCGTGAGGTCGAACACCGTGAGGGTTGTTTTCGGCTTGCGGGGGTGCTGCACACCGATCCGCCAGGGACTCCCGTCCGGCCTGCTGCCCAGGATCCTGATATCGCCGGCAACAGCCACAACAGCACTCCCGATACCGTACTCCTTCAGGATCTCCCCCGCCCGGTCCGCAGCGTACCCCTTGGCCACACCGCCGAGATCGATGATCATATCGGGTCTTCGGAGAAAAAGGGTTGATTGTTTTTTATTGACGACGATATTTCGATAATTCACGCGGGGAAGAATACGGGCGATTTCTTTTTCCGCAGGGATTTTTCCTTCCGCCGTGCGCATCCGCCACAGAACGATGAGCGGGCCCATGGTGATATCAAACACGCCATCCGTCAGTTTCGCCACGGCAATGGCGTTCTCCACGACCTCGATCATTTCCGGCGATACCGTTACCGGACGTTTTCCCGACGCCATGTTCACACGAGTGACTTCGCTGTCGTCCCGGTACAGGGACATCATCTCGTCGAGACGCCTGATCTCATCCATGGCAGCGTTGATCGCCACCGCTCCCTCCTGCGCCGTTTCCGCAACCACCGTAATGGTGACGCTCGTGCCCATGATGGTCTCGGTTTTCTTCACCATCCGTTTTCTGGCACAGGAGAACAGGAGGAGTGAGAATACGACGATAATGAGGGAATACTGTACGATTCTCTTGTTCAGGATCATGGTCAACATGAAGGGGATTGCCGTATCACCGGGAGAACGCACCAAATAGCCCGCATGCGGTGGGCATACACAGCGATGCTTTTTTCCGCTACCTTCGCATGCTATGCTTCCGCCTCGTATAGATGCCTCTCGCCGCCTTCCGTACCGCCTCACTGACGTTGCGGTTCTTCTCGAGCATGGCAAGATCCCGGTCGTTCATCCTGTTGACGAGAGGAACGGAAATACCGGCCGGCGTCTTCGCGTTGTATACCAGGGCCTGTGCGATGGCGTATTTTCGGGACCACTCAGGGTTCGCGGCGATTTTTCGCAGAACGTCTTCGCCCAGACTCGTCGATTTTGCGAAAAAATCCACTTCGCCGTCAGTCAGCCGGGGGTTTTCCAGCACGGACAGTGATATCTGCTTGTTTTTCTCCCTGATGAGCAGACCCCTGGCTTCCTTGGGTCCTGACAAGGCAAGCTTTATTTTCTGGGGTTTCGTCATCCGGTTGATCTGCTGCATCACGTTCAGCTTCTTGGTATCCGTACCCCCATGAGTTACCTTGCTATCCGGAACATCATCGGCAACGACATCCATGCAGCGGGTTCCGGAAATAAATTTCTTGATTTCTTCGGGGCCGGCCAGGGCAATAAAGGCGAGGGTCGGCTCGGACAGGTTGGGGCAGCGGACGAGGTCGCACAGAACATCCCCGTCGTCACAGTACGCCCGCGCGATGTTGTCAAGGATTGAGGACGGGGTGCGCACATCGAGGAGCATATGCCGAAGGGTCAGCGGCGAGCAATGATCGGCGTCGAAGGGTATCTGCTTTCTGGCACTGAATCGTGCTATGACGTATTTCCATTTGGAATGGCTGTCCACGGTTCCACCTCCCTAGGGATTATTATAGCATACCGTGGGAGATCAAGGAACTGATGAATAACGGCAAGGGCCGCACGGCGCAGCCGAACCCTACTTCAACAGCCGCTGTTCCACGAGCGAAGCCGTGCCCCTGGCCCGGAACGCCGAAATAAATTCAAGGGCGGACACGTACGCCGCTTCCTCGATCTTTTTGACATATTCCGCTGATAGAGAATTAATATCGCCCAGAAACTGCTTGGTGGCAAACTTGATGTCCTTGCCCTCTTTTTGCGCCCAGTCGCGCATCGTTTTCATGAGGTCAGCAGGCAGGCCGGCATGGGCGATATTCTGCCAATTCGTACCGACATTCCCTTTCCGGATTCCATAATCCGCAAACTGGCCCATCTGGTTGAGCGGAGTTCCGGTAATGCCATGCTGGGCAATGCAGGTACTCCACTTCCTGATCGCCTCGTAGATCTCGCCCGTTCGTTTGAGCTCGATATGGACCTCTTCGCCGGGCTTGTAGTTGCCGTGCTTTGATCCGTTGTTCGTTGCCAGTAAGTCGGCATGGACGCCGTTCTTTTCGATCCCCTCGATGAACTCCACCGCTTCCGCTACCGTGGTGATCTCACCGCCCTCTTTCGTCGATTTGATCTCGCCGACCTCTGCTTCGAGGCCTGCACCGGCATCGATCACCATGCGCCCCAACTCTGAACTGATCTTGATATTGTCCGGCGTCTCATTGAACGACGCATCCACTGCCACCGAGGTATATCCGTTCTCGAGCTGCGCCTTGATGAGATCGCGGGATTCGCCGACCACGGCCGGGTCCGGGCTCTTGGTCGTAACATGGTCGCCGTGAATAAAAAAAGGCTTCGAGAGCCTCATTGCTTCAGCATACCCGAAGACCGTTTCGGCGTAGGCTTTGGGGTCCATGCCCGTATAACCGCCCTTGAGACTACTTTCGCTTTTCGCAAGCTCGAAGCAGACGATCGCATCCAGCTCCTCTGCCGCCCGCATGATGCCGGGGATGACGTGCTTGATCCTCGTGTTGCACGCCATGATGATGACCTTGTCGTCCTTGAGTATCCTGAAAACATCGTGTGAAGACAGTACCTTCAGCGTGCTCGCCTTACCCAGTTTTTTTCTCGCATTTGCCGGCATCAGTTCCTGGAGCGTCTTGGCCATTCCATCCTCCACAGGGTGATTATGAAGTATTGTTGAAAAACGGTGAAATTATACAATCAGGATGCATACGATGTCAAGCCCTCCGGGCGCGTATGCCGGCTATTCGCCCTGCGACGCGACCTGATACCCGGCCTCTACCACGGCAAAGGAGAGCTTCTCCTTGGAAACCGCGGCATCGTCATAGGTCACCACGGCTTCGCCTTTCTGCAAATCCACCTGGGCGTCCTGCACGCCGGCAACTTGCTTCAGTGCATTCGCCACACGCATCACGCAGTGGTTGCACGTCATTCCCTGGATCTTGAGTGTTGATTGTCCCATTATTGCCCTCCTCATGATGCCGAACGTGTTGCCGCTCTCACGTCGAACACCGTCCCTGCTTCTCTGGTAATACGATATGCTCTATTATCCCACATACCGGCATGTTTGTAAATCACTTCATACCGTACTTCTCCATCCGGTAGATGAGCGTCGGCCGGGTAATCCCCAGGTATTCAGCGGCACGAGTCTGGTTACCTTTGTGTTTTTCGAGGGCCTTGATGATGAGATTCTTTTCGAGTTCCTCGAGTGAAATCCCGGTCTCCGGAAGGTTCAGGATGATGTTCTCGATGCTCGTCTGTTCCCCGGTGAGCTTCTCGGGAAACTCGGCAAGAGATATGTTTGCTCCCCGCCGGAGGACGGACGCCCGTTCTATGACGTTCTCCAGCTCACGCACGTTACCCGGCCACCCATAGGCCCTGAGGGCCCCAAGCGCTTCCGGCTCAACGGTAACGTCAGACGAAGGATTGAACTTCTTGAGGAAATGATCGACCAGGAGAGGAATATCTTCCCGCCGCTCGCGGAGGGGGGGAATGTGGAGCACAATCACACTCAGCCGGTAGTACAGGTCCTCACGGAAGCTTCCCTCTTTGACGGCCTGATCACTATCTTTGTTCGTCGCAGCCAGCACCCGCACATCCACGCCGATAGGCTGGCTTCCGCCGACGCGGTCCACGGAGCGCTCTTGCAGGGCCCGGAGGATCTTTGCCTGCAGGTCGACCCGGAGATCTCCTATTTCGTCCAGAAACAGGGTGCCGCCGCTGGCGAGTTCGAACTTGCCTTCCTTATCTCTCGTCGCGCCGGTAAAGGCCCCCTTTACATGCCCGAAGAGTTCGCTTTCGATGAGGTTTTCCGGAAGGGCCGCGCAGTTCACCGCCACAAAGGGTCCGTCGGACCGCTGGCTGTTGTAGTGTATCCCTTTGGCAAGCAATTCCTTGCCCGTACCACTCTCGCCCGTGATCAGAACGCTCGCATCGCTTCCCGCCACCCGCCCGGCCATATCGAGGACCTCGTTCATTGTTTCACTGCTGCCGACGATGCTGTCGAAACGGTATTTCCCCTGCACCTCCGCCCGCAGTTCGATGTTTTCCTTTTCGAGCCGTCTCATCGTGAGCGCCCGGTCGAGGGTCAGTCTGAGTTCGTCACGGTTAAAGGGCTTGGTAATGTAATCGAAAGCGCCTTGCTTCATGGCATCGACGGCGCTCTCGATCGTACCGTATGCTGTAATGATCAGAACCGGGATCCGGGCGTTCACCCGGCGTATTCTGGCAAGGACTTCCATGCCGCTCATCCCGGGCATCGTGATGTCGGTAATGACCGCGTCGAACGATTCTTCCTCGAAGAGCCGGAGACCGTCCTCACCGCTCGCCGCGGTACGGACGTGGTAGTGTGCCTCCGTCAGGCTGAACTCAATGACTCGTCGAAGACTATCGTCATCGTCTATGAGAAGAATGAGCGGTTTTTTCATATCATAAAATCGTTCGGCTCTTCCCGGATTAAGGTGCCTGGGCAGAGACGGCTGCCCTTGCGCGAAAGACGTGCCCAGGAGCGCCTGGACAACATCTTGATAAATAAAACAACTCCGTTGAAACGCCTTCGGCAGACCGCCCGGTGACGCCGCGGTGTCAGCGCGATTGCGCGTCCGAGCGAGAGGGATGCCGACTCGTTCACCATATTCCGTGATGGGCCAATCGTTCGACGCTCCAAGGACGCGAAGATATACAACATTACCATGTTCGCTGTTGATTTGCTTTCCTGAGTAATCCTTCGTGCCCTTCGTGGATCACCAGGTTCCCGTCAAACCGGGATTCTCACCGTAAAGGTCGTCCCCTTTCCCGGCTCACTCTCCACATCGATCTGTCCCCGGTGGTTTTTCACGATCCGGGAGGTGATCGCCAGGCCCAACCCCGTGCCGTCTCCCCGCGTCGTGAAGAATGGGGTAAAGAGTTTTTTTCTGTTCTCCTCCGGTATTCCCGTTCCCGTATCGGCTACGGTTACCTCGATTGCATTCTGTCGAAGGCCGCTTTTCATCGTCAGCACGCCGCCGCCCGGCATCGCCTGAAGGGCATTGAGCACCAGATTAAGAAATGCCTGCTTCAGCTGTCCTGCATCGATGTCCTGTTTTCCCATCGATGCACTCAGCTCTTTCTTCACGGTCACACCGGCCTTCCTGGCCTCCTGTGCCGTGAGTGTCAATACGGAATCGATGGCCTCATTGATGTCTGCCTGCTGGAGCTCCGGTTTTTTTGGCCGGGCGAATCCCAGGAACTCCTGAACGATGCGGTTCAGCCGGTCTGTTTCCTTCAGGAGTATGCGGACAAACTCATACCGGGAGTCTTCCGGGCCGGAATCGTCTTTCAGGATCTCAGCGACGCCCTTGATGGATCCCAGGGGATTCCGTATTTCATGGGCCATGCTGGCCGACAGTTCGCCGAGGGCGGACAGGCGGTCGGCCCTCCTGAGCTGCTCTTCGGTCTGCAACAAAACAGCCGTCTGTTCCTTCAGTTTTCGGTGCGATTCATCCAGCTTCAGGAGTGCATGCTCATATCGCGAGCGCTGGTTGCGTTCCATCTGGCTCAGGATGCCCGTAACAACGCCGATGAGAAGAAACAGGAATATCTCGACGTAATTGTAAATATCCAGAAACGGGTCCTGCCAGTGGAGAAACAGATGGGGAGAAAAAAAGAGCGTCGAGGCGATGGAGGCGGCAACGCCCCCCTTGATCCCGTACCAGTACGCAGCGAGGATAATCGGTACAATATAAAGATGGCCAAAAATGCTGTGCAGCAGACCTGCACGTGCGCCACCCAGAAGGTAATGGACCACGGTAATAAGCGCAAGCAGGCCCGTGAGAATATATATTCTCAGCCCCTTGACCTGCCTGTTGAACAGCCTGTTCATATGCGGTACTTCATACCTGATGGATAGAGGGGGATACAGGGCAGCGCGGTATCGCTATTCCCCCGGAGAAGCATAAAGAGCACACAGGGAACCGAGGCTCGAAGGGCCCTCGCGCGCCCTGCCATCTGCTGTCTGCAGCCTTATTCTCAATTCCCGGCATCTTAATTTACTTATTGCGCATCAAGTGTAAACGCCGTCATGACCGCGGCCGTTCCTGTTCTTTTCACTGCCACCTCAACCATCCACCGTCCGGCCATAGGAATATGTGCCGTCATGGAGTATCGATCGTCCTTGAACGAGGCTTCGCTCACATAATCCATAGGGGTCATTCCGGGCATGGGAGGCATATAGTACCGCACATCCACTTTTGCGTCCGTAACCACTTTGCCGTCGGAATCGGTAATCGTAAAGTCCAGTGTATTGTCGGCCTGTACGAGCGGGTAGTTCCTGGTGGAAAGCGTTATGGTAAGATCGCCGGCTTTCTGCTGTGCTTCATATCCTTTCGCGCATCCAAAAACGATCGCTGAGGCGAACACAGCAACCAGGGCCAGCACACATAATTTTCTCATGAATTTCCTCCTTGATCGTAGCGTGCAAAAATTACGCGTCTCACTATATGTTCCCGTGGAGATAAGGCTTCTCAAGCGATTAACTACCATCGGCCGGTTGTCCCGGTCGCCGAGCATGAGACTCTTCCGGCACAGAAAAGCCGGCGAAAGGTGACGGGTCATTCCATATTTCACACTGTTCATCCGGCATACGTGCTTACTATTTAACCCCATCGCACAACTATTTGTCAAGGTAATTCTCTCCACGCACAATCAGCATGCAGAAGCAGGCGAACACAGACAGCGTGGGGTGTTCCTGAAAGCCCGAGCTATTCACTATCAACGGTACTGACCCCACCGGACTGGTGTGCCTTCCTCAGCGCGGTCTCCACCGCATGGAGGAGCGTCTCCTCGGAGCCCCCATCGACGGGAAGGTTCGCGATTCCGATGTGTATCGTGCAGGGTTTCCCTCCCGGCCCCTTTGCGGTGTCTGCCAATCGCCCGTCGGCGAGCTGCTTGACTCTCGTTGCCGCACGCTGTGCCTGCTCCCGGTCAGTCTCCGGAAGCAGGAGAACGAGATGGTGTTCACTGTAGCGGTACAGCCTGTCGCAGAGCCGGATGGAACTGCAGAGCGCATCGGCAACGCTCCTGATGAGCACGCAGTCATCGGCATGGACAGGAGCGTCGTCCCCCCGGCCGGAATCGTCGACCGCGACCATCAGGAGCGAGAGCGGCCTTCCATAGCGCAGGGAGCTGGACAACGAGGCATTGATGTCTTCCGTGAATTGACCACGATTGTAACATCCCGTGCCAGGGTCTCTCGAAATCAGGGCCTTGATCCAAGTATACTGGTCCGACCGCCTAACAGCAAGCGACAATTCCTGGGCAAGCAGTTCGGAAAACTGCAGATCTCCTTTGTGCAAGGCATCCCCATCTGCTGAAACCAGGCAGATTATTCCCCGTACGGCATCATGGACGAGGACCGGAGAGCAGATCATGGATTGCAGGGAACTGCCGTCAGGAACCTCAGGCGACGAACGATGCAGGTGATCAGCTGCATGAACGCTCGTCTTCGTTTCTCTGCATCGCTGTATAGCAGGCACATCGGACAGGTCCCCTCCATCACCGACCATCAGGTGGGCGTCCCGCTGAACCAGGATACTCAGCTCCTTCCCTTCACCGAGAAGGATCGCATACCCATCATAACGTTCCATATATTCAGGCTCGTTGACCAGGATTCGGCCGATTTCCTCGAGCTCAAGGACCGCGCCGATTCTGTGGTGCAAGGCAAGGATAGCAGACGGTATCGTTACCGGTGTTACAGAATGTTTTTTTGTCATACCAACCTCCCACCGGTCGACAGCGAACTCAGCCGTCACCCACGCTGCAGACCCTGTTCCGTCCGGACTGTTTCGCCTTATAGAGTGCGGAATCCGCGGCCTGGAGCAGTTCTTCCCGTGATTTCCCGTCTGCGGGAACGTTGGCAACCCCGATGCTGACCGTCAATCTTTTTCCGGGCTGACTTTCGCTCGCACCCGCGAAGGTCTGCTGCTCAATGAGGATACAGATCCTTCTCGCCAAAACCAGCGCCCCTTCACTGTCCGTCTCCGGAAGAATGATTACGAATTCCTCTCCTCCGTACCGGTAGAGCTGATCGCAGAACCGAATTGCCCGGGAAAAAAACGCTGCTATCTCCTTGATAAGCTCGTCGCCCCGGGGATGTCCGTGAAAATCATTATAGGCCTTGAACCAGTCAATATCGATAATCAGGAGCGACAGCGGCCGCTCGTATCGGCTGCAGCGTGACAATAACAGGGATAAGTCCTCATCAAATTTTCTTCTATTATAGCATTCCGTGAGGGGATCCCGCACGGCCATGGCCTTTACGGAGGAATATTGTAACGAGCGCGCTACGGCAAGGGAAATCTCTTTTGTCAGCAGTTCGACAAAATGCAGGTCGTCCTTGGTGAAGGCATCTGCAGCCAGCGAATCGATATGGATCGCACCCTTCACCGCACCGTTTACCATGATCGGTGTACAGATCATGGATTTCATCACGCAGTCGGCAGGAACGCATGACGAGAGCGGGCTCTTCGCGATGTCGCCGCTCGTGACGCTCTGCTTTGTCGAAACGATCTGCTGAAGAGCAGGCAAATCCGTGGTCAACACCTTCTCGTCCAGCTTCACGCGGAAGCCGCTCTCCGCCAGTATCCCGACTTTTTTGTCGTCGAACAACAGAATCGCACACCCTTCACAAGGCACAATCGCTGTAAGTTCCTGCACCAAAATGCTTCCGATCTTATCCAGCTCCAGGTTCGCGCCGATACTGTGGTGAATCGTCATTGCCGCCGACAACATCCTGAGCTGCTTTTCCGTGTCGTTCTCAATCATGGTTGTCCCCCCGGTACGTTTTGGAATTGTAGCAAGAGCAGAGCAAGCTAATTCATTGCAACTTTTGTTGTATGATCCTATCACAAAAAAGGTGAAAAAACGATTAAAATATCAGTGGTTGCCTGTTTTCCGCCAGCATTGTGCTATTATTTTTTTAGAGTAATTATCAGGTAGTCGGCAATACCGCAATTAACGGGAGAAGCAGGCGGGTTCTCTATGCAGACAGCGCGCAAAACCGTCAAGGCGGCCATATTCGATTTCGGAGGAGTCCTTGCCGAAGAGGGGTTCCGGGAAGGGCTGCTGGCCATCGGGAAGATGAACGGACTCGATCCGGAAGGGTTTCGAATTGTCGCCGATGAACTCATCCACCAGACCGGTTACGTTACCGGGCTGGTCGATGAATCGGAGTACTGGACAGCGCTGCGCGGGAAAACCGGAATTTCCGGCAGTGATGAGAAATTGCGGGAAGAACTACTCGGGAGATTCATGGTAAGGCCGGAAATGCTCTCCGTGGTACAGCAGTTGAAATCCTGCGGGTTGATCCTTGCGATATTGAGTGACCAGACGAACTGGCTCGATGAGATCAACGCACGGACACCGTTTTTTCAGTATTTTCAATACGTCTTCAACTCATACCGGATCAGAAAGAGCAAACGTGAGCTTTCGGTTTTCAGCGATGTATGCGCTTCTATTGGAATCAACCGCGATGAAGGGCTGTTCATAGACGACAATCCCGATAACGTTCAGCGCGCAGCAAACGAAGGGCTGCAGGTCATCCTTTTTCGCGATATGGAATCGTTCAAGAAGGAGCTTGAACAGGCCATCAACGTGAAGCTCCCGTGCCGGCAGGAGTAACTTTCGGTAAACACGGATGAAATCATGGCGCAGATGAAGAGGACAACACCTGACATGAAAGATAGGGAGAGCACGGAAAGCCAGCTGACCAGACAATACAACGGATCGGAATCGGAGATCACGAAGCTCGAAAAAACACTCCGGACGATCTCGGAAGGAGTTTCGGCAGCAACGGGTGACGCGTTTTTCCATTCTCTCGTCGAGCATCTCGCACGTTCTTTGGGTACCCGGTTTGCCCTTATCGGAGAGCTTTCAAAAGAAATCCCTGACCAGGTGAGGACCGTCGCGGTCTTCGACGGCGGCCAGATAGCCGACAACTTTGAATACGCCCTGAAAGATACACCCTGTGAGAATGTGATCGGACAGACGCTTCGCTGCTATCCTCAGGATGTTCAAAAGGAATTCCCCCTTGACGAGCTGCTCAAGGAAATGCAGATTGAAAGCTATATCGGCACCCCACTCTTCGATGCATCCCACCATGCCATCGGGCTCATGGTCGTCATGGACGACAAGCCCCTCGGAAATCCAGCCATTGCCGAATCAACGCTGCGGATCTTCGCTGCCCGCGCCGCTTTCGAGATTGAGAGAAAGCTGAGTGAGGATGGACTGCGGGAGAGAGAGGAAAAACTCCGCAGGATGCTCGAAACGGCCCAGGAAGGGATCTGGATAATCGATGCAGAAGCAAAGACAACCTACGTCAACAAGCGGCTTACCGAAATGCTCGGGTATGATGAGAATGAACTCATCGGAAAAAGACCATTTCATCTTCTCCACGACGCGGACCGCCAGAAGGCCAAGGAAAGCTTTGAGCGTCGCAAGCAGGGGGCCAGGGACATGCTCGACCTGCGCTTTCGCCGCAAGGACGGAACCGACTGCTGGGGTATCCTCTCGGCGAACCCGGTGGTCACCGAGCAGGGTCGTTTCGAGGGATTCTTCAGCATGATCACGGACATAACAGAACGGAAAAAAGCAGAGGAGGAACTGCGAACGAGCGAGGAAAAATACCGCCGCCTGGTCGAGCGTATTGAAGAGAGACACTTTATCTATTCTCATGGGCTGGACGGCGTTTTTACGTCTATCAGCCCTTCGATTACAAGAATCCTCGGGTATACGCAGCAAGAATTTCTCACCCACTATATGGAATACCTGACCGACAACCCGGCAAATCAAGAGGTCGAGCGCCATACGGAATTGAGTATCCAGGGAGAACAGCAGCCTGCATATGAATTAGAACTTTTTCATAAAGACGGGAGTATTCGATGGCTGGAAGTTTCCGAGATGCCGGTCCCTGATTCTGAAGGAAAACCAAGGGCCGTTGAAGGGATCGCCCACGACATAACCGAACGGAAAGAGGCCGAACAAGAACTTATTAAAACCCGGGAACGGCTGGAGTTTCTTCTGAAGAGCAGCCCTGCCGTAATCTATACCTGTGAGTATGGGGGCAACTGGTCGGCAAAATTCATGAGCGAAAACCTCAAAGAGGTACTCGGCTATGAAACGCTGGAGAACCGGGAAAATCCGACCTTCTGGGCTGACCGTATCCACCCTGAGGATAAGGACCGGGTCCTCGCCGGGCTTGATGCATTGATGAAGAATGACCAGTATTCCCATGAATACCGCTTCCTCCATAAAGACGGGACATACCGATGGATGCTCGATGAATTGAATGTTGTACGTGACAAAAAAGGGAAACCATTTGAGTGTGTCGGATACTGGACGGACGTAACCGAGCGGAAACAGATTAACGAAGCGCTGCGGGAGAGCGAACAGCGTTTCAAGTCTATCTTTAACACGGCTGCCGTCAGTGTGGCCATTGTCGATACGAATGGGAATGTCATGGATGCGAATGAAGCCGACTGCACATTCCTCGGTTATCCCCGTGAAGAGCTTATTGGAATGCACTTCACGCAATTCACCCATCCCGACGATCTTGAAAGTGATGCCAACCTCTACGGATCCCTTATGAGGGAAGAAATAGATAGTTACACAATAGAGAAACGGTATATACGCAAAGACGATGAAGTCGTCTGGGGACTCCTGAGTGTATCTCTCCTCAGGGACCAACTCGGGCACGTTGAATTCACCATTGTTGTATGCGAGGACATCACGGAACGCAAACGAGCCGAAGAAGCATTGCGTGAGAGTGAGACAACGCTGATAAGTATTTTGAAAGCGGCGCCGATCTCCATCGGTCTTGTGCATAACAGGGTGTTCAGCTGGGTGAACGACCATATGCAGAAGCTCCTCGGCTATGCCGGTCCCGAGCTGATCGGAAAGAGCTCGCGGGTCATTTATCCCGATGATGAGGAATTTAATCGCGTTGGTAAAAATAAGTATGACGACATTCACAAAAAAGGAACCGGATCAATCGAAACGCGCTGGCAGCGGAAAGATGGCGAAATCCTTGACATTTTTCTCCAGTCAACGCCCATCGATCCCGCGGACCTGTCTTCCGGCGTGATCTTCACGGCCCTCGATATCACGGAACGGAAACAGGATGAGGACGCGCTGAAACTCAACGAGGCCCGTCTCAAGGCCTTGCTGCGACTGAACCGTATGACAGAGGCCTCTACTCAGGACATCGCTTCATTCATGCTCGAACAGGGCGTGAAACTCACCGGGAGCACCATGGGCTTTACCGGTCTGATGAACGATGAAGGGACTGCGCTTGCCACGCATGCCGTGTACTCGCCGGAGATGAAGGACTGCGCCGTCGTCGACCAGCCCCTCCATTTTTCGATGGATGAAGCCGGTCTCTGGGCCGACGCAGTCAGAGAAAAAAAGCCGATCATCATAAATGATTATTCGACTCCTCATCCGGACAAAAAAGGTCTGCCCGGCGGCCATGTTCCACTGGCGCGCCTCCTGAGCCTGCCCTTCACGGAGGGAGACCGTGTCGTGGGTGTGGCTGTCGTGGGAAACAAGGAGTCGGAATATGATGAATCGGACATCCAGCAGCTCACCCTGCTGATGAACGGTATGTGGCGCCACATTCTCCGAAAGAAGATGGAGGACGAACTGCTCAAGGCGCAGAAACTGGAATCCATCGGGCTTCTCGCCGGCGGCCTTGCCCATGATTTCAACAATCTCCTGACCGGGATCCTGGGAAACATCGAACTGGCGAAGATGTATGCCGACCCTGCCGACAAGGTATACGAAAAACTGACCGATGCCGGACAAGCCTTCTCCCGGGCCAAGGACCTGACCCAGCAGCTGCTCACCTTCTCCCGGGGTGGAGAGCCCGTCAAAAAAATAGTCTCCCTGGGAGCATTGGTGAAAAATTCAGCGAAGTTCGCGCTGCGAGGCTCCAATGTACGGTGTAAATTTTTCATTCCCAAGGACCTGTTGTCCGCTGAAATCGACGAAGGACAGATAACCCAGGTGATCAGCAATCTGATCATCAACGCAAGCCAGGCAATGCCGTCCGGCGGGACGGTCAAGGTATTCTGCGAGAATGTTTTTGTTCGTCAGCAAGACGCCCTCCCGTTGCACAACGGGGAATATGTGCGGATATCGATCCGTGATAAAGGGATCGGCATGCCGCGGGAACACCTGCCGAAGATATTCGACCCCTATTTTACGACAAAACAGAAGGGAAGCGGCCTCGGTCTCGCCACGTCATATTCCATCATCAAAAAACACGAAGGCCACATTGCAACGGAATCCGAGATGGGCGCCGGCACGACCTTCCATCTTTACCTGCCCGCATCAATGCAAGGGACGACACCTGCCGGGAGCGATGATGAGACCCTGTTCAGGGGAACGGGAAGGATCCTGGTCATGGATGATGAGGAGGAGGTCAGGAGCGTGGCAGGAGAGATGCTCACCTATTTAGGTTTTGAAGTAGAATTTGCCGATAACGGCGAGAAAGCCCTGGAACTATTCATCGCGGCCCAGGAACAGGGGACCCCCTTTGACACCGTTGTTATGGATTTAACCATCCCCGGCGGTATGGGGGGTAAAGAAGCAGCCCGGAAACTGATTGAAGCGAATCCGAATACCAGGGTAATCGTGTCGAGCGGCTATTCCCAGGACCCGGTCATGGCTGACTACCGTGCATACGGATTCGTGGGCGTTGTGACCAAACCGTTCAAGATCAAGGAGCTGAGCGATGCAATCCGACAGGCATTCTCGATTTCATCCTGATCTGTCGCGTCACCCCTCTCGTGCCCTGATCCGGGAAAAAGCCTGTGCGATAGTAAAGTACAAAGAACTGCAAATGCCTGTCTCGCGCAATGGCCACGGGCCACATTGAGCCGCCAATAGCCTAGAACCAGAAGCGGCCACTAGTAGCCTAGAACCAGAAGCGGCCACTAGTAGCCTAGAACCAGAAACGGCTACTTGGCACGCAAAGAAAAACAACGACAGAGACTCGGGAAAGTCCGAAGGATTTGATGAGCAATTCATAGACCAATTTCTTGTTTCTCTTTGGCTTTACGGCCAAAACGTTCTAATACGCTTTATCCTTTCTTTGCGTCTTTGCGTCTCGCTTAAAAGCGCCTACTGTTGGCTGCGCGAAAAAGGCTTTTCTTCGTGGGCGCGTTGTTGTCTGTCCACACATGGCAATAACATTGTTTCAACGAAAATACGAAAGGGTAATATAAAATAATGCGTAACAACACGTCAGGATCATGTGGCGTCGGTTTTATCTGCGATATCCATGGTATCGCGAGCCATGAAATCATCGCGCAGGGCGTTGAGGCCGTCAAAAACCTCACCCACCGCGGCGCCGTGGGAGCCGACGGCAAGACCGGGGACGGCGCCGGCATCCTGATCCAGCTTCCGAAACACTTTTTTCTGAAAGAACTGAAGAAGCTCGGTCCCCTGCCTGCAGACGAAAATGCCCTCGCTGCCGGGGTATTTTTTCTCTACCGGGACGGCATAGAGGAAGCAATTGAGAACCAAATCAGCAAACACGACCTCATTCCCCTCGCCTGGAGAGATGTTCCGACGAATGACGATGCCGCTGGAAAAACAGCCCTCGTTGCAAAGCCGCGCATCCGACAGCTTTTCATCGATACCGGCCGGATTGCTCTCAAAACGCGGGAAGTGAGGCTCTACCTCGCACGGCGGGCCCTCGAAAAAGAATTCGGCGAAGATATTTACATCCCCTCCCTCTCCTCCCGGGTAACGGCGTACAAGGGCATGCTCGTCGCCACTCATCTTGCCTCATTCTACCCTGATCTGAACAACGACGATATTGCATCGGCGTTTTGCCTCTTCCATCAGCGTTTTTCGACGAATACGTCACCGGACTGGCGGCTCGCCCAGCCCTTTCGGGTCCTGGCACACAACGGAGAGATCAACACCATCCAGGGAAACCGCAACTGGATGTCTACCCTCGAGCAGGTGATGCGCCACAGGACCTTCGGGGACGAGATGGACCGCCTGCTGCCGCTCCTGTCTCCTGATGAGAGCGACTCGGCGTCCCTTGATAAAGTCGTGGAACTGCTCGTACTGTCGGGGTTTTCGCCTGAGCATGCCATGATCATGTGCATTCCGCCTGCCTGGGAAAACGGGCCGCTCGACGCGAAAGAGCGGGCATTCTTTGAGTACCATTCTCTCCTCATGAAGCCCTGGGATGGCCCGGCCGCCGTGGCCTTTACCGACGGCGAAATTGTCGGCGCACACATGGACCGGAACGGCCTCAGGCCGCTCCGGTACGCGATCACGGAATTGGGCCTCCTCGTTCTGGGATCGGAGATGGGCATGGTCGATCTCGGGAAGAGCAGGATAAAGGAAAAAGGCAGGCTCGGCCCCGGCGAGACCATTGCCGTGGATCTCTCCACCGGTACCGTGCGGTTCACCGATCAAATTGTCCGGAAGCTCGCAGCAGAGAATCCCTACGCGGAGTGGATCGAGAAATATCTCCTCCGACTTCAGAACAGGACGATATCCTCACCCGAAGCTGATCCGGACATCACGAGAAAGCAGATCGCCTTTGGATATACGGCGGAAGAAATCAGGCTCTCGTTGCAGCACATGGCAATGAGCGGCACGGAGCCGGTCTGGTCCATGGGCGACGACACTCCGCTCCCGCCGCTGGCCGAGCGGCCGCAGATCCTGTTCCGGTATTTCAAGCAGCGCTTCTCCCAGGTAACGAACCCGCCCATCGACCCGATCCGCGAAAGCATGGTCATGTCCCTCCGGATCAACATGGGGCCGAAGCGAAATCTCCTCCACCCGTCGCCCGAGCATGCGCGCCGCTTCGGGATTGATGCTCCCGTGCTGGGAGGACCCCTGCTCAGGGAGATCGAATCGCAGAAGAGCTTCTCTGTTGGGAGAATAGCGACAACCTATCCTAAAGAGGGAACCGGCCTTTCCCGAGCGGTGCATCATCTCCAGAAAACCGCGGTCGACGCTGTACGAAGCGGAAGGGAAATCATTATCCTCACCGATGGAGCTATTGCGAAAGAGCGACTCGCCATCCCTTCCCTCCTCGCACTCTCGGCCGCGTACAAGGCCCTGGCCCGCGAGAAGCTGACGCACCGGGCGAGTATAATCGTAGAGACCGGTGAAGCGCGGGACATTCACCACATTGCCTGTCTCGTCGGATTCGGGGCATCGGCAGTACATCCCTATCTCGTTTTCCGGACCATCAGGCAGCTGTGTGACAGCGGGCAGATACCTCTGGCATTCGAAACAGCGGCCCAGCACTATCTGCAGGCCGCGGAGAGCGGACTCTTAAAAGTTATTGCCCGGCTGGGGATCTCCACGATCAATTCCTATCATGCCGCGCAGCTCTTTGACACCCTGTGCCTGAACCGGGATTTTGCTGAAGCGTTCTTTACGAACACGCCCGTCACGATCGAGGCCCACGGCCTGGATGCAATCGAGCAATCACTGGTACAGAGACACGATCTGGCCTACGGGACGCCGGAACCTGCCCTGGACGAGGGTGGCGAAATGAAATTCAGAAAGGACGGCGAGCACCATGCATGGTCGGCGCCGGCATTGGTCGGCCTGAACAAATTCATGAGAAGCGGAGACTATGCAGCCTACGCAGAGTTCTCCCGGGCAGCACATGCCCGTCCCGCGTCATTCCGCAATCTCCTCGGCTATGCATCAGGAAATCCTGTTTCCCTGGAGAACATGGAGCCTGAAGAAGCCATCCTCAGACGGTTCGTAACCGGGGCCATGTCGTTGGGCTCCCTCTCCCCTGAAGCCCATGAAACCATTGCCGAGGCCTGCAACCGCCTCGGCATAAAGAGCAACAGCGGCGAAGGCGGCGAGGATCCGGTCCGGTACTTCGGCATGAAAAACAGCGCCATGAAACAGATCGCCTCGGGCAGGTTCGGCGTTACACCGACGTACATCGCTTCCGCTGCCGATTTGGAGATCAAGATCGCCCAGGGCGCGAAACCCGGCGAAGGCGGCCACCTCCCGGCGATCAAGGTCACGGAATACGTGGCTTCGCTGCGGCATTGTACACCCCATCGCATACTGATCTCCCCTCCACCACACCACGACATCTACTCCATCGAAGACCTCGCCCAGCTCATTCACGACCTGAAGCAGGCGAACCCGAATGCCCACGTCTGCGTCAAGCTCGTGTCCGAGACCGGCGTAGGCACGGTGGCTGCGGGTGCGGCTAAGGCCTACGCCGACATCGTACAGATAAGCGGCTGTGAAGGCGGCACCGGCGCTGCCACGATCAGCTCCATCAAGAATGCAGGAAGCTACTGGGAGATCGGGCTGGCCGAAACCCAGCGGGTACTGATGGACAACGGACTCAGGGAAAAGGTCCGGCTCCGGGTGGACGGTGGGCTGCGTACGGGAAGGGACGTGGTGATCGCGGCGCTCCTCGGCGCCGAGGAGTTCGGGTTCGGCACCGCCACCATGGTCGCCGCGGGGTGCGTCATGGCCCGGCAGTGCCATTCAAATCACTGTCCTACCGGCATCGCCACCCAGGACGAAGGACTCAGAAAAAAGTTCCGGGGGACCGTGCATTCCATCACCACGTACTTCCGGGCCGTTGCCCGGGAAGTGCGGGAAATCCTATCGGAAATGGGGGTAACAAGCCTGGATAAGATCATCGGGCGGAGTGATCTCCTCGTCGCGTCGCCTGCCGGCGCCCATCGGGGCGCAGGGAGCATCCAGGTCGGGCCGCTCCTTGACACTGCCGGCCGTAGCGGCCCACGCATGTGCGCCTGCGCACGGAATGACAATCCCGCAACCTCCATGAACGACCGTATCCTTGAGGATATTCTGCCCGCTATCGATGCGGCAAAGCCGGTGGAGCGGGATTATGTGATCCGGAACATTGACCGGAGCATACCCGCTAAAATCAACTACGCCATTGCCCGGAAGTATCGGGACCAAGGGCTTCCGCCCGACACCATCCGGCTCACCTTCGGCGGCACGGCAGGCCAGAGCTTCGGCGCCTTCAACCATTGCGGCGTCTCACTAACCCTCATCGGGGACGCGAACGATTACGTGGGCAAGGGCATGTTCGGCGGCAGGATCGCCATCGTGCACGCAGACCTTGCAGAGCCCCACAAACACGTGATCGTCGGCAATACCGTGCTCTATGGCGCCACCGGAGGTTCGTTCTACGCCGCAGGCATGGCAGGAGAGCGGTTCGCCGTCAGAAACAGCGGCGCAACAGCGGTCATCGAGGGTACGGGCCTGCATCTGTGCGAATACATGACCGGCGGGACAGTCATGGTCCTCGGCGACGTCGGCTACAACGTAGGGGCCGGCATGACAGGCGGCGTCATTTATATCCTCGACAGGGATGGCTCGCTCGAAAGTAAGATAAACAGCTCGTACGTCGTGAGTCGCGAACTGGGTGAGAAGGACCGTGGGACCGTGATATCCATGATAGAATTGCAGTATACCTACACCGGGAGCGTGCTGGCCGACAACATCCTATCGGATTTTGAAAGAGCAGTGCGTACGTTCAAAAAAGTTATCCCGGTTTGAAGTCCCGCCGCACCGGAATGCCTGACGCGGGAAAACAGTAGCGACGACACCCGGGATCGAAGCACAGGTGACCATGGTAATCAAGGAAACTGCACATCAATTGCTGCGGCGTGGACTGCACCGGGCATTCGGGTTCCTTCGCAAGCGCTCCATGGTGTTGCTCGTATCATGCCTGGGCATTACCCTGTCCGTCCTTCTGTTCATTGCCGCCGGGATATGGGAAAAAGAAAAGACCGTCGTTGACTTTGAACGAGGGGCGGAAAACCGCATATCCGCCATCAAGAATACCTTCGAGAATACGCTGCACGAACTCGATGCGATTGCTTCTTTTTACACGGCGTCCCGCGAGGTCGAGCGGTTCGAGTTCCATACCTTCACGAAGCATTTGCTCTGGCATTCTGAAGGCATTCAGGCCCTCGAGTGGATACCCCGCGTATCGCACTCGATGCGTGACGCCTACGTCGGGGCTGCAAAAAAAGAGGGGTATCCCGATTTCCGGATAACGGAGCAAAAGGAACAGGGGGTGATGGTGACGGCCGCCCGCCGGACCGAATACTATCCCGTCTATTTTATCGAACCCTATGAGGGAAACGAAAACGCTCTCGGTTTTGACCTTGCCTCGAATCCCGTGCGCCTCAAGGCCCTTGAACAATCCCGGGACAGCGGATTGAAGACCGCCACCGCACGGATCAGGCTGGTACAGGAAAAAGAGAAGCAGTTCGGCGTTCTCATCTTTGAGCCCGTCTATCAGTTGGGAATGGCCACGGATTCCATTGAAGGCCGGCGCAGACACCTGAGAGGGTTCGTCCTGGGGGTCTACCGGATCGGCGATCTGGTAGAAAAGAGCATATCCCGCCTTCAGCCGCGGGGCATCGATATAGCTCTCACTGATGAGTCTGCTCCTGAAGACAAACGCTTTCTTTATTATCATCAATCGCGCCTCCGCACGGCGCCGGCGCCGCCGGCGGCGGTCGAGGCTAATCAAACAGAAGGCATGCACTACGCGGAGACCTTTGCCGTGGCAGGGCGAACATGGCAGATCCTGTGCACTCCTTCACCTGAACACGGTGCAGCAGGCAAGAGCTGGCAGTCATGGGCGATCCTCGCGGCCGGCCTGCTGGTAACGGGTCTCCTCTCCGGCTATCTATTGCAATTCCACCTGCGTATGGAGAAGGCGCGGCAGCATGCCGACGAATTATTACAGGCGAAAACAGGACTGGAACACGAGATTTATGAACGAAAACGCTCCGAGGAGGAGCGCCGGAAGTTAATACTGCTCGTGGAAAGCAGTAGTGATTTTATCGGCATCGCCTCCCTGGACGGAGCGGTTCTGTATGTCAATAAGGCGGGCAAGGACCTTGCCGGTGTTGGTGACGTGACACAAACGTCGGTACTGGATTATCTCACGCCCGATGACCTGCCGTATTTTCGGGACCATGTGCTGCCGACGATGACAAAATACGGCACCTGGTCCGGCGAGCTTCGCTTCCGGCATTTTACAACAGACAAGGAAATCCCCATGCTCTTTAACGGTTTTCTCATCAAAGACGCAACGAGCGGAGAGCCGGAAGCACTCGCAACGGTCAGCCGGAACATCACGGAGCAGAAACAGTTTGAAGATGAACTGTTACGGGTCCAGAAGCTCGAATCGCTCGGCGCCCTTGCCGGCGGACTCGCCCATGATTTCAATAATCTCCTGACCGCCGTGTTGGGGAACATCAGCGTGGTAAAAACGCATTTTTCGTCTGACAACAAACTGTACCGTATGCTCGACGAAGCTGAAAAGGCATCGCTCAGGACAAAAGACCTGACCCAGCAGCTTCTCACCTTCGCAAAAGGCGGCGCGCCGATCAAGAAAGTGGTCTTTCTCGGCGAATTGCTGCGGGAGTGCGGCGGTTTCGTGCTTCGCGGCTCTTCTGTCACGTGCGAATATGCGATAGCTGAGAATCTCCGGGCTGTTGACGTGGATGAGGGACAGATGAGCCAGGTAATCAACAATCTGATCATCAACGCTGCCGAGGCCATGCCCGAGGGGGGAACGATCAGGATCACCGGTGAAAATGTTTCCGTCGGTTCCGGCGACGCCGTGCCGCTCGCCGAAGGAAAGTATACCAGAGTAACGGTTCGCGACCATGGTATCGGCATCCCCCAGGATCATCTACAGAAAATATTCGATCCCTATTTCACGACGAAGAAAAAAGGGAGCGGTCTCGGTCTCGCATCCTCATATTCCATCGTCAAACGACATGGCGGGTATCTATCGGTAGAATCGAAATTAGGCGCAGGCACGGTATTTCATATGTATCTGCCGGCTTCAGAAAAACTGGTGGCGACTGAAAAGGAAGAGGATGAACGCCCCGTTCGAGGTGCCGGAAATATACTCGTCGTCGATGATGAGGAGATTGTTCGGGACGTAGCCGGAACGATGCTGAAAGAACTCGGCTATGACGTGGCGTTCGCGAAAAACGGCTCGGAAGCAATCGACGTGTATCGTAAAAAAAAGGAATCCGGATCGCCCTTCAGCGCGGTCATTATGGACCTCACGATCCCCGGAGGAATGGGCGGCAAGGAGGCTGTCCGGAAACTGGCCGCACTTGATCCGGACGTGAATGCCATTGTCTCGAGCGGCTATTCGAACGATCCGATCATGGCGGAATATACGGACTATGGCTTCAAAGGAGTCGTGTCCAAGCCGTATAAAATGACGGAACTCAGCAAGGTCATACATGGCGTCATCGTAAGTCGGACGCGGCAGGAGTGACAAGGCGCCAGGGAACGTTCTCATATTACGACGTTAGTCTTATTGCTGGATTTCCCCTTTTTCTCCTTCCCTAACCATGAGCCGTCATGTGCTATACTTAACGTAAAGAGCGTTACAGCACCATCGATCCTGTTGATGGGCGGGCTATGCGGGAACAGAACGTGGTCGTGAGCGTCAGGGAAGGCGGCTTTAAGCGGGCACTCAGCGTGCTCGGTGATTTTGGACGGGTAAGCCGGACTGAATTCTACAATGTCCTTACGCTTTCCGCCGAGGATGTGCCCCTGATGCTCGAAGACCTGCGGGCGCGGGCGCAAAAAGCCCCTGAGTCTCTGCAGTTCCTTTCACGGTTGATCCCTGCAACGAGGACCTTCACCTTCAACTCCCCGGAAGAATTCGAACAAAAAGCTCGTGAGGCTGTTATCGCATGGGCCCCTGAGCTGGCAAGCAGAGGATTTCACGTCAGAATACACCGCCGCGGTTTCAAGGGGAAAATTTCCAGCCCTGAGGAAGAACGATACCTCGATACCGTTCTCCTGGAAGCGCTCCTCAAGGCCGGGCACTCCGGATTCATTACTTTCGAAAATTCCGACGCCGTCATCGACATCGAGACCCTCGGCACCTGGGCAGGCATTTCGCTCTGGACCCGGGAGGACCTGGAGCGCTACCCCTTCATCCGTGTGGACTGACCAAAGAAAAACATTCGAGATTTTTTTCAGCTTCCTGCCCATCGCTCCTTCCCCTTTCCGGCAGATTGTCTTCCCTCCCTTGACATCTCTCCCATCCGGCGCTATCCTTGAGACAGGATACAAATAGTCCTGATTAAAGCCGGACCTTCCTCGAGGAGGGGGCGGAAAGCACTGGGTCATCTACCTGATCACGAGGAGAGCAAAAGACAGCCGGTTCTGCGTAAAGGGAGGTAGCTATGGACACCGGAAAAGAACACTATACGGAGACAGGGCCCTCGGCCGAGTTTCCTTTCGAAAACCGTTTTGTTACTATAGACGGCCACAAGATCCATTACGTTGAGGAGGGTCAGGGTGACCCCATCCTCTTCATCCACGGGAACCCCACGTCGTCGTACCTTTGGAGGAACATTCTCCCGAAGGTAGCGCGGGAAACCGGGAGAAGAGGCATTGCCCTGGATCTCCTGGGCTTCGGCAAGTCCGATAAGCCCGCTGATGTAGATTACAACGTCAGGCTGCATTACAAGATCTTAGAGGGGTTCGTCGAGAAACTCGGCCTCAAGAACCTCGTTCTCGTCGTGCACGACTGGGGCGGGCCGCTCGGAACATACTACGCGGTCCATCATCCCGGGAATGTTCAGGGAATTGTCCTCATGGAGACCTTCGTCTGGAACATGGCCTGGGAAGACCTCGGCTCGTACAAGGCCGGCTTCAAGCTCTTCCGCTCGCCCGTCGGGTATCTCATGAACCAGGTGATGAACTTCTTCGTGAACAAGCTTCTGCCGGGAGCGGTGCTGAAGAAGGAAAACATGTCGGAAGAGGTCATGGGCCATTACCGCGAGCCCTTCCCGACCATTGGATCACGCAAAGCGGTCAGGGTATTCCCGCAGCTTCTGCCGATTGGATGTGAGCCAGAGGACAGCTGCCGGTTCATTGAGGAGATAGAGCAGAACCTTTCGTCGCTGACATCGCCTGTCATGTGGATAAAGGCCGAGCCGGGTACCATCATTACGAAGAACTCGGAGTATCATCTCCTGATGTTGAAACAGAAGCTTCCCCAGCTCGTGGTGAAAGATTTCGGGCCAGGGCTGCATTATATTCAGGAAGATGATCCTGACAAGATAACAGGTATGCTCGTGGAGTGGGTCCGTGAAGCAGTGCCGAAAGGCGCATATACAAAAGCAGCCTGAGCGTGACGGTTCGATGACACGAAGGATGGTGCCCACAGAATTATGAAAGAGATCAACGCATGCTCTTTCTGTGAAAGGAGATGATACCTATGCCAAAAACCATTCATCAAAGCGCAACGCTTCCAGCGTCGGCTGAGATACTGTACGATATGTATCTGGACCCCGCGGCACACGAAGCCATTACCGGTTACCCGGTAACCATAAGTCATGAACCGGGGTCGGCGTTCCGGGCATTTGATGATATGCTCTCCGGGAAGACGCTGTACACAATCCCGAAGCGCATTATCGTCCAGTCCTGGCGCGGAAATCACTGGAAGCCAGAGGACATCGATTCGACGCTGATCCTGACGTTCTGGCCTAAGGGAGACAGCGGCAGGATCGAGCTGGTCCACGTAAACGTGGCTGATCACGATTACGAAGAAGTGAACAAGGGCTGGGAGAACTATTACTGGAAACCCTGGCGGGAGCATCTCGATAAAGCGCGGTCTGAGAGCACGGAGAAGAGCCGTGCCTCACGCGCTGCATGACACGGAGGTGGAGCCACTTCTACATCTTTAGGAACTACAGATCTAATCTGCTCCTATCAAAATTAACGGGGGTACAAAATGAAAATCCTAATCGTAATAGCAATGTTGCTACCGACAATAGCATTTGCCGATATTACTATTCCCGACACCGCCCCCCCATTACCACCAAAGGCGGATTTCCCGCCGGGAGTCGCTGAGGATGTCGGATCCAAGGGTTACCACGTATCTGAAATTAGAGACGATATCTTCTGGATTACCAACGGCGATTATTATGTAATGGCGGTAAAAACTCATGAGGGCGTCATGATTGTCGACGCGCCGGAGCCATTGCCATTTTTTTCGCCAATGGATGTTCTCGGCGCGGTAGCTGAGATTGCGCCGGGTTACCCCATTACCCATATGATTTACAGTCACGGGCATACAGATCATATTGGCGGTGCAGGGGTTATCAAAGAAGCTTTTCCCAATGTCCAAATCATCGCGCATAAAAAAACGAAAAGACTGCTGGCAAAGATGAAAGATCCTAAGCGTCCGGTACCGACAAAAACATTTGTAAACTCCATGACGGTTAGCAGTGGAGGGAAACAGCTTAAGCTCCATTATCGCGGCAATACGCACATGCCGGGTAATATTTTTGTTCATGCACCTAACGAAAGAATACTCATGGTGGTAGACGTAATTTTTCCTGGATGGGTACCGTTCAGGCGATTGGCGCTATCGGACAATATTAACGGATGGATTAAAGGGAATAGGGCGGTTCTTGATTTCGATTTCGATACCCTGATTGCCGGACACGTAACGAGATTAGGGACACGGGCGGATGTCGAGCTGCAATTGGAGTATGTGCAGGATATTATTGATTCCATCGACAGCATAATGGGCGAACCCAACACGTTATTTAATGCTATCGGCGCATACGATTCGGTACATGGACCTGGCGCAGCTTTCGCCACGAACGCCAAATGGGCGCTGTTCAGTGCGTTCTACGATGCGGCTACCATGGCTTGCTCAGATTTACTGGATGCCAAATATACCGAAGGAGCGAGTCCAGGCGATAATCCCAAGGCGTTGGCAGGTGCTGAAGCTTTCAACTTCTCCAACTGTGAAGCGTACTTCGTCGCCCGAAGAATCGGCGTTGTTAACGTAGATTGAGCTTTTACGAGAACATCTTTCAAATAGAGCGGGTACAAACAGTCGTACCCGTTTTACTGTCATTACGAATGGCCTGTCCAACCGACGCCAAGGCCGTATGCAACAATTCCCGCGCATCGGGCAGCACCACAGGGGCGATAACATTAGTCGAAGCGGTAACTTATATTTTTAAAGGTTCTCCATCTGAGGGCTGAACAGGAGGGCATCCGGCAAGGGGCCTCGTCGTGCACACAAGCTGAACGTCGCGTAAACGGGACACGCTATGATGTAAGAAGTTCTGTCCCCGACGTCTTTCCGAAGAGCAGTTTCGCGGCGAGCCCTTTTCTGCTGGATGAAAGAGCCTTTTTACTGTATGCTAACCTCATGATGCCAAACGTCATTGCCCTGTTCACAATCATGAATCTATTTTATCTCGGCTGCTCCGGTACCCGACCCGTCAATCTGGGTATCGAGAACGGTACGCTGGCGCCCTGCCCTGCGTCGCCGAACTGCGTCTCGAGCCAGGCGCGTGATCACCGCCATGCAATCGAACCCCTCCCGTTGCGCGGGCCATCGCCGGAAGCCATAACCGAACTCAAGCGGATCATTCGGTCATTCAGGAGGACAGACATCGTCTCTTCGACGGAAACGTACATCCACGCGGAATTCAGGAGTGCGATCTTCGGCTTCACTGACGATGTTGAATTTTACTGCGATGAAAAAAAGGGCGTCATACACGTTCGTTCAGCGTCCCGGGTAGGCCACTCCGATCTCGGGGTGAACAGAAAAAGAATCGAAGCGATCAGGGCCCAATGGGAAACACTGACGAAGGAGTAGTGCTGTTCAATGAGGGCAGATTTTTTGAGGCCCATGACGCATGGAGAGAACAGTGGCTGGATACCCACGATGTGCATGATAAGGAATTTTTGCAAGGACTGATCGCAGTCGCGGCCGCCATGCACCATTATACCCGGCATGACATCCCGGGTTTCCAGAAGCTCCTTGCTGACGGTATCGCCATGCTCCATAAATCATCGGAGGCCCGCCGTATACTCGACTGCGAACCGCTTCTTGAAGCGTTACGCACCCTGCAGAATGACATCATCACCCGGAAAAAGCACTTGTCGACCCAGGACTTCCCGCACATTCTCTACCGCACGAGCGGCGGTCCGGCAGGTGGAGAGTGAACAGCCCGGACGGCTTCCCTCATTACCGGGCGCACCGGGGAGAGCAATGACGACTTTAAGACGTGCTGATTGCTGTGTAAGAAAACCGGAGGATAGGTGGACAAAAAACAACACGTTGCGGAAATCCTGACACGCCTGAAAAAAGAGTATGCCGACACGCCGTCGACTGCCCTCAGGTTCACCAGTCCCTTTGAGCTCCTGGTTGCCACGATTCTGTCGGCCCAGACCACCGACGCACTGGTGAACAAGGTGACGGAGAAACTGTTCGAGAAATACCGGACGATTCAGGACTACGCATCTACGACGCCGGAAAAACTTGCGTTTGACGTGGGCTCAGTGAACTTCTACAAGACCAAGGCGAAACATATACAGCATACCGCGAAGATAATTATTCAGAAATTTCATTCCGCGGTACCGAAAACGATGGCGGAACTCACGAGCCTGCCTGGTGTCGCCAGGAAAACGGCGAATATCGTTCTGTCGAGTGCCTTCGGCATCAATGACGGGATCGCCGTAGACACCCATGTGAAAAGGCTGTCGAACCTGCTCGGCCTCACGAAGCATGGAGACCCCGTCAAGATCGAACAGGACCTTATGCCTATCACGCCCCGGACGGAATGGGGGAACATATCCCATCTCCTCATATTCCACGGCAGGAAGGTCTGTCCGGCAAGGAAACCAAAGCACGACGCGTGTGTGCTGTATGACATTTGCCCTTCGAGGAACATGTAAACGGCACTCTTTACCACGAATTTACACCAATAACCGCAAATTTAAAAACCACTGCCTATGACTGCCGTGATATGAGAAATCGAGGCGTTGACATTCAATGCGACGGTGTCATCATCGAAGCGGTTCAAGAGGCCGTAGCAGCAATACCTGTCACGTCGCGACTGCTGGAACGGGAATAGGTACTCCATGCGTATAATCAAAGACAGCATATGGACATGGCTTGTCCCTGACGAAGAGCGGGAAATAGACAGAGAACAATGGCCGCGCCACGGCGGCAAGTGGATCGTCTTTGATAGAAAGGAACGGATCGTTCAACTCGCGAATAAATTGCAGCCCTCCATTGATTCAGGAGAGATCGTCAGCGCAAAATACTGGAACGGTGATCCCAGTGCAATCAATATCTATTCTCTGGACGAAGACCGAGATAATACCGGCAGGGTTTTAGATAAATTCGGGGCAAGACATTCGCGAGTATGGGAGTACGACTATGCCTGGGGGAAAAATATCTGCTCTCCCCTCACCTTCACGTACTCATGGTTCTCGAAATTCAGGACCATCTTCCAGAGTTACGGGGTAAGAGGGGCTTTTTTGCTGCTCAGAAAGACAAGGGAAAGCGATACTGATTCTGATGAATGATGCATCGTCGCGGGATTAAAGCCTGATCAAATCCTCATGCTCCTCTTCGTGGGGATTGACGTGGATCATAACGTCCCCCACGTTTGGAAACTTCTCGAAGATCCGGCATTTTACTTCGGTGGCAATGGCGTGGGACTCCTTTACCGTCATGTCCGCGTCCATTTCGAGCTTCAGGTCTACGATCACGTATTGTCCTGACCGGCGGGCCTTGATCTCGTGCACCTGCTTCACGCCGTCCACTGCTCCGGTAAGTTCCGTAAGAGAAGAAATAAAGTCGCCCTGCGGCATGCCGTCCATCAGGTCATGGACAGCGGAGGTAAATGTCTGATAGCCGATATGGACGATGAAGAAGGACGTCAGCCCCGCGGCAAGGGGGTCCATGACGGCGACACCGAAGAACGCTCCGGTGACGCCCACCAGCGTGCCGATGGACGTCAGGGCGTCTTTTCGATGGTCTTTCGCTGCTGCCAGAAGCACCGGGCTGTCCAGCCGTTTTCCAGCGCCGGTGGAATAACGGTACAGTGATTCTTTTATCACGATCGTAACGCAGGCGGCCGCGACGGCGATGAGCTGCGGCGTCCGTGACGTACCCGTCAGAATGGTATGCCCTGCCCGCACGAGGATTGCCGCTCCGGAGAGAAAGATGAGGAACGAGACCACGATAGCGGCGATGTTTTCCGCCCTGCCGTGGCCATAGGGGTGCTGCTCATCGAAGGGCTTTCTGCCGATCCGGAGGGCGATCATGGAGGTGAAAATAGCTACGAAGTCAACGGCACTCTCAACACCGTCGGCAAAAACCGCCTCGGAATTACCGAAATAGCCGGCGAAGAGCTTCATCGTCATGAGGAGCGCGTTGATGATCAATCCGATCCGAATGACCCGGTCTGCGATGTCAAACCGTTCTGTGCGATCCACGCGTCCTCCTGCCCGCTACCCGCTTGAGGGACGGACTTCAGTTATCAGGCTATACCAGTGGGGGAACACCCCTGTACAGAATAGCGTAACACGAAAATCGTCTCGTTGCAACCGCAGAGACCCGCATCGCCTGCCTTATGATGATCATAGTCCTGCCGTTGCGCGTACGAAGTCGCTGATGGCATCGTCTACAGTCTCACGGAGACCGCGGCCCTCGTACAATGCTACAATTTCCTTGCTTGTTATCGCGAAACGTTCATACCCCTGCCGCCTGACCGTGTCTACTGCCGCCCAGTCTCCATCGATGAAGAAAACGTCCAAAGCCTTCCTCAGCTCGGGGTACAGTGTTTTTCTGAATCCCTCCATCGAGGAGATAAAGAGCGCCAGCGCCCCCTTGTCCCGGGTCTTGATTATTCTCCGGAGAGGGCCGAAGTCCGAGGTATCGGCAATAAGGTCCTTTACTGCCCGCAGGAAATATTCGGTCGTCCTGTTGCTGACTGCCGCGATAATATCATGCCACCCCGGGATGTCCTCAACTGACTCGCCGAGCTCGTGGTACTGAAGGATGCGGGAATACCGGCTCGTTATGTCGTCAAGCCTTCGGATTACCCGTTCATCGATGTTATCATCAAGCGAAATGCCGTAGTCGGAAAACACATCGCGGGGATAGACATCTTTCTTTCCCTTTACTTCCAGAAACGTTTCCCACAAATGCTCCTCCAGGGTCTCGAGCCTCAGGAAGACACACCGTCCCTGGAGCATGGCCGGAGAAGCGAACAGGTCACGGACATGTTCGCGTGTTCCCGTGTATACGGTGAGGTCGTACAATCTGCGCATGGAATGAAGATCAGCAAGAAAAAATGCGGGCTTCTTGTGCAATCCATACCCGGCTCCATAGACAAGCCCCTCTTCGTTCAGAGCAGTGTTGATCCCCGAGACATCGAAGGGATCGAATCTCCTCCCCCCTATCGAAAGGTCCCTGAACTCCTCCTTCTCGAGTGCCGGCCAGGCACTCTCCTTCGCGGCTATCCAGGCTGATATTTTTTCTTTCTCGATTGTTGACCACGGTCGTAAATTACTTTCCGATCGAAACAGGTCCCTGAGTCTCATCAACAATCCGCATACAGAGAAATAACCCCAGAACTTTGCATCCGAAACATCACAGTTAAACTTTACATCTTCCCTGATCGTATCCATCATTCCGCAACTCCATCGAGTCTCGTAAGGCCTGCTCGCCGCGCGGCTGCAACAGCGTCCCGGTATTCCTCTCCGGTGATTCTTCTCGATAGTTCGGGGAAATCATACGCTTTGTAGCATGGCCGGTACTGATCCATGATATTGACATAGGTTCTCCGGGATACCTCCCGGGCCAGGAACGACGCGACTCGCTGCGTATCGGCGATGTTCCCGGGCATCACGAGATGCCGGACCAGCAGGCCCTTCACAGCAACACCATTCGTTTCCAGAACCAGGTCACCGACCTGTCGGTGCATCTCCCGCACAGCGGCCTTGACCACATCCGGATAATCTCCAGCATAAGAATACTTCTGTGCGTGCTCCGATGACATATATTTTATGTCCGGCATGTAGATGTCAATGATTCCTTCAAGGAGCTTCAGGGTTGCAACAGACTCATAGCCACCGCAGTTATAGACAATGGGAACGTTGAGCCCTCGTTCCCGCGCAGTGAGAATCGCCTCGACAATTGCCGGAACCTGGTGCGTAGGCGTGACGAGGTTAATGTTGTGGCAACCCCGTTCCTGGAGCGCACGCATAATGCGGGAGAGTTCTTCAACGCTTTTTTCACTCCCCTCTCCATTGTGGCTTATGCTCCCGTTCTGGCAGAACAGGCAGCCGAGATTGCAATGGGTAAAGAAAATCGTTCCTGAGCCGTGCCTTCCGACGAGCGGCCGTTCCTCACCGAAGTGCGGGCCCCAGCTCGATACAATGGGAGCCGCTCCTGTCCTGCAGAAGCCCTGTTCACCTGACAACCTGTCTACACCGCACTCCCGGGGACAGAGCCTGCACTCCTGCAGGATCTTATTCAGTTCTTCAACAATGGATGCAAAGGCCCGTATCACGTCTTATTCCGCTTCACCGGGAACACCGCTGAAGGAACCTTCTTGCGGTACTGCACATACGCTTCACCGAACCGTGCCAGAAGTTCCTTCTCTTCCAACGGCACCACCACAGCATTGATCACGATAACATCGAGAAGTGCGATCATTCCCGCTGCCGTCACCTCGGTCAGCAGGAAGGCGCCGAAGAACAGAAGAGTATGAGATAGATAGGCCGGGTGCCTCACGATGGAAAAGGGACCTGTTGTCACGACCCTTCCCGTCACCTTCGACGTTAGTTCCGGCATTCCCATGATGCCCGGCAGGGTCAGGAGCAGCAGCGTCCAGACCTGGAGCGCCAACCCCGTAGCAAAGAGAATCCATCCCATGATGATGAGGGCGGAAGGAAGACTGACTGTATGCTGCAGCACGATGTCCCGGTGCCGATAGATAACATACACAAGCGGCAACCACAGAAAGAACGGCAGGAGATAGGTGAAAAACCCGATGCGCTTAAAAAAACGGGGAAAGCAATGGACGGGAATCCAGAAGAGCGGGATCACGGGCCAGGCGATCACGGCAAGAAGGGCAATACCTTCGGTAACGGAAAGCAGCATGCATTATTATACCAGATCAACGGCAGAAAGAAAATACCGATCAGCCGGGCTGCCGTGACATACTCACTCTTGTCTGCATGTATACCGATATGCTCCCGATAACGAGGAACAGCACGACCCAGTCCCACGTGAACTCCAGGTATCTCGGTATGGAAACAATGATCAGCGCCAGGGCGGTGATCGAGGTAAAGGGCTCGAACCGAAAGAGGGCGCCGGCAAGGGTCGCGATCAGCAGGAGGGTCTGGATTTTCGTATAGTCGACGGCCCATCCGGAAACCGCGGGCAGGGCCTTCCACTGGATCGATAATTCCGGAACCAGCTTATCATACCACGAGGCATCGCCGGCAGGCGTGCCTTTTACGATGGCCGGCAGCTTGAACCAGCTCAAGGGATGGGTCATGCCGCCGCCGATCAGCAGTTTGAACAGCAGGAGCAGAAGCAGAAAATTCAGGGCCACCTGGGGCCATCGCCAATGCCCGGGCGGAGAGATCAAAAAACTGCGATGGTACAGCAGGAGAAGCAGCAGTCCGGCAAAGAGAAACTGATAGTAGTGCTGCGGTAGGCCGAGGCCGAGGAAGCCGAAGACAAGGGCGGCCGCTCCCAGGCCGAAGGCCCAGCCGGGGTGAAAAATGCCGCGTTCACGCCCTGGCCCGAATTCCAGCAGGTCAAGACGTTCCTCCAGCCGCAACACCCGCTGCTCGATAACCTCTTTGTCAGGAACGGCTTCCATGTTCATATCTCCTCACTTGTGCGGGATATACCGGTAGTGCACTCTGACAGAGGCCGGGGTTTATTAGCCAGGCGACACCCCGCAGTCCGCAGGCGAAAGGATTGCGGAGATCACCACCGGAGAGCTACTCCAACCACCGGTCCGTCGAGAGACTGGTTCGGGCTCCTGAACCAACGATAGCCGAACCGGATCGAGGCGTACTGACTGCCGAAGAGAACCGAGAAATCAAAATCCTGGATGTCGTTCTCGTTGATCGTCGACCACACCGGCCGAAACTCGAAACCGTAGACTTCGGAAGGATGATAGAGTACCGGGACGGTTACAGAAAAGCCGCTGTTCTCTTCGTTCCCCTCGAGGATCAGCGCGCCTGCCCCGATATCCACTTCCAGATCCGATCCGAAGGACATGCGGTAGAGGGCGTGATACTGAAGCGCCTCAAGGCTCGCGACAGGTGACCGCTCGTCATAGAGTGTCCTTCGTGCCTGGAACCCAAGGGGACCGTAGCCGACCTCAAGCCGATAATCCCAGGCAGTCACGTCGGATTCAACATCCTGATACGCCACTTCGAAGCTGATGAAGGGAATCAACGCCTCACCGCTCTTACGCGGAATAATCCCCCTGGCCGTCGAGAGCAATCCCGGCGTCTCTACCCGCTCCAAGGAATTCCTCCCTCCCTGCGCTATTCCCCCAAAAAATCCTGCAAACAGTGGTGCAAAGACATCCGAGGCGATTTCTCCAACCATGTCATCGATCACCCCTGGTGATGCAGAACCGGAATGAGATGACCCGCTGTCGGTCTTTGACGACGATCTGTTGGTGCGCCTGTCATTCCGGTCGGTCCTGGTCGCGTCCCGCTCAAAATCATCGAGGTTGCCGCTTAGGACGGAAATCGGCATGAGAAATACGAGAAGGACGACGAAAACACAGAAATAGTTATTAACGGCAACCTGCCGTTGATTCATATTATTCTACCTTTTTCAGGGAAATGACCTCGACAGGCGTTCCCCACATGTAGATCGTCATCACATCGGTGCGGATGCGCAGCCGAAAGGCCACCCGCAGGCCGTCAGTCTTGAATTCCTGGTCAAGATGCACGGGAAGATACTTCTTGCCGTCATCGCTGATAATACCGTAAAACCCGCCCTCCAGGCTGATATACCGGATCGTTCCCGTTCCCGAAACTTCTCCGCCGGACTTTTTATCGCCTTCCGTCGGTATCATCGTGCCTGATCCTTCCATAGCTCCCCCGGAGTTCGGCCCCATCATAAGCGAAAGTACCAGAATAATGAGGCACCAAAACACCGGATGATACCGTATCGGAATCGTGTCTGTTCGTCTCATGGTCTCCATGAAGTCATCTCTGCCTGCGACCGGCTAGTGGGTAAACGTTCCAGACTGGTACTTCTTTTGGAGTTTCTTATAGCGCCCCTTCTTTTTTATTTTCGGCAGGGCAAAATCGCCTTTCAGGAACCATTTGCCGTTCACGGGCGCCAGGTCTTTCGACATCGGCTCGCCATCGGGCCCTTTGAAGTTCGTTACCCGCAGTCCCTTTTCATCTGCGATGATCGTGTATTCACCGTCTTCAACGTCCTTGTAAGAACCTTCACTGAATCCTGTCGTTATGTTTTGTGCCGTGGAAGCATGGCAGCTTTCGCAGGACCGGGATTTTCCCGTTCCATGCGCGACCCGGTCAACATTCAGCCAGACCAGGGTATCGTGGTCCTTTGCATCGAGGTTCTTCACCAGGCCGGTAATGGCATAGGAGTCGTTCGAAACATACCGCCTGGTTATAGCCGCGTCCGGCCTGTTCCTGAACAGAAGCCTCGTGGATATCGTCACTTCAGAGGCCTTCACGTTCCCGGAGGTGTGCGGCACGACATGCACCGGTATCCAGATACCTTTCGGATTTTTGACGATCATCGGCGGTATGGCATCAACATAGTAGTCCTGGATCCTCTTGAGCGGATTCTTAGCTTTCCCTTCCCCGATAGTGGTCCAGAAGTTAAAGGCATAGCCCCCGATGAGGGGGGTGTGGCAGGAAGCGCAATCCACGTTTTTATGCAGGCCCCTCTTGTGGGACTTCACCGTATTTCCGTGGCATCGTGCGCAGTCCACGGTTCTCTGAAGATCACCGTGATACCCGGTTTTCTGATTCGGCACGTGGCATTCCACGCAGGAAATTCCCTTCACCATATGCACATCTACGGCGTCCTTCAGAATGGCAACACCCTTTTCACTCGCCTTTGCCAGTTCGGCCCTGATATACCCGTCACCGCGCCTCCGATCGAGGGGGCCGGCGTGGCACGCGAAAGACCGTCCGCCGCCGTAGCAGGTCAGGGGCTCGGGATTCTTCGCGAACGTATGCGGGCCTTTCCCCGGGTCCTTCGGATCTTTCTTTTGGGGACGGTAATGGCAGTCGAGACAACCCACGTGACAGCGGTTGCAGTTTCTCTGCAGATCGTAGGCGTCCTTTTTTGGTACGAGCGTGGTGGAATGCGTATTGTAGAGTTGTCTGTTGGCGTCGGTGAAGGTGTCCTGGTCGGGCTGGGCAAGGCTGCCTGTCCAGAGACCGCAGCTCTGCGGTCCTGCCGGGCCTGTCCAGTAGACGTACTGGCTCTGCGTGTGCGCGCCCCCGGCGCCGCCCATGGAACTCTTGAGGAAGCTTTTGACGATATCCCGGTGGCACACCCCGCAGGTCTTCATGGCAATCTGGGGATTGAACGCGAAGGTCTCGGGATTTTTATCGTGCCACAGGATGGTCCGGTATTTCCCGTTGGCCCTGAACTCACCCTTTTTGATGATCTGCGGGCCGAGCTGCTTGGACCGGTCCTTGCCCCTCGGTTCAAGGTGGGACCAGCCCGCGACGTCCTGAGCGGGCATTTCAGCCCGGGTGACGGCCTGCCAGTCCCGGGTGACGGCCCTGACCGTAAGGATTCCCTTGTGGGCTTCTTCCCGGGAAGCTGCCGCTGGATTGCCCCCGTGGCAGCCGCTGCAGGGAGCCGGCATCTTTGTTTGTTTCAGCACCTCCGAAGCGATGAACGTAAACTGAGGATACCCGAAGGTGTTCATTTTTTTCGCGTTTCCGTGGCAGACGGTACAGCTGTCAGCGGCAAACGCGCACGGAACGGAAAAAAAGAATACACTGATCAGCAGCGAACGTACGGTCAGCGTCTTCATAGGGCCCTCCAGGATAGGAAAACAGGGGTCGGTGTCCGGAAACGATGCTTCCCGGGTATGCAGTACGAGTGTAATGATTATTATATCAGATTACAACAAAAAAAGTCCGCGAATGCGGACCACGGAAATGACGACCTCCGCGGCGGCTGCCGCGGAGGGAATGAAATCCTGGCGGGACCTGGTCTGTCGCTTCAACGCCCTACCCCGGTGGTGAGCGAAATCCGATAAAATATTCCCTGATCCGCTTCCAGTCGTCTGCCACCAGCTCTGTCATGCCTTCCCGGTTGTTGAGGGCCTCCGGGGCGTACAGCGGATTCCGCAGATTCTTCGCAATTGCCTCCCGCAACGAGAGGATATCGAAGGAGCCCCAGACGCCTGATCCGCCGCGCAGATTACCGTGGACAACAGGCGCTACTTCGAACAGGTATATTTCTTCGAGCTGCTGCCAGTCATGGTCCGACTGGGCAAGCGCCCAGGCAATGGACCGCAGTTCGTAATCCTCGAGTTCCTGCGCCAGCCAGAGATCGGATATCGCCTGCCAGATTGGCGTCCGTTTCGTGATATCCTGTTCGCTCAGATGCAGCGGGCTTGCGGGACGCCACGGCCGTACCTCCTTCGGCCTCGTATCCACGAGAGAATGAAACAGTTCCTCAATTACCTCCTCCAGCTCTTCAAATACCATGTCAATTCCTCCTGAAGTATTCATCCTGCAGCAGTGCGTTCCTTTCGATATGCACCCTCTCCAGCTCTCGGCATCTGCCGGGCAACGGTCACTTAGGCCACCCAGATGAGAAGCAAAGCAATGAGTTCAAGCAGCGTGAGCATGCCGTACCGATGAATGAACGGGATCGGCACTCCGTCAAGCTTTGCCTCCACCGCTTTCCTGTCCAACTCCATGCCGTTCTCGCACACATCGCAGCGCATAACATACTTCCGCATCGTCAGAACATTAAAGATCCAGTCAAAACCCCAGTACCGGTACTGCAACACCACACTGAACGAACGATCCAGATTGCAGGCTTCGCAGTGCCTCGTTTCATGCATGTCAAGGGTGATCGTGTCCCCTCCTGCTCCATAGGCCAGCATAGCTACACCTCCTTAACCACTTCAATCAATAAAGACTCGCCCGTGACTGGTGAATATTCACGCTCTGTTACGATAAAAATAATCATGTGCGGTTCTCAGCTATCGTTAAAAAAATTATCTCAGGAACCACTGTTTTCGTCAAGGTACTAATCACCGGATTGGTAATTTTTTTTGTGAATATTCACATAGTTACAGCGTGAATATTCACCCGTTGATCAATCCGTTCCCCCACGAAGGGTTTTCTTACGATTGCTCCATCACCGTTTTTCGTTGTGCGGCAGAATTTCCTCCTTCGTTGCGCAGCCCCATAAAAAATGCTACGATATGATAGCTGCTGAGAAAAAAATGGGCTCGGAGGATGGATAGCGAGCTGCGGATTTCATGGTGAGCGAGGGAAGAGATGATAATCGGCGTGTTGAAGGAAATAAAAGTTGAAGAGTACCGGGTTGGGATCACCCCCGAAGGCGCCAAGATACTGCATGACGACGGCCATGCCGTCATGGTGGAAGCCGGGGCCGGAGAAGGGAGCGGCTTCACCGAAGTTGATTACCGTGATGCCGGGGCTGAAATCGTCGAAGGCGATGCCCTGTGTAAAAAATCTGACCTGATCATAAAAGTCAAGGAGCCCCTGCCAACGGAATTCGGCCGCTTCCGCGATGGCCAGGCGCTCTTCACCTATCTCCACCTCGCGCCGAACCGGGAGCTGACGGAACTGCTCCTGCGGAAAAAGATCACCGGTCTTGCCTACGAAACGCTCGAGAAGGACGGAGCGCTTCCGCTGCTCGCGCCCATGAGCGAGATTGCAGGAAGAATTTCGATGCTCATGGGGATTTACTATCTCCAGAAGGCCAAAGGAGGCTCCGGGATACTGGCGACGGGCGCGACGGGCGTGGCCCCGGCAAAAGCGGTCATCCTCGGCGCCGGAACCGTCGGCGCCAATGCAGCCGGAGTGGCGATCGGAATCGGGATGGAAACCGTGGTCCTGAACAAGGACACGGAACGCCTCACGGTGATCGATAGGATGTTCCCGGGAAAGGCGAGGACCCTTCCCCTTTCTTCTGAGACCGTCGATAAAGAGATCAGAAGCGCCGATGTCATTATCGGGGCCATCCTGGTGCCGGGAGGAAGAACACCCGTCCTTATCACAAGGGAGATGTTGAAACAGATCAGGAAAGGATCAGTCATTGCCGACGTATCCGTGGACCAGGGCGGGTGCGTTGAAACGACGAGACCCACGACCCACGCAGATCCGGTCTATACGGTGGACGGCATCATCCACTATGCCGTGGCGAACATGCCCGGCGCCTACCCGCGCACCTCGACCCTGGCGCTCACGAAGGCAACGCTCCCCTACATCAGGCTCATTGCGAACAGGGGCATTGAGAAGGCAATACAGGAAAACCGTGAGATGCGAGGCGCGCTGAATACCTATCAGGGAGAAATCAGGAACAGGGCCCTGGCAGAGGCAATGAGAGCCGGTGATTGAACGTGGAGTGGCAAAATGATGATTGAAGGGCCCTCATACGCCTTGAGCCGCCGGGGGGCGAGCAGCTTCCCCCGACGAGGCCGGACTCATCGCAATGGCCAGGCACTGATGCTCTCCGGGCAGACATCATTCCGAGGTCATGCGCCGCCCTGCCCTCCACCGGAGCCCTGTCTCGCGACAAAGCCCTGGGTCTGCAGACCGGTTGCCGATGATGTCCCCGCAACCTGTGAAAGATAGGTCTCGCCGAGTTTTTCTATGTGACCGCCGACATTATCAAAATAGTTGAAATGCACCTGCTCTTCATCGATGATCGCCTCAAAGAGCTTGACGCTGGTGCTGTCGCCGTTGTCCCGGCACACCAGCAGGAACTGGTTGTAGGCTTCGATCGCGCCGTCTTCGAGTTTGGAATCCGATGAAAACATCGACTTGACGTTCTGTCCTTTTTCCGCCTTCCCCGAAGGCTCCGTCGTCGGCTCGCCGCCCAGTTCCTTGATGCGCTCCGCGAACATCTCCGCGTGGCGCATCTCGTCGATCGCTATCAGCTTCACCTTGGCGGCCATGTCTCCATAATCCATGTCGTCAAGATTGTAGTGATGGTTCATGTACTGGATAATGGCGTTCAGTTCCAGGGCGCGCCCCTTG